>OGGH01001693.1_pt1 | contig 13126 bp, 9 predicted proteins | sample 1571161 | NCBI WGS metagenome assembly OGGH01 (sample SAMEA2582053, study PRJEB24529) | metagenome | biome: Human gut stool | place: China | collected 2011 | reverse complement strand
CCTTTTCCTCGTCAACTGCTTGCTTTACTGGTTCAGCCTTTTCCTCGGCAACTGCTTGCTTTACTGGTTCAGTCTTTTCCTCGACAACCGCTTGCTTAACTGGTTCAGCCTTCTCCTCGACAACTGCTTGCTTTACTGGTTCAGTCTTTTCCTCGACAACCGCTTGCTTTACTGGTTCAGTCTTTTCCTCAATATGCTTTTTAACTGGCATATCAATTATTTGAATGAAAGGACTATCAAAATCGAAATCATCGTTTTTAACTTCACTTTGAATAGGTTTTGATACTGTTTTTTCAACCTTAGTATCAGCCATTATTTGTTTTGCAACTGATTCAAAGTTAATATCATCTTCGGCAGATTTAATTTCTATTTCAGCTGGCTTTGTAGTTTCTTCTTTAGTTTCTTCTTTAGTTTCTTCTTTAGTTTCTTCTTTAGTTTCTACTTCAACTGATTTGGCAGTTTCTTCCGATTTAATTGGCTTCTCAGTCTTTGGCTTTTTAGACCTGCGTGGTTCTCTTAGAGCGTCACCTGCAATTTGCTCTGAAAGAATAGAAAAATCAAGCTGGTCTGAAAGCGGTGAATTTGAAATATCTTCATTCGATTCATCGTCATCAAGTGCAATATCTATTGAAATTCTATTTCGCTTTTCTTCTGCAAGAATTTCGTCAAAAGTTAATTCATCATCAGTTTTCTTCTTATATACTTTTGTATCCGACTTAATTTCAGCTGTTATAGGTTTTTTATCAATTTTCGACTTAATTTCTGTTTCAACAGGCTTTTCTTCAATTTCCGATTTAGTTTCTGTTTCAACAGGCTTTTCTTTAACCTCCGACTTAGTTTCTGTTTCAACAGGCTTTTCTTCAACCTCCGACTTAGTTTCTGTTTCAACAGGCTTTTCTTCAGATTCTATTTTAGTTTCTTTTGATTTATCTTCAGTTAAATTAAAATCGGTATTTATAGTTGTGTTCTGTGCAGCAATTTTTAGCAAATCTGGTTTATTATCTTTTTTCTCACCATCAGGCGCTTGATAAACAATATTTTCCTTATATTCCTCATCAAAATCAAGTGGATTAGCATTTTTCAAACGCTCTACACCACTACTTGTACTGAATATAACATCGTCATCGTATTCTTCATCATCTTCAAAACCGAGATAATATAATGCTTTTTCCTTTGCAGTAGAAAGAAATTTAGAAAACTTTGATTTAAAGCTTGGCTTTTCATCTGCTCCTTGAGACAAATCTTCTGAAAATTCGTTTTCCTTTTCTTTTAATTCAATTTTATGTTCAGCTTGTTTTTGAGTATTAGCAATATCATCTACTTCACTATTTAAATCTTGATTCTTGGTTTCCGAACTTTTTTTCTCAGTTTGAACATCTTCTTTTGGTTTATCTTCAACTTTTTTCTTTGTCATATCAGCTTGCTTTTGTTCCGCAATAATTTCAGCAAGCTTTTCATCAGTAATCTTAGGAATTTTCATAGTAATAGTTGTAACGCCATTTGATTCTTCTTCAGCCTTAACAACAACTACCGCTTCCTCTTTTGCACTATCTGTAACCTCCTTGCTAAGGTCAAGAATTTCTTGACTGTCGCTAAGATTCATAGAAGATGTCTTCTTTTCAGTTTCGGACAGAGAATTTTTTTGATTACTATTTTTCTTTTTTATGCGTCCGAAAATTCCACGAATTGCAGACTCTTCCTCTAATTGATTTTTCTTTGATTCAACATCATTTTTATCTTTAATTTCGCTAAAAACATCGTCGAAATCATTGGTCATATCATCAAGAACTTTATCTTCTGAGCTATCTGAAGTTCTTTTTTTCTCTGCCATTGAAATTCCCCCTTATTTAGCTTTTATTTCAAGTCGCTGACGAGTAAACTCATACATCAAAACACCAGCAGCAACAGACGCGTTAAGAGAATTAATTTTTCCGAGCATAGGCAAGGACAATATAACATCGCATTTTTCTTTAACAAGTCTTTGTAAGCCCTTGCCTTCAGAACCTATTACTAAAGCACACGCACATTTGAGGTCACTCGTGCAATAGGTTTCTCCGTCCATATCAGCACCGTATATCCAAAGTCCTTTTTCTTTAAGCTCATCAATAGTTGCAGGAATATTTGTAACTCTTGCAACAGGCATATATTCATATGCACCAGCAGAAGCTTTGCCAACAGAGAATGTTAAGCCTGCGGCTCTGCGTTTTGGTATTATAACACCATGGGCACCCGCACATTCAGCAGTACGGATAATCGCACCAAGATTATGAGGGTCTTCTATGTTATCAAGTATAATTATAAAAGGTTTCTCGCCTTTTTCTTCTGCTATTTTAAGAATTTCATCAACACTAACATACTCTTTCACTGCCGCAATAGCAATTATTCCTTGATGGTTAGCATTACCACACATAAAATCGAGCTTTCTGCTATCAACTTCTTTAATTGGAATACCCTTTTCCTTAGCCTTAGCAACAATAACCTTAACCGAACCGCTCATTTCTCCGTGAGCAACAAGTATTCTTTCGATAGAACGCCCAGATTTAAGTGCTTCTGAAACAGGATTTCTTCCCGCTATAATATCTTCGCCTTTTTCAAAATTATCGTTTTTCAAACTATATTCACCCTTCTATACGAAAAATATCTCAAAAAAATAAAAATATACCATTAAAAGTTATTCCATAAAATTATATCATAAATAAATTCAAATTTAAAGTAACTTTGCAAATACTTTTGCATTTTCTTGCAAATAAATACATAATACTTAAATTAATATGATTTCTATAAAAATTAAAGCTTTGCTTAAGCTTTTTTAAGCATAAGTCAAATATACTTTTTTAATCAAATAATGCTCTTTGTCAATAAAGACTTGAAAATTTCAGAACTTATGTTATACTATAACTAACAAATGAAAGGATAATTACTATGAATAATAAAAAACGAAAGCTTATCATAAGAATTGTTGCACTTGTTCTTGCAGGACTTATGGTTGTAAGTATCTTCAGTATACTCCTTTCAACCATACATTTCTAAGCATAAATAAAATCGAGGTTAGCATTTTTGCTAACCTCGATTCTTTTTATTTATATCGCACTTGTAGCTGAATCTTCGGTTGCTTCTTGAGAAGCTTCACTTTCTGTGCTGTTTTCTGATTCATCACCTGATGTTTGAGATTCCGCACTTGAATCTGTTGAGGATTCAGAGCTTGAGCTTTCGTTTATAGGTGTAGAATTTTCTTTTGCAGCCTGCTTTTCAGGCGTAAGCCTAAGCTCGTTCATACCATCAGATTTAAGAGTGATTGTACCATTTAAATCTGTACGGAACACCTTAGTTTCATTTTGCTCAAGAGTTTTAAGTGTCTCTTGATGAGGATAACCCTCACTGTTATTTGCACCACAAGAAATAATTGCATATTTAGGTGCAACAGCCTTTATAAATGACTTTCCAGAAGCTACTGAACCTCCATGATTGCCAATCATTATAACATCTGAGGTTACATCTATACCATTATCAATGATTTCCTGCTCAGAATAATTTTCTGCATCACTCATAAATATAAATTTCTGCTGACCATATTTTAAAAGTACAGCTGTCGAATAGTTATTCAAGTCGCTATATGCACTATCATTTGGTGAAATTATATCTACTGTAAGTGAAAGTGAGAAATAAATATGTGTTCCACTACTTGCATCAAGCTTAATAAGCTTTTTTGCTGAAAGTGCATTTGTGAAGCTTTTATATACTTCAGCTACATTTTTTTCTGTTTCGTATGAGTTGATAATATCTTCTACATTCGGTGCATAAACTCTGCCTATATCAAAGTTTTCTATAACACTTGACATACCGCCTATATCATTGACGTCAGCATTAGTTGCGATAAGATAATCTATTTTTTTAATTTTCTCATTTTTGAGATAGCTTACAAGCTTATCACTACTTTCCTTAGGACCTGCATCAATAAGAAGATTCTTGCCATCTGGAAGTAAAACCAAAGTCGAATTACCTTGACCAACATCAATATACCTTATCTCAAGACCACTTCTCTTAATGGTTTCTTCCTCTTTCTTAGAATCTTCGCTTGATTCTGCTCTTGAAGCCGTACTGACAACTGATGAATTCTGAGATGAAATCTGTGCAACAGGCTTTTGTTCTTGATTTCTATTTGTTTGTGAAGAAACTATCAATGCAATAACCGCAGCAATAACTGCGAGCGACAATCCTACAATAAGTGATGGAGTACCCGCCCTACGGTTATAATTTTTATTACTGTTGCTCAATTAATCAACCCCTTTTCAAAGCTTTAGAAATACCTGAGGAATCAAGCTCAGTAAATTCCTTAAAGAAACCTTCTAACTTTTTAAGAATTGTTTCAACGCCACCAATGCTGTTACTCTCAATGTTCATAGGCATAATTGGGTCATGTACGCTCAATCTTAGCAAGAACCAACCGTTGCCATTATTCTTATCAAAAGATACTCTGATGCCCTCGTGATTATCAGGAGCTATAATAAATTCTGGCTGTGCCTCAGCATATTTTGTCAAGCTTTCGATAACCTTTTCTCCATATGCCCTGAAATCCTCTGTAAGAATATTCATTCTGATTTCCTTGCTTTCTATTGGTTCAGCAAGATTTTCGAGAAGTGATTCAAGAGTTTTGCCTTCTTTTCTAAGCTGTGCAAGTTTAATGATAATTTTTGTGCAAAGATAAGCACCATCATCAAGAAAATAGTTTTCTCTCATAGCTGCATGGCCTGATGTTTCGATAGCCAACGGACAGTTTACACCTATTTCATTTTGTCTGATAGCCTCGTTGATTACATTTTTATATCCACGCTTAAAACGGAGATGCTTTCCACCAAGCTCATTCTCAATAAAATCTTTAAGTCCACTTGAGGTAATGGAGTCAGTTACAATAAGACCACCCTGATTGCCCTCAAGTGCGATAGCTGCTGCGATTGCAACAAGTCTGTTTCTGTTGATTTCATTTCCGCTTGAATCAACAGCACCGCCTCTATCAACATCAGTATCGAATATAACACCTAAATCAGCGTTAGCTTTCTTAACTGCTGAACAGATTGAAGCCATAGCCTCTTCGTTTTCAGGGTTAGGTATATGATTAGGGAACATACCGTCTGGCTCGAGATAAACACTGCCCTCTGTATCTGCACCAAGTGGCTCTAAAACATCAGAAGCATAAAATCCTCCTGCACCGTTTCCAGCATCAACAACAATCTTAAAGCCTGCAAGTGGCTTATCATAATTTTCTGCATTAACAGCCTTTTTGATTATTTCACGAAGTCCAGCGGAATAATCCTTCATATAATTATATTTAGTAATAGTTCCGCATGAAACTTTCTCAGGTGTTTTGCCGTCTTGTGCGAATTGAAGAATTGCCTCTATATCCTCAGCCTCAAGACCACCATCTCTTGTGAAGAATTTAAGTCCGCTACAGTACGTTTGCGTACTTCTTTGCCCAGTCCGCTCAGCACCATCACAAGCTAAATCAACAGTTGTCATAAACATAGCTGGTGTACTTGAAAGTCCGCAATCTATGACTTCTGCACCACTTTCTTTCATAACATCAGCACAAAAGCCAAGTATATGTTCACCAGAAATTCTTGAATCTCGTCCAACAGAGATTTTAAGCTCAATAGGCTTTTTGCCGACCTTATTGCTAAGCCAAAGTACAAAACCACCTGCCATAGCACGAACAGCATCATCCGTCAGATTAACCTTATTTTCTTTATATTCAACTGCAACTCCTCTTATGTCTGTACCACTTTTAAATTGCTTCCATTCACGATTAAGCATTACTTTTTCCTCCGAAAAATCATCATTTAACGACCTTAGTAAGGTCAACATCATATCCATTGAAAGTTAAAGTCATTGTATCGCCCTTTAAAAGATACGGAATCGTAATTGTATTAACTTCTCCGTTATACATATATTTAACTATTATAGCGTCGTAACCGTCATCACTTTCTCCGAAATTATAAGTACCCTCTGTCTTTGAATTCCCAGTATCTTCAGAAAATCTTCCGTCCTTAGTAAATGTATATACTATATTTCCATCAGCGTTCCACTCGCCAACAACGCCATTATTAAGCTTAAAGTCATCGTCAGGGTCTAAGGCATAGCTATTATCAGCTTGAGTAAATTTCATAACCTCGTCGCCATTAATAAGCTTTAGTGTTCTGCCACTAAATATATTACCAGAAACTTCGTAATTATAGGAATAAGCACTTTGATATGCTGAGAAATAAAGTTGTAAGATATTCTCGTTAGCATCAGAGGTTGTCTTGTTATACCAACCAGACCAACTTCTTCCACCATTTATCATATTTGCACTCGGAGAATTAGACTCTTTATCTGAAAAATAAGATTTCTCATTATCAAAGAAACTCATTTTTTCTTTATTACCAAATTCAAATTTCATAACAGCGGTTTTGGTATTTCCTGAATTATCTGTAAATTCTACATCAGTTGCCCAAACACCAGAAACATCATTATTAAAGAAAGCATACCAAGCACCAAAGGATAATGCTGTCACCGCAAAAATAGATGCTGCAACTACAAGCGTTCTGTTTTTGTGCTTTTTAGCTTTTGAATTTTCTTCATCAATATCTGCATTGCTTTCTTCGATATCATCGAGTTCAGCATTTGTTTCATCAGCTGGAATTATTTCAGAATCATTCTGGTTATCCTCTATATTGTTTTCAATCTCTGATGATACTATATTCTCATTAACTTCTTGAGTTTCTCCATTTTCAAGTTGATTTTCTGTATTATCGTTTAGACTCATAACCTACCTCCGACTATTCGTGAGTATATTTAGCTCTATTATATTTATATAGATTATATTTTACATTAAAATCGTACTAAATACAATAGCTACACAGAAAATTATAAAAAATGTAACCATTAGTGCTATTTTCAGAAATATTTTCGTTTGGAATTTCATATTATTTTATAAATAAAGGAGCGTGTTTTTTTATGTTCATAGTTTCAGTAAAGCCTAAAAAAAAGACTGTAATAATAGTAAGTGCCATTGTCGCAGCAGTAATTTTGCTCATAATTGGAATAACTGTATTGTCAACCGCTCCAGCAAGTGCTAATGGGGAAAAAGGTTCTTACAGTCTTGAGGCTGATGGAAACGCTGGAAGAATTGAATTTTTAGAACAATTTGGCTGGAAAACCTCGGGCAAAGCAACTAAGACCGAAAAAATTACAATCCCATCAGAATTTAATGAAGTTTACACAAGCTATAATGAACTTCAAAAACAGCAGGGTTTAGACCTTACGAAATATAGTGGCGAGGAATGTACTAAATATACATATAAAATTCTTAATTACGATAGTAATAGCAAAATCGTTGCAAATCTCCTTGTGCTTGATAAGAAGATTATCGGCGGTGACATTAGCGAAACAAAAAAAGATGGCTTTATGCAGACCTTCTACAAAAACAAATAACAACAGAAATACCGTCACAGCTACATTCCTGTGACGGTATTTTAAAATATTTTAAGCCTTAGCAATAATCTCTTTTATCTTAGCCTCAGCGGCAACAGCGTCTGCCTTGCCTCTTGAATTTTTCATAACAAAACCAACAAGTGATTTAATTGCCTTTTCCTTGCCGTTCTTATAATCGCTGACAGCATTAGGATTAGATTCGACAGCCTGTTCGCAAAGCGAAATCATAGTTGTTTCATCAAGACCGCCCATATCGCTTTCTGAAATAAATTCAGTTGCCTTTTTGCCTGTATCAAGCATTTTTTCGAGTGTGCTCTTAGCGAGGTTCATCTTAATCTTGCCATCATCAATAAGCTTAATAAGTTCACGCAAATCCTCTGCACTAACTTTAATATCAAAAGCTTCCTTATCGCTTTCTGTATCAAGTCTGCGGAAAATCTGACCGATAATGAAGTTTGCGGCAGTTTTTGGATTCTTTGTACCCTCGCTTGCTTCCTCATAAAATTCAGCAATTTTGCGATACTTTGTAAGAAGTGCTGCATCTGTTTCGGAAAGTCCAAGCTCGGTTACATATCTTTCCGCTTTCTGTACAGGAAGCTCAGGAAGAAGATTTTTAAGCTCCTCAACCTCTTCTCTTGAAACACTTATAGTAACAAGGTCAGGGTCACGGAAGTAACGGTAATCGTTTGCATCTTCCTTACCACGCATACTTGAAGTAGTATTTGTAACATCATCATAGCGAAGTGTTTCCTGAATAACCTTACCGCCGTTCTCAAGAATATCAACCTGACGCTCAAACTCATATTCCATAGCCTTTGCAATAAAGTTGATTGAGTTCATATTCTTGATTTCTGTTCTTGTGCCAAGCTTATCACTGCCAGCCTCACGAACAGAAATATTAACATCGCATCTCATAGAGCCTTCCTGCATCTTGCAGTCAGAAACTCCGATATATCTCATAATAAGCTGAAGCTTTTCAACATATTCTCTTGCTTCCTCAATAGACCTTATATCAGGTTCAGAAACAATCTCAATAAGTGGAACTCCACCTCTGTTATAGTCAACAAGAGTATCTCCGTGACGGTGAATAAGCTTACCTGCGTCCTCTTCAATATGGATTCTTGTAAGACGAATCTTTCTGCCGTTTGAGAGCGGAATATATCCGCCTACGCACAATGGCATATCAAACTGTGAAATCTGATAAGCCTTTGGGAGGTCAGGATAGCAGTAGTTCTTTCTGTCCATCTTTGCAATTTCAGGAATAGTGCAGTTTGTTGCAAGCCCTGCCATAACTGCATAACGGACAACCTGACGATTAAGCTTAGGAAGTGTACCTGGTAAGCCTATACAAATCGGACAGCAGTGAGTATTAGGGTCACCGCCGAATTGAGTTGTACAGCCACAGAAAATTTTTGTCTTTGTTGAAAGCTCAACATGGGTTTCAAAACCCGCAACCATCTCATATTTCATTATTTGCAAACCTCCTTATAGCTTTACGCCAAAATCAGAAGCCCTAAATGCCTCTGGAACAGCTGTTTCATACTGATGTGCCACATTAAGTATAGTAGCCTCGGAGAAGCTGTCACCGATAAGCTGCATACCGATAGGCATACCCTTTGCGTTAAATCCGCATGGAACAGAAACAGCAGGAAGTCCGCAAATATTTACAGGAACTGTGCAAATATCAGTAAGATAGGTTTCGACAGGGTCGCTTATAGCGTTACCGTTTTCAAAAGCTGTCATAGGAACAGTTGGTGCAAGAATTACGCTACACTTTGTAAATGCCTCTTTGAAAGCATTTACAATAGTACCTCTAAGATTCTGAGCCTTTTTATAGTAAGCGTCATAGTAGCCTGAGCTCAAAACATATGTGCCGAGAAGGATTCTGCGTTTAACTTCATCACCGAAGCCTTCACTTCTTGTTTTCTTAACCATATCGTTTACATCATCATAATGCTCTGCCTTAAAGCCATAACGAATGCCATCATATCTGCCAAGGTTAGAAGATGCCTCTGCACAAGCAAGGATATAATAAACAGGAAGTGCATACTTCAAAACTGGTAAATCAAAGTAAACAATCTCTGCACCAAGTGACTCATAAACCTTTGCTGCATTCATAACAGCCTCACGAACATCGTCACGAACGCCTTCAATATATTCCTTTGCGATACCAATTTTCATACCTTTGATAGAATTGTTAAGAGTATCAACAGCAGCTGCACCCTGTCTGCCACGAGAAGTTGAGTCCATTTTGTCATATGCAGAAATTGCATCAAAAACAATAGCTGCATCCTCAACAGAAGTTGTTATAGGTCCAATCTGGTCAAGGCTTGAAGCATAAGCAATCAAGCCATATCTTGAAACCGCACCATAGGTTGGCTTTAAACCTACAACGCCACAAAAGCTTGCAGGCTGACGGATAGAACCGCCTGTATCAGAACCCAAGCCATATACAGCAATATTTCCGCCGACAGCAGAAGCTGCACCGCCTGAACTTCCTCCAGCAACATGATTTATGTTGTGAGGGTTCTTAGCTCCGCCAAAGCAAGAAGTTTCGCAAGATGAACCCATTGCAAATTCGTCCATATTGGTTTTGCCAAGAAGAACTGCGTTTTGCTTTTTAAGAATATCCCAGACTGTTGCATCGTAAATCGGAACATAGCCCTTGAGGATTTTTGAACAACAGGTTGTTTCAATTCCGTCTGTTGAAATATTATCCTTGAGAGTCATAGGAATACCCTCAAGTGGGGAAAGCTTTTCGCCCTTAGAGATTTTCTCATCGACCTTTTTCGCAGTGTCCAAAGCAATCTCAGGAGTTTTCTTAACATAGGCGTTAAGTTCGCCGTTGCTCTTTTCTATTTCGTCAATATATGATTGTGTAAGCTCTGTGCAAGAAATTTTCTTGCTCTCTAACATATCAGCTAATTTTTTTATGTTTCCTCTTGAACTCAATTACTTCACCACCTAAAAATTTATGCACGCTTTTTAACAAGGAAATGACCGTCATCAATATCCTTAGCGTTTCCGAGAATTTTATCTCTATCAAGAGATGGAACAACCTCATCTTCTCTGAGCACATTGCAAAGATTGTTGATATTATCAAAATTCGTACTTGCGTCCTCTGCATTATTGATAGTATCCGCAAATGCTATCATCTGCTCCATATCGGTTGTAAGTTTTGGTAATTCTTCCTCAGAAACAAAAAGCTTACTTAGTGTAGCAATCTTCAAAATTTCCTCGCGGTCAACCATTTTCATTCTCCCTTCTTTTGAGCTGAAAATATCCAATATTATCTGATTTTAATATGAATTTCTCTTAATTGCTGTTCTGTAACCTCGTTTGGTGCTCCGAGAAGTACATCTTGTGCATTGCTGTTCATAGGGAACGCAATAACCTCTCTAATGTTTTCTTCGTCAGTAAGGAGCATAAGCATTCTGTCGATTCCAGGTGCCATACCAGCGTGTGGTGGTGCACCATACTTGAATGCTCTGTAAAGTGAGGAGAATTTCTGTTGTAAGTCTTCTTCTGTATATCCTGCAATTTCAAATGCCTTAACCATAATGTCGAGGTCGTGGTTTCTTACGGCACCAGATGAAAGCTCTATACCGTTGCAAACTATATCATACTGATATGCAAGAACATCACAAGGGTCTTTTGTAAGAAGTGCTTCCATACCGCCCTGTGGCATTGAGAATGGGTTATGTGTAAAGATAACTGCTCCTGTATCCTCGTCATGCTCATACATTGGGAAGTCTGTTATGAAGCAAAGGTCAAAACGGCTCTTGTCGATAAGTGAAAGACGCTCTGCAACCTCTGTTCTGATTTGTCCTGCAAGCTTTGGTGCAAGCTCCTTGCTGTCAGCGATAAAGTAAATTACATCTCCAGCCTTAGAGTCGTTGATTTCGATAAGCTTTTCTCTGTCGCCCTCTTTGAGGAACTTATCAATAGGACCATCGAATGTTAAATCTTCACGAACCTTAACATAGCCAAGTCCTTTCATACCGATAGAAAGTGCAAATTCTTCCATCTTCTTGAACCAGCTCTTTGACTGTGAAGCTGCGTTAGGAACATTGATGCTGCGAACAGTTTTGCCTCTGAATGGTGCAAAATCTGTTTCAACAAACATATCACTTATATCTTTAATGAGAAGTGGGTTTCTGAGGTCAGGCTTATCTGTACCATAAGTTATCATAGCCTCTGCAAATTGGATTCTACGGAAAGGTGGCTTAGAAACCTCTTTATCTGAAAACTTAGAGAATGTCTCATAAAGGACTTCTTCTGCTACTGCAAAAACATCGTCCTGCTCTGCAAAAGCCATTTCAAAATCGAGCTGATAGAATTCACCTGGTGAACGGTCTGCTCTTGCGTCCTCATCTCTGAAGCAAGGTGCAACCTGAAAATACTTATCGAAGCCAGAAACCATCAAAAGCTGCTTGAAAATCTGAGGAGCTTGTGGAAGTGCATAAAACATTCCCTTGTGCTTACGGCTTGGGATAAGATAATCTCTTGCACCCTCTGGTGAAGATGCAGAAAGAATAGGTGTCTGCAACTCAAGGAAGCCAAGCTCTGTCATCTTATTTCTGAGGAATGAAATAACCTGTGAACGAAGTACGATATTATCGTGAACCTTCTTATTTCTGAGGTCAAGGAAACGATACTTCAAACGAACTTCTTCCTTTGTTTCCTTAGATGTAGCAATTTCAAAAGGAAGTGCAACAGGAGCTTTGCCGAGAACAGTCAATGTATCGGCAACAATTTCAACAGTACCTGTTGCGATTTTTGGATTATAAGTTTCCTCATCACGCTTAACAACTGAACCGCTTACTGTAAGTGAGCATTCCTTATTAAGCCCCTTGAGCATATTCTCATCGTGAATAACAACCTGAACAACGCCATACTGGTCACGGATATCAAGAAACATAACACCACCGTGGTCACGAATATTTTCGAGCCAACCAGCAACACGGACAGTTTGTCCGATATGACTTTCTCTTAGGTCACCACAGTATAAAGTTCTGTAACAGTTCTCTCTTAACATAGATAAAAATTCCTTTCGTACTCATAAATACTGCCGAGAAAAATCCCAACAGTTCAATCACAAAATTAGGTCATATTAAACAAATATAATATATTATATCATTATTGGCAGATTCTTTCAATATATTTTTTGCGTTGACTTTTTATTTATTAAGAAAAAAGAAAAAGTCTGTAAAACCAACTTAAAAAGGGTTTTCAGACTTTTAATTGCGATTTTAATATAACTTTCATAGTAATTTATTCAACTTATGCTTCTAAACGCTCTCTTAATGCTTTGCATACGGCATCAATCGGTATAGCAAGCAAAGCCCATAAAAAGCTATAAAACAAACAAACCTGACCAAATAGATTAAGTGGTAAACCTGAATAATCCCACACTTTCATATCAAATATCATATTTACTATTATTCCTGTAAGAAATTCTGCAGTTGTTATAACAGCACTTCCAAGTAAGCACTTTTTCCAAATAGGCATTTTTTCTTTGCCTTTACTCAATTTATATAAAGTATAAAAGCATACTCCGCCTGTAATAACCATTGTCCAATGTGTATAATGTCGCCACATAATTTCTATTGCACCATAAGATAAACCACCAATCGCAAAAATCTCTGCATCTTTTATA
>OGGH01001684.1_pt1 | contig 13172 bp, 9 predicted proteins | sample 1571161 | NCBI WGS metagenome assembly OGGH01 (sample SAMEA2582053, study PRJEB24529) | metagenome | biome: Human gut stool | place: China | collected 2011 | reverse complement strand
AAAAAGTAGAAAAACAGAGCCATAAGCCATAAAGGGAAACGTGCAAACCAGAGAAAGCAAGGAGGCAGAGAAATCCGATGAAAGAAAATCCATTTGGGCGAATTTCCACCCTGCATCTGACGGCATCTGTCTCAGAGCGGAGTAGCCAGAGCGGTCAGGCAGAGACTTATCTGAAAGAGATGAGTTTTACCGCCCCGTACAAGGTGCTCTCGCCATTCAAGCGGGAGGACGGGAGCATTGAGGTGATGATTCTCGCTGTGTCCGCCGGAATTATGGAGGGAGATACCCAGCAGATCGAGCTTGAGACAGAGACTGGTGCGGTGATGGAGTGTAGCTCCCAGTCCTTTGAAAAGATCCACAAGATGAATGAGGGATGTGCAAAGCGTGAGACGCAGATTCGGGCTGCAGATGATTCCACGCTGATCTATCCGCTTCCGGTGATTCCGTTTGCACAGTCGGATTTTGTGAGCAGGACAGAGATCCATCTTGCGGGCGTGAAGAGCAGGATGATCTATCAGGAGATTCTCTCTTGCGGGCGAAGTGCGAGTGGAGAGCGATTTGCCTACCGCAGATACGATGCAAGAATTCAGGTCAGACGAGAGGGAAAACTGATTTACCGCGAGAACTGTCGGTTTGATCCGAAATGTTATGAGATGGAGGAGGTCGGAATGTTTGAGGGACATTCTCATCTTGCAAACCTTCTTCTATTTGGCATAAAGATAGACGAGGAGAGGAAAAGCCAGATCCGCGAGATGTTTGAGGATGATCCGGAGATCTGTGGAGGACTCAGCACGACGTCATATGGTGATACCGTGATCCGAATCTTCGGTGATCGAGCCCAGAAATTGCAGGAAATCTGCGCTCGAATCTGTGCAGATCTTTAGGGTAAAATTTTGATGAAGAAAAAGAGGGAAGCACCCTTGCGTGAGGGGGCTTCTTTTTTTGCCCATTTTTCTTTTTTGCGAAAGTCTCGTTTGCTTCTTTCACCTGTTTTTGAAAACTCAAGATCTCCATTAAGATTTTATTTGGAAATCCAATCTCTCGTACATTGTTGGTTTTAACAATGATTGGTGTTGAAACAAAAGTAGAATCATGTAAAAATTAAATAGATTGTTTTTAAAATAACAGTTGACTTTTGGAAAAAATGTGATATTCTAAAGATACAAGATGTTGAAACAACAATTTGCAACTGTTAAAACAAAAGTGTGGGAGGTTTGCAATGATCTATACGGTAACGTTAAATCCGGCTTTGGATAAAACCGTTGAGATTCCATCTCTGACGGTGGACAGCGTCAATCGAATTACCACAATGCGGACAGATCCGGGTGGAAAGGGAATCAATGTTTCAAAAGTCATCGACAAGCTGGGAGGAAAGAGCATCGCGATCGGAATTCTCGGAGGAGACACCGGACGCAGTATCCAGACAGCGCTCAAGCGCATGGGACTTGAGACCGACTTTTGTTTTGTCGAGGGCGAGACGAGAACCAACATGAAGGTGATTGATCCGGTGAATCATACAAACACCGACATCAACGAGCCAGGAGTCACGGTTTCAAAAGAAATCCTCGATGCCCTGCTTGATGATCTGCTTGAAAAGATTTCCGAGGGCGACATCGTGGTGATCTCGGGAAGCATGCCGAAGGGATCTCCGGAAGATACCTACTATGTGTGGACGAAGGCGTGCCGGGAGAAAGGTGCAAAAGTCATTCTTGATGCAGACGGAGCCCTGTTTGCAACCGGAGTCAAGGCATCGCCGTATCTCGTGAAGCCGAACAATCATGAGCTCTCAAGATTTGCCGGACGCAAACTTGAGACCGTCGAGGAGCTTGAGGCAGAAGCGAAGAAGCTGATGCAGGATTACGGAATCAAGAAAGTTGTTGTCTCGATGGGAGGCGATGGCGCTCTGTATGTGACCGAGGAGAAGACGATCTACGCAGAGGGACTGAAGGTTCCGGTTGGAAGCACAGTTGGAGCAGGAGACAGCGTTGTCGCAGCACTCGCATTTGCAGAGGAAAACGGAAACAGTCTTGAGGACACGGTTCGTCTCTCGACAGCGACCGGCGGAGCGAATGTCATGTGCAGTGGAACGCAGGCAGCAGAGTATGAGGTGATTGAATCGCTGATGCCGAAGGTAGTTTTCCGCACACTGTAAACAGGAGACAGAACGGAAAATCCACCACCGTCGACTTGAATCAACGCAGGAACGAACGGTAATTGGAAAAATTAGAAAAAATGAAAAGAATTGAGAGAATGAAAAAATTGCAGGATTGCAAATCAGGCAAAAGTTCATTAAGATAGAAAGGAGTTTTATTATGAAAGCAAGAGGCGTAAGACTTCACGCAGCCAATGATCTGAGACTGGAGGAATTTGAACTTCCGGAGATCACCGATGACGAGATCCTCGTTAAGGTTGTTTCTGACAGTATCTGCATGTCCACCTACAAGTGTGCCATTCTCGGTACTGGACACAAGCGTGTTCATCCGGACGTTGCAGAGCATCCGGCAATCATGGGTCATGAGTTTGCAGGTGATATCGTGAAGGTTGGTAAGAACCATCAGGATACGTTCAAACCGGGAATGAAATTCACTCTTCAGCCGGCACTGAACTACAAAGGAACGATGTGGAGCCCGGGTTACTCTTACGAGTTCTTCGGCGGAGACACCACCTACTGCGTAATCCCGGCCGAGGTAATGGAGCTTGGTTGCCTGCTCGAGTACAAGGGTCGTGCATACTACGAGGCATCCCTCGCAGAGCCGATGTCCTGCAGCATCGGTGCTTTCCACGCTGCTTACCATACCCAGATGGGTGTTTACGAGCACTTCATGGGAATCAAGGAAGGCGGAAAGATGGCAATCATGGCAGGTGCAGGCCCGATGGGACTCGGTGCTCTGACCTATGCACTTCACTGCGACCGCCGTCCGTCTATGGTTGTTGTTACCGATCTGAATCAGGAGCGTCTTGACCGTGCAGGAGAGCTGTTCCCGCCGGCAGAGGTGATGGAGAAGGAAGGCATTGAGCTTCATTTTGTAAACACCGGAAACTACGAGGATCCGGTTGCAGAACTCATGAAGATTTCCGGTGGCACCGGCTACGATGACGTTCTGTGCTACGCACCGGTTGCATCCGTAGTGACCCAGTCCAGCGCAATCCTTGGACGTGACGGCTGCTTGAACTTTTTCGCTGGCCCGACCGACAAGCAGTTCAGCGCTACGATGAATTTCTACGATGTACATTACAACTCCACTCATGTTATGGGAACGACCGGTGGAAATACCGCAGATATGATCGAGTCTCTGAAGCTGACCGCAGAGGGACGCATCGATCCGGCTGTTATGGTTACCCATATCGGAGGTCTTGATGCAGCCGCAGAGACAACTCTGAATCTTCCGAAGATTCCGGGCGGAAAGAAGCTGATCTACACGCATTTGGAGCTTCCGCTGACCGCACTGACTGATCTGCGTGCAAAGGGTGAGAGAGAGAATGATTCTCGCTTTGTTGAGCTTGCAGACATTGTAGATGCACATAAGGGTCTGTGGTGCCCGGAGGCAGAGGAGTATCTGCTGTCTCACTTCACCCAGAATTAATTCGTGTCAGAATCCTGTCTGTGATTCTGACACAGACAGGAGAACTTATATATGGATTCAATGGAAATGCGCAGAGATGCGATTGTTCAACTGATCAATGAAAACGGCACAGTCAGTTTTTCCCAGATAAAAAAAGCATTTCCGCAGGTATCCGAGATGACGCTTCGCACGGATTTAAAATTCCTCGATGAGGAGCAGAGAATCCTCCGTGTACACGGGGGAGCAAGATCCGTGCAGGTGCTCATCGGAACAGATGATGATCTGAACCGGAAAGCCGTGCGGAATATTCCAGAAAAACAGAAAATAGCAGAGAAGGCGCTTGGTCTGATTCATCCGGACACGACGATTTTTCTCGACTCCGGAAGTACGGCGACGATGTTTGCCGGACGGTTTCCGGATCAGTCTAATCTGATCTACACGACAGGTCTCAGCTGTGCGACGGAACTGGCAAAACTTTCCAGTCCGACGGTGATGATTCCAGGGGGGAAACTCAACCGTTACAGCCAGAGTGTCTGTGGAATTTCTGCGATTCGGGAGCTTGAGAGGGTCAATTTTTATCAGGTATTTTTGGGAGTAACCGGCTATCATCCCCAGTCAGGTTTTACCTGTGGCATCAGCGATGAGGCGATCTTAAAACAGACAGCGATCCGTCAGGCGGATCAGGTCATTGTGATGATGGATTCCTCAAAAATTGATGTAAAAAGCAGTTTCTCTATTTGCGGGCTGAAAGAAATCGACATCGTTGTATCGGATGGAAAACTGCCGGATGAATTTCTAGCAGAATGCAGAAAAAACGGCGTTACAGTATTATAGGACAGTTGATCCATTCCCCATTGAAAAAAATGGAGGAGGGGTTTTCGTGAAAAGTCATGTACAGAAATTCGGTAAGTTTCTGTCGGGAATGGTGATGCCGAACATCGGCGCACTGATTGCATTCGGATTTCTTGCAGCTCTGTTTATTGATACGGGCTGGATGCCGAATGAGGGGTTTAACAGCATGGTTGGTCCGATGCTGACGTATCTGATTCCGGTGCTGATTGCATCGACCGGAGGAAGAATGATCGGCGGAGACCGCGGACGCGTTGCAGGTGCGATCGCGGTGATCGGAGCAATCATGAGCAACACAAGCATTACAATGTTGATGGCAGCAATGGTCATGGGACCGTTGGCAGGCTTCTGCGTCAAGAAGTTTGATGAGGCGATGGATGGACATATGCCGGCGGGCTTCGAGATGCTGATCAACAACTTTTCCGTCGGAATCATCGGTATGATTCTGGCAATGCTTGGCTACACAATTATCGGACCGGTGATGAGTGGAATTCTCATGATTCTTTCTGCCGGTGTCAATGTTCTGGTTCAGAACAGTCTGCTTCCTCTGGTGGCAATCTTTATCGAACCTGCTAAGGTTTTATTCCTGAATAATGCGATCAACCACGGTATCTTCACACCGATTGCAACGGCACAGGCTGCCGAGACCGGAAAATCCATCATGTATATGCTGGAGCCGAATCCGGGTCCGGGTCTTGGAGTTCTTCTTGCGTATCTGTTCTTCTGCAAAGATAAGACGACAAAGGATTCTGTTCCGGGTGCAGTGATCATCCATCTGCTTGGTGGAATTCATGAAATTTACTTCCCGTATATTCTGATGAACCCACTTGTCATTATTGCCCCCATTTTAGGCAGTGTAGCAGGCATTTTCTGGTTCAATATGACGGGTTGTGGTCTTGTGGGACCGGCATCTCCGGGTTCGATTATCGCGTATCTGATGATGACACCGGGAAGCGATCTGATCAAAGTAGTCGCAGGTGTTTTGATTTCCACCGGAATCTCATTTGTAGTTGCAGGTCCGATCGTGAAACTTGCAGGTGGAAAGAGTCTCGAGAACGCACAGAGTGAGATGGCATCGATGAAGGCAGAGGCAAAAGGGGAGAGTGCAGCTGCCAGTGCCGGAATCTCTGACAAGATTGAGAATACAGAGGGTGTAAAAAAGATCATCTTTGCGTGCGATGCAGGAATGGGATCTTCTGCGATGGGAGCAACGAAGTTCCGCAACCGCATCAAGGCAGAGCGCCCAGATATCTCGGTGTCGAACACGTCGGTTGACAACATTCCGTCTGACTGTGACATTGCAGTTGTGCAGACAACACTTGCAGACCGCGCAAGAAAATCTGTTCCGCAGGCAAAGTTGATTACGATTGGAAACTTCCTTGCAGATCCAGCTCTCGATGCGCTTTACGCTCAGCTGACGAAGAAGTCAGATTCCGCAAAGAATTCAACTGGTGGAGCAGAAAATGCAAATGGAAATGCAGAAACAGCAAATGCGGGAGCAGGAGAGAAGGTTTCTGCGGAGCAGATAGCTGAGGATAAGGGCAAGGCTACTGCGCGTCCGTCGATCATCATTGCAGATGGAATCAAGCTGGGACAAAAGCCGGTGACAAAGGAAGAGGCAATCCAGACAGCAGGAGAACTGCTTGAGAAGCTCGGCTATGTCGATGGAACTTATGTCACAGCGATGCAGGAAAGAGAACGTCTTGTATCGACTTATATCGGCATGGGCGTTGCCATTCCTCACGGAACAACGCAGGCGAAGGGAACCGTCAAGAAGACCGGTATCGTGTTCTTGCAGTATCCGGAGGGCGTTGATTTCGGAGCTGAGAAGGCACAGCTGGTATTCGGTATTGCCGGAATCGGTGATGAGCATCTGGAGATTCTGAGCAATCTCTGTACACTGTTGGAAGATCCGGAACGTCTGGAAAAACTCAAGACGACGAAGGATGTCGATTGGGTTCTCGAACAGCTTGCATAGACTGGTATAAAGGAGATTTGCTCGTAAATGAGAAAAGTTTTGAGTAAATTCTGAGGGAATGAGAAAAAGGCATAAATAACAAATAAGTAACACAAAAAAGGAGATCTGTCCTGAATTTCAGGATAAGATCTCCTTTTTTTATTGAGAAAAAATCTCACATTAATGAAAATGATTCTCAATATCAGACTTGAAACGAAGGAGTTGCTTTGTTATGATAAAAAATGTGAAAATTGTGTGAACAATTTTCGGATCTATGTCCATCATTGATAAAAATTAAAAGAAAATTCTGTTGCATTTTGTGCGATGCATGAACGGTAACAAGAATATTTCTAAGAAATAATAAAGATAAAACGTATTCAGGAGGTTTACAGTGAAGAAAAAGGGGTTAACAGGAATGGCGGCAGCACTGATGTTTTCTCTGTCAGTGACAAATATGTCTCCTCTTGCAGCAGTTGCAGATAATACCGGTAAGTGGGAGCAGTCTGCTCAGACTGGCGAGTGGAGCTATCGTCTGGGACAGGGACTTGTACAGAATGAGTGGCTTTTATGCCAGGGGAAATGGTATCGCTTTGATGCAAACGGCAAGATGCTTACCGGCTGGTATCAGGATCAGGAATCCAAAGTCTGGTACTATCTCGGTGCGGACGGCGCGATGGTAACCGGATGGGCGCCGGTAAATGGTCGTTGGTATTATATGAATGAGAATGGTCAGATGCTGGCAAACCAGACAACCCCGGATGGTTATCAGGTAAATGCAGACGGAGCATGGGTGAATGAGGCAGGAATCGCGTACTCCGCACCGATGCAGACCGGAACGATTTCTGGCGGTTCCGGCAGTGGTTCTAAAAGTTCAGGCGGTTCAGGAGGCAGCAGCTCAGGTGGAAGCTCTTCAAACGGAAGCTCCAATTCCGGAACGACTGGTGGCAATACGTCAAATGGCGCAGACAATGCCGATGACAATAACAACGGAAATAATGGTAACGACAATAATGGCAATAATAATGCTGGCGATAACAACAATGGCAATGCTTCCAATAATGGCTCAAACAACGGAGCGAATAATGGTTCTAACAATGGTTCTTCCAGTGATAACGGAGATAAGAAGGATGACGGAACAGTAACTCCGGGCGAGCCGGATCAGCCAAGCAATCCGGACCAGCCGAGTACCCCAGATCAGCCAGGCAATCCGGATCAGCCGAGCAACCCGGATCAGCCGGAGGAGACATCCCTTGTTGTGGAGAGCCAGACGAAGCTGATTGATCTTGGATGGAGTCAGTATGTGACCGTTGCATTTGCAAAGGGATATTCTCTGGAGAACTGCAAGATTCTTGTGGATGGCGTTGATGTGACGAGTGCATTCAGCAATGTAGACGATGAGGGAACTTTCGTAAAGTGGGAACTGACCGATCTGTATCCGGGTTCTCTGTCTGTTGTTGCTGAGGACGGCACAACTCAGGTCGTTTCTCTGAGCGATAATGTAGCACCGACGGCTCCGCATGTTGAGAGCAAGAACACTGCACCGACAAGCTTCCTTGCACACGGTTCTGTCTATGTCTGGGATTACCATCTGACTAACTACGATGAGGATGGAAATGTGCGTGTACATCCGACAAAGACCACCTTCTCTCTGGGTCAGAAGTCAAATGCAATTCCGTTCTATTCCCCGGATGCAGAGCTGACAGAGGATGAGAGCAACCTTTACGGTGTCGGTGGACAGGCAGTGATCATGTTCAATTACACCTCTGAGGCAGACAAGCAGTGGTTTGACGCAATCAGCGATGTTGATCTTGTTGCAGACAACGGAAACAACAGCACGTTGAATGACAACTTAAATTATGAGAAGAAACTGGCAGATCACAACGGAAATGAGGTTGGTCAGATCGTGGTTCCGCTCGGTCAGTCAAACTTCTACTCCAATGGCCGTTACTATCTGAGAGTTCGCTCCGGCGGAAAGAGCACCCTGTTCCCGATCCATGTGGTAAATGGAACGGCTCCGTCGATGAAACTTGCTGAGGCAGGTTCGATCAAGAGTGGTCAGAACGTGCACTTCAAGATGGAGAACATGACTTATGGTGTGACGATGCCGATTTACCGCGTAGAGCTGACTGCTCCGGATGGAACGACGAGAGAGCTTGAGAAGATTACCGACTGGTATCTGATCGGTGACAGCTTCATTCTCTATAACGATGTGACTGCTGAGAACGGACACGACAACATTCCGGATAACGGTCTGTACACGCTGACGATCTATGCAGACGGATTCAAGAATGTGAGCACAACGTTCCAGGTTGGCGGTGTCGAGAGCACTCAGGCAGACAGCGATCTGTACGGAATCGATATGATGTCAAGCGCGACAACCGGCGGAAGCGGAAGCAGTAGCGGCGATGCATCTGATGGAGGAAGCGATACAATGTCCGCAGACCTTCTGTTTGATGCAGACCTGCTTACAAATGCCTTGATTCTCAATGAGCTTGGCGTGAACAATGAGTATGCAACCGCAGTTGCAGATCGTTGGCTCAGCGACATGTCCGGATACGATGCAGTTCTCGACAGCAACGGGGAATTTTACAGTTTTATCGACTACCGCAATGCAGTCGAGGAAGCAAAGGTTGCAGGCAAGTATCTGACATTTGCAGACTATGTAAAGAGTGGAAATGCTGTGACGACTCCGAATCGTCCGTATGCAGTTAAGGAGGTTATGGAGGACAACCTGCTCGGTGAGACCCAGATGAACGGTTCTTATCTCGGCAAGGATGCTCCGGTTCTGACTCTGGTTAATGAGAACGGCGAGACTTTGACCGAGGCAAAGGAGAATAGCGAGGTACGTTTTGCAGGTGCAGATGAGACTTACATGGAACTGCTGATGGAGAATGCAAAGATCTTTGTCAACGGCGTAAGCTATCAGGCACTTTCTTCCGAGAAGTATCGCGTGGAGGGCAACCAGCTGATCTTTGATGCATCCGTATTTAATCTTGGAAAGAATACCTTCACTGTAAAGCTGGATGGCTACAAGGACAACATAGTAAACGTCAACGTTGCAAAGACGGTTGCAGATGCAACTCTGAGCGTGGCAGACGATCTCAAGATCGGAAACGAGGTTGAGGTTACAACCGCAGATGAGAGCGGTGATTTCTTCCGCTACATCAATAAAGTAGAGCTGACAAGACCGGATGGAACGGTTAAGACGGTTCTGCCGGATGGTCAGGAGAGCGTTTATGAGAAGGTTGGATATGAGGTTTCCGGAAATGTCCTGACTCTCGGAAAAGATCTGTTCACCGAGGCAGGTGCTTACAGATTAGAGATCTATGCAGAGTACTATGAGGCACAGGAGATTTCCTTCAATGTGGAGCTTGACAACAGCAACATCGACGGAGAGGACCTTGAGCCGGCAAAGATTCAGAAGGTTGAGAAGAGCTGGTTGGGTAGCGACTACACTCTGGTCTTCGGAATGGGAAATGACGACTGGATAAATGCAATCACCGAGATCACTGTAAATGGTAAGGCTTATGAGGCAGGTTTTGTATACAATAATGCAAAGTATTCTCTGTCTGTAACCGATGGCAGAATTTCTCTTGGCGGTGCAGAATTTACGGAGGACATCAATGAGATTGAGATCTCCGCTGAGGGCTACAAGAATCTGATCCTGAAAGTTCAGAAGGACGGCACGATTGTCGATGAGGACAGCGAGGTTGATGAGCTTGCACCGGCAGTTGTAAAGAGCGCAGAGAAAGACTTCTTTGGCGATTACTCTCTGATCTTTGGAATGGGCAATGATGATTGGATGAAGGCGATCACTGAGGTTACTGTAAATGGTGAGACCTATGAGCGTGGTTATGTATATAACAATACAAGCTACTCTCTGGCAGTAACGGATGGCAGAATCAAACTCGGAAATCAGGGATTCACCGAGGATGTCAATGAGGTAGTCATTTCTGCTGAGGGTTACGAGGATCTGACTGTGAGCGTCAACAAGGATGGAAGCCTTGCAGATTCCGATGACAACGGCGATAACGGCGAGATCGGAGACGAGGACGGAAAGCTCGAGCCGGCAGAGGTTAAGAGTGCTGAGAAGAGCTTCTTTGGTGGCGATTATACGATTGGATTCGGAATGGGAAATGACGACTGGATGAACGCAATCACCGAGGTTACCGTAAACGGCGATGCCTATGAGCAGGGTTATGTATGGGGAGATAAGCATTACTCCCTTGCGAAGACGGATGGAAATGTAAAGCTTGGCGGTGAGAGCTTCACTGAGGATGTCAACGAAGTTGTGATCTCTGCTGAGGGCTATAAGGATCTGACACTCTGGATCACGAAGGACGGAAAGCTGACCGAGGAGCCGGCAGATGATGAGGAGATCAGTATCACTGAGACGACGGTTGCAGACGCAGAGGTTGTTGCAAAGGATGCAGATGATGCGGAGAAGATCGCTTCTGAGGACGAGATCACCGCAGACGTTTCCGAGAATGAGAATCAGAATAAAAAGACTGAGGATCAGGAGAAGGAAGACAGCGCAGATAAAGCAGACGCAACTGAGGATGCAGATGTAGTGGATGATGAGATTGCAGATGCAGACGATGAGCTCTCTGAGGATGAGACCGTTGCAGAGGATCAGGATGGTCAGAACAATCAGGCAAAAGACGATGAGGAGATCAACGACAAGAAGAATAATGCGGACAAAGCAGATGCCGTAGAATCTACCGAAGCAGATGAAGAAGCTACGGAAGATGTGAAGGAAGCTGAGACGGAGGTCGTTGAGGAATAATCCAAGGAGATTGAGAAAGTATAGATCGCCGATAAGGTAGAAAAAAATCAAATAGCAGTCAGATTTGAGGGATCGCCAGTTCCGGGAAATGCCGGTGCTGGCGATTTCTTTTTCATTTTGTTGATGCTTTGAGAAAAAAAGGATAGACAGAATCACTTTAGCATGCTAATATGGTAACGTGAACGAAAAGAACGGCACAGGATTGTATATGATTTGGTAATTTAGAGAAGAAAAAGTGAAAAAAAATCGAAGAAAATCAAATGATAGGCAGTCCGCAGAATGTAGAAATACCCATACATTCGGAAAGAGGAGGAAAATTATGAAAAAGAGAATGGTAAGCCTGATGATGGCAGGAGTGATGGCAGTATCTTTAGCTGGATGTGGTGGCGACCGCAGAGACCAAGGCAGAAGAGACGAAGGCTGATGAGAGTCAGGCAGAGGAGACTTCCGCAGAGGCAAGTGCAGAGAGTGCAGAGAGTGCGGAGGCAACCGGCGATCACGCAGGCAAATTTATCGTAGGATTTGATCAGGATTTTCCGCCGATGGGCTTCGTTGGAGATGACGGACAGTATACCGGATTCGATCTGGACCTTGCAAAGGAAGTTGCATCTCGTCTGAATCTGGAGTTTGTTCCACAGCCGATCGCTTGGGATTCCAAGGATATGGAGCTAAATTCCGGAACCATTGATTGCATCTGGAACGGATTTACGATGAACGGCAGAGAGGATGCTTACACCTGGAGCGAGCCGTACATGAACAACTCACAGGTTGTCGTTGTAAGCGCAGATTCCGGCATTGAGAAACTGGATGATCTGGCAGGCAAGATCGTGGAAGTTCAGGCAGACTCCTCCGCAGAGGCAGCACTGAAAGACAACACTGAGCTTTCTTCCACCTTTGGAACCCTTCAGACTACCCCGGATTACAACACCGCATTCATGGATCTTGAGATGGGCGCAGTTGATGCAATCGCAATGGATGTCATCGTTGCAGGTTACCAGATTGAGCAGAGAGATGACGGAAGCAAGTTCAAGATTCTTGATGAGGATCTCGCATCTGAGGAGTACGGAATCGGCTTCAAGAAGGGCAATGAGGAGCTGAGAGATCAGGTTCAGGCAACTCTTGAGGAGATGGCAAAAGACGGCAAGCTCGAGGAGATCTCCAACGAGTGGTTTGGTCGTGACGTTACCACGATCGCAAAATAAATAAAAGAGTAAAAAAGTTTTAAAAAGAGTTTTTAGAGGAAAAGGAGCAGAGAGATAGATATGCAATGGAATACGATGTTTTCGCAGTTAGCCGGAGGAATGCTGGTCAGCACACAGATATTTGTGGTGACACTGGTCTTCTCTCTGCCCCTGGGACTTCTGATTTCGTTTGGTAGAATGTCGAAAAACCGTGTGATTCAGGGAATTGTCAAAGCGTACATTTCTGTGATGCGCGGAACACCGCTGATGCTTCAGCTGATGGTGGTTTACTTTGGACCGTATTACCTGTTCAAAATCAAGATCGGAAATGGCTACCGTCTGTGGGCAGCATTCATCGGATTTATCATCAACTATGCGGCATACTTCGCTGAGATCTATCGAAGCGGAATTCAGTCAATGCCGGCGGGACAGTATGAGGCGGCAAAGATTCTGGGATACAGCAAGACCCAGACCTTTTTCAAGATCATTCTTCCTCAGGTGATGAAGCGGATTCTGCCGTCAATCACGAACGAGGTGATTACTCTGGTCAAGGATACGTCCCTGGCGTTCTCGATCAGTGTTCTTGAGATGTTTGCGATTGCAAAAGCGCTTGCATCTTCACAGACAAGTCTGATGCCGTTTGTGGCAGCTGGAGTTTTTTATTATGTATTTAACCTGATTGTGGCAGTCGCAATGGAGTACATTGAAAAGCGACTCTCGTATTATCAGTAGGCGGAGGATATCAGATATTATGAATTTACTGGAAATGAAAAATGTAAAAAAGTCCTTTGGCGATCTCGATGTCATCAAGGACATCTCGCTTTCTGTCGGAGAGG
>OGGH01001666.1_pt1 | contig 13317 bp, 7 predicted proteins | sample 1571161 | NCBI WGS metagenome assembly OGGH01 (sample SAMEA2582053, study PRJEB24529) | metagenome | biome: Human gut stool | place: China | collected 2011 | reverse complement strand
AAAATTTTATAGAATAAAATACCGGCTCACCTCTATCGGATTATGGATAGTTGGGCGACCGGTTCCCTGAACACGAACACCGAAGACGAATAAAGAGCGGAATAATTCTACTTCTTTAATAGTTAAAAGGAGGCAACGATTACAACGGTTTCAGCAAACAAATCTACCTGCTGCAATCGTTGCAACTATAAAACGATCAATACCCCGGATTCTGTTCTGCCCCACCTAAACCGACTTCCGACTCAGGGAATGGCAAGAGCTTTTGCCAGGCTTCGATTCCGAGTTCTTTTTCACACAGATCGTTCCGTTTTAAAAAAGCGAAATAAGCGAATTCCCCCTTCAACAATTCTTTCCAGGTAGCTTTCAACTGTTGGTCGAAATCTGTCGCTTCAGACAAACGGTAGTTTTTCCGGACCTGATTCAGATAATCCATAGCTTTCGCCCGGTCACCGATACGATTCGTACATTCGGCCAGCAATAACAAAGCCTCGGTATAGCTACCGACAGGTAAATATCGGTGATCTGCAATCTCACTGGTATATACCGAAGGATAATCCAGCAGATCCAACCCGAATACCAGTTCTTTAGAACCGCTATTCAAGGCCTCTTTGCGGCTGGCATTAAAGGCATACCCTTCATTCTTCAAAAATATCTCCAAGCCCCTTTTCGCTTCATTGTATCTTCCCAATTGCATATACACTTTTCCCAGCATCAGTTCACCGATACCGATGTAATCCTGATATTCAGCACTTCTCCAGTCCAGTATCAGCCGATGGATCTCCTCCAGATCCGCAGCCAACTTCTCGTAAGCTTTTTGCTCTGTCAACCGGGGTGCCGCCGCCGTCGAAAAATGTTCCGGATAAGGAATGTTTCCCCACAATACGATCAGCGGATAATACATGATCGAACGCAACAACTTAAACTGAGGCGAACAGAGGTTACCCATTTTTTCCTTCTCCAGGATATCATACCCATTATTGGCACTGGCAATAGCTTTATAAGCCACCTCCCAGGCCCGCTTCAAGTCTATATCGGCCATGACACTTTTTTCATGCCGGTAATATTTCTGCCACTTGTTTTGTGGTTCCGGGAAACATTGCGTATAATAAGCCTCTATCGTATACATATAATCACAGGCTTCACGGATACTCCCCAATATGCCGCTCACCGCTTCTTCGACTCCTTCAGGTACTTCGAACTTATTCATATCTCCGTCCTGAGTAATCAGCAGGGTGGCGCTTACTTCACCATCCAGGCTGTACAAAGTAATGCGTTCATCCCGGATCCAATATCCTTTTGCCGGCTGTACCGTCAGTTTAAGCTGCCCCTGCACCTTATCGAGCGTCACTGTATAATCCATTTCCTCTGACTTGAACTGGAATAATTTATCTACCTCCACCCCGGATTTCGGCACTTCTTCTTCCATACCGGGATAAGTAAAATCATAAGATAAATTAGCCAGGATATCTACAGCATATTCTCCCCCATCCTGACTTACCCGTAAAGTATCGGTCTTGAATTTCAATTTTTTATCGCCTACGATCCCTCCGAATTCATTTCCGGCTTCTCCATCGCCGTCCCAGTCGATAAAATAACTCAAATCGGGCACAGTAATTTCCAGACCGGTTTCCTTATACTTTGCAACTAATCCTTCAGCAACCTTTGTCCAATCGATACTCACTGCATTTTTACGGATTTCTTCCTTCGTATCGTCCGGAAGCGTACCGGTTTCCTTCAACTTTTCACACAACCCTTCCAAATATTCCGCAAACCGGGTCTCGGTTTTATCCTTCAACAGAGAAGCCGACACCACCAACAAACTACCCGCTCCTTTGATTCCATCTGTCAGTGAATAGGTATTCACCTCATCCATCTCGAATCTCTGCAACCCGAAGGCCTTCAACACTTCTCCATGTGCCTGCTGACTGACGGCTTTAAAGCGCTTTTCTCCACCGTTCAACTCCAATAATCGTCGGGTTTCCAGATGAGTGAATACATTCACATTCACCGATTTCTGATTCGAAAGATCTGCAATCGAACGCAAACTCAACGATCCGGAGGTCTGTTCGCCGGTCAGCTCATTATAAAAAGCTCCTGTCGCCACAATTTCTACATAAGGAGACCGGATATCCAAAATACCGAAATCGAAATTTCCCTGATCGTCCTGTACGGTCTTCGTATAACTGATTCCGGTCCGTTCAAGCCGTTCGCTCAATTCATAAACCGTAACCTCCGATCCTCTGACAAAAGGTCCTTTTTCTACCTTTCCTTTCAGTTCATACCGGTCTGTATACTGCACATCGTCCTTCTTACATCCTGCCAATACCAATAACAGCATACAAGTCCACAATATCATTTGCTTTTTCATTTCCAATCTCTTTATATCGTTCTACTTTCTTATCTGCCCGATTCAAATGAATCCGATTCTTTTCCGTTCGTTCATTACTCCTGCCACAAAAGCTTCGGTAAACATAGCCACATCCTGTTTTTGAACAGAAATCACCTCTTTTACTGTACTCGTCCGGTTACTCTTTGCCATCCGTTGCAGACAATTGCGGACAATCAGATCGGCTACGATCCGCATCAGGCGCGAACTGGCATGACTGCGTTCCTCGGTCGCAACCAGCGAACCGATAAAAACAGTCATATACTGACGGGCTGTCGCTGTCATTTTCATTCGTTCTTTCTCCAGACGACGTTTCAGAATAATCATCAACTCTTCTTTCGTATAATCTTCGAAGACCAGTACATTGACCAAATCCGACATGTGTTCGGCGTCTCCGTTGATGCCCGATACCCTGTTCCGGGGTTCTGCATAGATGATAATATAACTTCCGGGATGTTCGGCCATCTGATTCATCAGGAGAGCACGTACTCTTTCACGGAAGCCGACAGCTTCGTTCAATTTGGGTGAATCTTCATCGAAAAGCAAGATACCTCCGCTGGATTTCACCAACGCTTCCCCGATACTACGCTGAGCCTCGTCTTCCATCAGTCCGATCATTCTTTCCACCTTAAAATCGAATACCTGTCCCTTATCGACGATCCCCATGGCTTTGTAAAGACGGGCGATGATCCGGGCTACCGTTCCCTTTCCCATGGCCGAATTACCGGTCAAACACCATTGCAGGGACATCCGGCTGCTCAATTTTACCCCCTCGTGGCTATAATGACGCGCCAGCTCTACAAAATCACGGATCTGTTTTTTTATTCCCGTTTGTCCGACCATTTTATCCAGCTCTTCCAATGCCCGGCCGATCTCCTCTTCATCGAATACATCCCTTTCCAATTTTGGAAGTTCAAAACTATCGACCGGTATATCGTCTTTGCGGATGGTAGTCATCTCCTGACGGGTCAGCTCCCGTTCCTGACGGATTTTCATCGTCCGTTCGGACATATGACGAATAGCCGCTGCCACGACTTTTTCAACGAAAAGCGCATTACCGAAATTTTTATCTCTGTTTTCATAAGCTTTCCGGATCAGCTCACCGAATACTTCCCGTGCCTTGGGATGAAATACATAAGCTTTTTCTTTCAGTTTATTTTCAGCGATCTGCATCAGTTCTTCGGGCGTATAATCGTTGAACGAAAATACATAAGGAAAATAATTCTTTAAAGCGGGATTCATCTCCAGCATCTTATCGACTCTTTCGGGATATCCGCCTAAAACCACGATCGTATCCCCGCATTCCTCGGTCGATAAATTCGACAATAAAGCTTCGAACAGGGCCAATCCCCATTCACTCCGGGGCAATACATCGGCATGGTCGATATACAGAATACCTCCGGCCGCACCGTTCATCAACACTTCGGCCCCCTGTTGGGGAGTCAGCCCTCCATCTCCGGTGAGCTGACGTCCGTCCTGTACCGTCACATTCGGACGCAACAGAATACCCACCGAATGATAGATTTCTCCCATCATCTTAGCGACAGTCATCTTCCCTGTACCGGGATTACCGCTAAAGATCATATTCAGGGGAGGAAGGGTATCGTCGAAACCATGTTTTTGCCTTTCCCGGATAAAATATACGTAACTCAGATGTTGTACAATACTTTGTTTCAATGCCCTCAAACCGATCATCGCCTTGAGTTTTTCCAATGCTTTGCCAGGGTCTCCCTCGGGTAAAGTTACGATATCTTCCTCCGTAATCAGCATCAGGTCCTCTTTCTTATACTCTCCGCAGCGGTTCGCCATCAGACGGGCCGACATCCGGGCCGAAGCCTGTTCGAGCTGTTCGTCGATGTAACGTCCGTTGGTAAAATCCACCTCATTGGCCCGGCAAGCTATTTTCAACTGTTTATAAAATTTCTCTTCTGCTCCCGGCGTAAAACGGAATTGCAGTTTTTCCAGTTTGATCCGGGCGATTTCCATCAATTCCTCAGGACTATAATTTTCGAAACAAAGCCGGCGCGGAAAAAGCTTCTGCAAATCGGGAAAAGCTTCCAGCAAAACAGTCATCTCTTCATCGATATCGGAAAGAATAACCAAAACTTCCGGTTTTTCCCTGGTCAGTATACCGTACAATATTCCTAAAGCGATCACCCCCCGATCGTTCGGATCTTCGGGATGAAATAAATCTCCGGCCTGATCGACAAACAGAATCCCCCCCATACTGTTTTTCAGGGCCTGCCGAACCAATTGCTCTTCTGCAGCAGTGCCTTCACGCACCAAATCACGACGGCTGTAATGATTCACCCGGCCGTGACTCAAAAGCCCTAATTTCTGATACAATTCTCCCACCATCTCCGCCACGGTATTTTTACCGGTACCGGGATATCCGGTAAAGATCAGATGCAATTGAGGAAAAGTATCGCTGAAGCCATTCTCCCGCCGGAGACGGATAAATTCGACGTACTCTATGATCCGGGTTATCTCTTCTTTCACTTTACGCAACCCCACCAAACGATACAAACGGTCGAGGATTTCATCTTTATCTTTAGCGGTGTATACCGGATTCAGATTTTGCTTCACGGCCACTTCTCCACCATCGGCCAGTATCTCCTGCTCGAAATCATAAGGAATATCTTTATGACCTATTCCATAGCCCATCTTCAGGACCGTCTGTCCGAAACAGGAAACCATCACGGTATATTCTCCCGGAGTGACGAAATCTTCCTGACTCCCCAGATCGACAGCAAAACAAAGAATACTATTCCCGGCCTGATCCTTGATATATTGGGCGGATTTTACGATCTGCATGGCTTTGATACTCCCCCTACGGTCTACCACCCGGATAACGAATTCATATACCCACTCTCCCCCCAGCAGGTTTTGGGCCATCAGGAAGAAACGGATATTTTTCAATCGGGTGGCATCGAACATCCGGAAAGAATGAGGACGTTTCTGAGCCTCGGACTCGGTTTCTTCACAAAAACGGTCCAGACCGGCATGCAGGATGCGAAAATATTTTTCGGGTTTCCCCTCCCCCGGGACGATATACAGATCTTCCGATTGTCCGGCCACTCCGTCGATATCCGCCAAGATACGATATATCCCCTGTTTCCAGGCCTGTTCCGGTAAATCTGCGCGGTCTATCCACTCTTCATACACCGGCAAAGCATCCTGACGCTCTACTTTTATTCCGCTCTCTTTCACAGACAAGCACTGTCCTTTGCCGTTCTCCAGGCGAAACAAACGGACAGTCATCTTCCCCTCCCAGGGTTCGCCTTCAAACTGTTTATTCAATACTTCCGTATCCACATACAAACATTCTATTTCCTGTACGCCGAATACAGAACGATAGTCTTTCTCCCCCCGGTAATCATTTTCAGGACTACAGCTCACCCGCACACTTCTGACTACTCCATTCACTTTTTCCGATAGCGTATCGATCGATTGCTGGGCTTTATCTTGATCCATATGTTCTACTATTTACCTATTTTGAAAGTAATTTTGATCTTTTCAAATATAGGTAAATATTTAAGAAATCCAGCAAAAATACGGTTTATTTTGTGCGGTTGAATTCTTCCAGCAACGAACGGAAAGTTTCTTTCACAGACATAATTTTCGTAGCCTTGAATGCATTGGCTCCGGCAAAGGCATAACCATTTTCCATATTTCCCCGGAAAGCGTTGTACAAGGCCGTAATGATACAATACGGACTCTTACTGATATCACAGGTTTTAATACAATTGAAAGGGCACACTTTCGGTTGTTTTTTCCCCTCTTTGATCTTTTGGATAAAATTACTGAAAATCGCCCTTCCCGGCATCCCTACCGGACTTCTTATGATTTGAATATCTTCTTCGTGTGCATTCAGGTAAGTTTGTTTGAAAACATCCGAAGCATCACATTCTTCGGTAGTCACAAAACGGGTACCCATTTGTACGCCGTCGGCTCCCAACTCCATGATTTTTCGGATGTCGTCGCCGGAATAAATCCCACCGGCAGCGATCACCGGAATCTTACGGCCGTATTTTTCTTCTATCTCATGAGCTTCCTGAATCACTTCGGGTAAAATGGTTTCCAGTTGATAATGTTCGTCATCGATCTGCTCATTTTTGAATCCCAGATGTCCTCCGGCTTTCGGACCTTCTACCACCAAAGCATCCGGCAAATAATTGTAAATACTTTTCCATTTCTCACAGATCAGCTTGGCAGCCCGCCCCGAAGAAACGATCGGTACTAATTTAGTGGTACTGTCTTTTTGCAGAAAGGAGGGTAAATTCAGCGGCATTCCCGCGCCGGCAAAAATAATATCGGCTTTCTCGGCAATCGCCGTCCTGACCAGATCGGCAAAGTTCGAAAGAGCCACCATAATATTTACTCCAATGACTCCCTGGGTTTTCTGACGGGCTTTGCTCAGCTCTTCTTTCAGTCCCAATATACTCGCTTCCAGATAATTTTTGGACAAATTCTTATAAATTACCCCAAGTCCTGCAGCAGAAATCACCCCGACCCCACCTTCATTTGCAACAGCAGAGGCCAGACCTGAAAGGGAGATTCCAACTCCCATGCCTCCCTGTATAATCGGCACCTGAATAGAAAGATTACCGATTTTCAACGTTTTTAATAACATAAAAAGTGTATTATATAATTCTCAAAAGACCAAAACAAAAGGTCAACGACATCCAAACAGTCAGTTGACTTTTCCGATGCCGTTGACCTTGTTTTACCCTTATCTTGAAGTCAAAGATAATGATTCGATCTCAGGTATTTTTCTACTTTCCGGTATGTTGTAAAAATAAATATTACAGACGGTAATATACCTTGTTTTTGATGGTCTGTATTTGCCGGTTCAATACTTCTGCCGACTGTCCGCTCCCGTTCCCCATCACCCAGAGCGGAAAATCTCTCCCCCCTTTCACATAAGGTGGTTGTAAATAATTCCGGTCTAAAATCCGGTAACCGTTCCGCTCATAATAATGGATTCTCCGGGTAGCCATCTCCGTTTCAGCAGGCTCTACTTCGAGTAATCTCACCCCTTGCAGCTGTTCTTTCACCCAATCCAGAATCTGTTGTCCGATCTTTTTATTCCGCATTTCAGCAAAAACAGCCAAATGTTCGAGGTAATAAAAACTTCCGAAATCCCAATAAACAAACAACCCGGCAAGCTGACCGTCACATTCCACTGCATTGAAATACATGGCAGGTTCGGTATGCAGCAACTCTCCGAGCTGACCGATCTCCCGCCTTTCTTCTACCGGAAAGGCTTCGGTATAAAGGGCCGTTAATTTCCGGAAAGCTTCATCTTCCGCCTGCGTAATTCTTTTTAAAGTAACCATAAGAGCAATATTTAATGACTGAAATTGATTGGCTTTATCCATCGAACCGCTTTCCGCAATTTCAAAGGAATCAAACGCCGAGGCCTGAATCCGTCTTTACTATTGGCCAGAATGACAACCGATACCGCCGACAAAATAATCACAATCCCTGCCAATTGCCAAAAGCCCAGGCTTTCGTGCAGAAACCAGACACCCATACATACGGCAGTCAACGGTTCCATACATCCCAATACAGCCGTAGTCGTCGAGCCGACATGCTGTACCGATAAGATTAACGTAAAATCGGAAACCAATGTCGGAATCAAAGCCAATAATAACAAATATACTCCTGTTTCCCAATCCGGAATCGGATCTAAAGGTACTCCCTTCACCGATAAATTCAAACCGAACACCATAGCCCCTGCCAAAAGCACATAAAAAGTGAGCTTCAAACCATCCATCCGGTGTACACAGGATTTGTTTACACCCACAATATAAAGGGCATAAGTAACGACCGTTGTCAAAACCAGCAACAACCCTTTCAGACTCACCGTTCCGGCAGTCCCGTTATTACTCAGCAGATATACCCCTAAGATAGCCATCAAAGTAGCTCCGATGACCGGAACAGAAACCTTGTCTTTAAAAAAGAGGATCATAACGGTCGTCACAACCACCGGATAAAGAAAATGAATCGTCGTTGCAATACCACTCGGAATATACAAATAAGAAGTAGTCAGCAACAAAGCGGTCATAGCATAAAAAATACCCAATCCGGCCAGAGTGAACAATTCCCGTCCCGATATCCGCAGATCGTACCGCCGGATAACCAACCAAAGCCCCAATACCAAAGCCGAAATACCGAACCGATAAAACATTACCGAATCCACACCGATCCCATTACGAATCGCCGGAAGTGCAAAAAGCGGAATCAAACCGAATGTTGCAGAGGAAATTACCCCATATATTAACCCTTTCAACCGATACATCATACTTTCATTATTTGGATAACTCACCGATTTTCATGCAAATGTATACAAAATTACAGCACAAAATCCGATTTTAACAAAAACTAAGAATAATTTTTCTTCCCGAATATTTGGATTATAAAAAAATAAACACTACCTTTGCACTCGCAATACAGAAAGTATTGACCAAGATTGCGGGGTGGAGCAGTGGTAGCTCGTTGGGCTCATAACCCAAAGGTCGTTCGTTCGAGTCGGGCCCCCGCTACTAAGAAGAGATTAGCAAATGCTAATCTCTTTTTTTTCGGATTCCGGGACGGACCTTTCGTCCGGAAATGGGACGAAAGGTCCGTCCCGGAGTTCTTCTTTTAAGGCTCGACAATTTCAACCGTAATTATTTCTCCCCGGCTTTGAGCCCGTCCCATCCGTTCGTCAACCGGATTTCATATACCGTAAAATGAATTACTTGTCCCCTCGTCTCATTCTCCCCCACCCAAATGCATCCTGCCGTATTTCCCCGATGAATCAACCCGGGACATCCAGCAAACGGGGAAGCTTCGGAGTTCCAAAATATATAGTGAAAAATTTGTATGAAAGAAATAAAGAGCTATCTTTGCTCCCGCAATACAGAAAGTATTGACCGGGATTGCGGGGTGGAGCAGTGGTAGCTCGTTGGGCTCATAACCCAAAGGTCGTTCGTTCGAGTCGGGCCCCCGCTACTAAAAAGAGATTAGCAAATGCTAATCTCTTTTTTTCGGATTCAGGGACGGAATTTCAAATGAAAAGATTGATATTGGCTTGCTCGGCTCTTTCGAGATAGGTAGCCACACCTCCGATTTTCACTCCGTCCAATAATTCTTCGGCTTTTATTCCCATAACCTCCATCGACATCCGGCAGGCGATAAACTCTACCCCATTCGCTTTCGCTTGCTCCATCAGAGTCTCCAGAGAATCTATCTTTTTATTTTTCATCATTCCCCGCATCATCCGTGAACCGATCCCTCCCAAGTTCAGTTTGGACAAAGCCAGCTTACGACTCCCCGAAGGCAACATCATACCGAACAGCTTTCCAGCCATATCTTTCTTTACCGGTACAGTAGCTTTCCGCTTGATCACATTCAATCCCCAAAAGGTAAAAAACAACGTCACTTTACGTCCGGCAGAAGCTGCCCCATCGGCTATCACGAACGAAGCCAACGCCCTATCCAAGTCATCACTAAAAACGACAATGGTCTTTCCGTCAGCGGAAACACCATCCTTCCCGCCTCCCTGTCCTCCTTCTCCTTTTTCCAGGGTAGCCGTAATGATTCCTTTTTCCTGTACCACCTGCACCAACCGATTGCCGGTCATTTTAGCCCATGACCCGACATCCCTGACAAAACCGGGATCGGTAGCTGTAATCTCGAGCCTCTCCCCGATCTTCAAACCCTCCATTCCACTTTTCAGTTTCATCACAGGTCCCGGACACTGCAATCCGCAAGCATCCACGGTCAGGTGTCGGCCTCCTCCACCCGACCGACTCTGTTCTTTCTGTAAAGTCTCCGGTAAAATCTCATTGCTCTGCCGGACGGTAACCGCTTTATACGTCTTTAAACCACCGCTCAGATTGTAAACTTCATACCCTCTTTGCATCAGGATTCGGGCAGCTATATATCCTCTTAATCCTACGGCACAGAACACGACCACAGGACGCCCTTTCGGAAGCTCTCCCAGACGTTCACGTAATTCATTCAAAGGAATATTGACGGCCCCTTCGATCGTATTCAGCTCACATTCCTCTTCCGAACATACATTCACTAAAGTCAGGGTATTCTTATCCCACGCTTCCAACTCTTTCCAACCGATCATTTTCACTTTGCCCCGCATCCTGTTATCGGCTACAAATCCCAACATATTCACCGGGTCTTTCGCCGAGGAAAAAGGTGGTGCATAAGCCTGATCCAATTCCATCAAGTCCTGAACCGAACCACCGGTACGAATGACTGCAGCCAACATTTCCAGGCGTTTATCCGCTCCGTCTATCCCAACCACCTGAGCTCCCAGTAATTTTCCATCTTCCGGGGAAAAATTAATCTTCAAAGTCATCGGAATACTTCCCGGATAATAACCGGCATGCGAACCGGCATGAACGATAGCTTCCTGCCAGGTTATTCCCAACCGTTCAAGTACCCGCGCCGACAATCCGGTTGCCCCGACCGTCAGATCGAACACTTTAGCGATCGCTGTCCCGATAGCTCCCTTGTAAGGCCGTATATTTCCATCCACGATATTTTCGGCACATATCCGTCCTTGTTTATTTGCCGGACCAGCCAAAAAAGAAAGCGACGGACGCCCACTTACAGGATGGGGAAATTCGATCGCATCTCCTACGGCATAGATATCCGGATGGGAAGTCTGCAAATATTCATTCACCCAAATACCACCGGTTTCCCCGATCTTCAATCCGGCCTCTTTAGCCAAACGGTTATCGGGACGCACGCCGATAGACAATATGACCAAATCGGCCTGTAAGGCTTTACCACTTTTCAATTCTACTTGCAATCCGTTCTCTGTTTTGCAGAAAGCAGCCACCGCTTCCTGAAGCAATAACCCCACTTTTCGATCTTTAAACTGCTGATGAACTACTGCGGCAATCTCGAAATCGACAGGTGTCATCACCTGATCCGCCATCTCGACAACAGTCACTTGTATACCCAGCTCATGAAGATTTTCCGCCATCTCCAGTCCGATAAAACCAGCTCCGACAACAACGGCTTTCTTCACTTCCTGACGGCCGGCCCACGCTTTGATCCGATCTGTATCAGCCACATTCCGGAGGGTAAAAATACCTTCGGTCCGAATCCCTTCCCAAGGTGGAAGTACCGGCTCGGCTCCCGGTGACAATACCAATTTATCGAACGACTCCCGATATGTCTTTCCTGTAGCCCAATCTTTTATAACGACCTGTTTATTTTCAGGCTCGATCGCTTTTACTTCCGATTTTATCCGAACTTCGATATTAAAACGGGCTTTGAAACTTACGGGAGTCTGTACAAATAAACGCTCTCTTTCTTCGATCACCCCACCGATATAATAAGGTAATCCACAGTTCGCATATGAAATGTATTCTCCTTTTTCAAACAGTATTATTTCAGCCTGTTCATCCAATCTTCTCAAACGAGCCGCCGTAGACGCACCACCGGCAACTCCGCCGATAATCATATACTTCATGTCCGGTAATTTAAGAGGCTAAATAGGGTTTGATTATTTCTTCCAATCGAGGGACTCTGACTACCCCACTCTGGCGCCACAACATCCGTCCTTTTTTGAAAAGCATCAAAGTCGGTACAGACTGGATCTGATAAGCGTAAACACTTTGACGATTGGCAGGAACGTCTACATCTATCTTCAAAATCCGGACTTTATCCCCCAAACGCTCTTTCAATTCATCCAATATCGGATGCATCATTTTACACGGACCACACCAGGTGGCGTAAAAATCAATGATTGCAGGACGGTTGCCTTCAAATTTCCATTCATTGGGATTGGCTTCGTAATTATATACTTTCTTTAAAAAGTCTGCTTCAGTTAATGCTATTACTTCCATATCCCTTTGTTCTTTTTGACAATAAACACTTTTATTGTCTTTATTACCTGCACAGGCTGTTGCTATAAAAGTCAGTGTGAGGATAAAAATTGCAGTTAAGGTTTTAATTGATTTCATATACTTTCTTTTTTTATAGTTTTTACTGTTGCAAAGATAGTGATGTCAGGCATATATATAAATGACAATTTAGCTGGAATGTTTGACATTTTTTCCCTTTTAACGTTCTTCATGATAACTTTTCTAAAGAACTATCCTGTTGTTTTACTCCGCCAGACTCTTGTTGGATATTTTATCAGAATGAGTAATGGTTTTAAAGTATGCATAAATGTTTTTTCTATGTGGGATTATAAACGCTTATAGACTATTTATGTATATTAAAGAACTAATGAGTCGCTTTGTACCACGCAGTCTGATATTTTTCAGTGGCATAGGAGTTAGTACTTGGATCTGAGATTGTTGCACCGGAGAATGTATTGATTTTAATCTTTCCCTTGTTCATGGTGTAATAATAATCGGTATGCCTTTTATAGGGGATAGTGCGTTCCAGTTGTTCTTCAAATCGTGCCAATAGGCCGGCGTCTGTACAGAGTTTCGCTACATAGTCCCCACAGTCGAAAAAGAGGGTGGGGGTGTATCCGTCCATTGTCTGTATAGTATATAATGAAGAGGAAGGAAGAGTATATTGGTTATTTATCTCTTTCATTGTAGCAGCTAAATTTTCCAACTCGGAACATACCGTTACTCCGATTGTCCCGCAAGGCATTTCTTCGTAGTTCTTATAGAACTCGTAGAATGCATCACATATGCTTTCATAATCGACTTTACCCAACAGATGCGGACCAATCTCAGCATAAGGCATACCGTAAGCCATGATCTCACAAGGGGAAGCAATCAGATAGTCGGTAACTTCTTTCAGATCATAGGCAACTTCTACAGAAGCCATGTAACAGTCATCAAAGAGAATATACTCCATTTTTATTCCGGCATTTGCAATTCCCTCTGCAAGTTCTTCATAGTCCTCTGAATAATCGTGCTCTTCCTCTTCATCCTCCTCGTCTTCTTGAG
>OGGH01001658.1_pt1 | contig 13390 bp, 11 predicted proteins | sample 1571161 | NCBI WGS metagenome assembly OGGH01 (sample SAMEA2582053, study PRJEB24529) | metagenome | biome: Human gut stool | place: China | collected 2011 | reverse complement strand
CGCAACAAATACCGCCTTTCGGTGGGGGTATGGAGTAGATAGCAAGCACAGCAAAGCTGTTCTTCATCCAAGGGAATTTCCGTTATTTTCTGATGGCGACGATAGAGATCGATTGCTGTCCTCTCGGTTATAATAACGATCAAGCTCCTCGTTTGGGGACACTTTGGATTCTCAATTTTATCGATTATTTTTATAATTTTCAAAAAGGATTCATGTACCACATCTTCAGAATCTTGCCGATTATGCAAAATTCCATTCGCTACATAAAACATCAAGTTCCGATACCCCAGGTAAAGCTGTTCAAACTTTGACTTTTCCTCTAAAGTTTCAAGCATTTGTATGTAAAGGAGCACAAGAAACCACCACCTGAACAGAACGGTTTGTATAATAATATATCGAGCAATTTCTTGCTCAAAACCGCACACATACATTTAATATATCGGCCAAATACCGCAAAAACTAACAACTTGCTACATTTTGAACCACCAAATCTGTCGGCTCACATTCTTTTATCTGGAAGGTTCCTATGCGTATAAGAGTAAACACGGGCTACGATGAACCGCAGCCCGTGTTTTTTATTTCGTGAAGAAAGGGGTATCATTGTGGTCGGAAAGATTTTCAATATGGAGTAGCCCATTCCATTTTCTGGTCTGTGCATACTCCAAAAGATTTCTTGCGTTACTGGCCGGGTGCCAATGACGCAAATGTTATAATAAATGAAAATCTCACGGTGAGACCTTATTCCGACAGGAATTGTGCCTCACCGCGAGTTTTATTTTACTCCCAATTCCCTTCTGTGTTCCTAAAGTATAATTGGCCTAACCTAATGTAGATTTATTCATCAGAGCCACAAAAAAGGCTCTGCCTTATGCCGGCAGAGCCTTACAAGCTGAAGTTTATTAGTCAACTTTCATTGGCATTGAATCGCTCCCCATCAGAGACTTTAACATAGATAAAGTTATTGGACTGTTCGGCCTGAAACACTAAGCAATCCTCTTCCACTTGAAAATAGTTGTTTCTTGGACCATCTGGGCTCTCCTCTGAGATGCACACAAGTCCATCTTCAAAGCTCCAGGTTCCATCACCAATATGGCTACTGAGTCCACCTTCAGAATATTGAAATGTGCCATCGTCATTTAAGGTAATGGTAAACACTCCACCAAAGCCGTCTTTCTCATAAACATAAATCCTATTTAATGTAATATTTTCTTGAACAGTTGTGACAGTTAGTTTCAAAATCTCATAAGTTGATGTCTCATACCAATGTACACAATCAATTTCAACGCTGTCTCCTTCTGAAATGTTTTCCTCTCCGTCTATTTCAGTCGTGCTAGTAATGAGAAAGTCTATGACTTCATTGTTTCCAGTAACAACTCTAATATATTCGCTTCCATTTTCTGTGAGTTGTTCTTCGACAATCCCCGTATAAGTTTCACGAACAAAGCCTCCATTGACACCTTCGGTTTCAAAAGAACATCCACATACTGTTAATCCCAAAATCAATGCCAACACAAGTGCAAGATACTTTTTCATGCCTATACCTCTAATCTGAAATGTGTTTCTATTTATGTAGACAAAATTTTTCTCTAAAATGTTCCATTTACATCATATAATATTTCTTTGCCTATTTCAAGGTAAGGGAGTAGTCAGAGATGTTCTCTAACTACTCCGCTTGTCTACTAGACCACCAGTGGAAATTCATTCTTGGTGTTGATGTCTAATGGCTTGACCTTGATTTTGTCATAGTTCTCTGCATATTGGTATGGAGTTGCATCAACAGGTCTACCATCCAATTCTCAAAGTCAATGCCTGAGGTGCAACGCTGGAAGTCAATGTGCTTAAAATTGCTCATGACGTATACGTCCTCCAAAATAATGATTGAACTGTTATTTAAAAGTTCAACCATTACTATCTTCATGTATTGAGCACCTCATATGCACCTTATCTGTAATGTGTATACCGAAATTCTGACACGCTGTGTTGATAAATGGAATGCTTACCTGTTGAAAATCAGACGCTTTCCTGAACTTTTTCCTATCAAATTTTTTGATACAAAATTTCATTAATATGCAACAAAACAAGAATGGCAATTATGGCTATAATGTCCAAACAAAAAGGAGACACCCATTTCTGGGTTCCTCCGGGTATTTATTCTGCGTATTCATCTAATATTCGCCGTTTTTTGCCGGGAACACAAAGTCGAATTGGGACTTATTTTATTCCCCATAATACAGTGGACGTCCAATGGAGGTAAAGCCCTCCAGGCCGGTGATCACCACATTATTTTGGCTGAACGCACAGTGGATGATGAGCAGGTTTCCGCTTTCATCTCTGCCACCCACGATTCCCACATGCTCATCACCCGGATAGAATACCAGATCACCGGGCTGGGCCTCATTCCAAGAGATGGGGGTACAGTAGGTGTGCTGCATGTGAGCTCCTCCGCCATGGCCTATGACGTACTCTCCATCGGTGACATTGTAAAATACCCAATCGACAAATCCGCTGCAATCTAGCCCGTAAGGCAGGTAGGTCCCGGTAGTCGAACTGCCGTCTGCCCATACCTTGGTGAGTTGGCCCCAGCGGGAGTCCCAGCCAATTACCAAAGATTTACCTCCCCAGAAGTAGTTGACCTTGCCTACCAGTCTGCAGGCGGTCTCAACCACAGCCCGGCGTTCTGGGTCTAGATCAGCGGGTAGGTCAGCCAGCAGCTTCTTTGCTGTGGCGTCTGAGATCGTGAGATCACCGGCCAAGGCAGCCAGCATGTCGGAGTTTGCCAGCAGTTCATCCAACGACGCATTCTGTTCCACGGTGAAAGAATAAAATACCCGCATATCATCCGGCGTCCTGGCGGTGATCGTCACAGTGAGTATTTGCTCTGTCCAGGCCGGAGTGTCTCCGGAGGCGGGATGCTCCACCTCTCTGGAGGAGGAGGTCAGCTTTGTCATGTCCCAGAAGACTGTGCGCAAGGCCTCTACATTGGCCGCATCCAATATCGCCACGGTCGTTCCATCAGAAGCGCCCGCCGTTTTGGCGGCAAACACCGCCAGAATATCAGACCAGGGGGGCGGCTGTCCCTGGATCTCCAGAGTGTCATATCCACCCTCCGCCTGCATACTGGAGATCTTCTCTCCCAATTCGCCATTGATCTGTGCCACCGCCTGGGCGGGAGAGATGGCTCCGGTTGTTTCGTCAGGTCCGGCAAAAAAGATTCCCAGCGGTGAGGCGAGGATGATGCCGCATAGACAGATGACGACCACCACCGCGATCACCACCCCACCGCCTGCTGTGGCTGCGGCGGCCAGAGCCTTAGCTGCCGCGATCACGGCGCGGAGCGCGCTGTTTGCCGCCTGTGCGGCCTGCCTGGCGGTCACACGGGCCGCTTTTGCGGCCTTTTGGGTTCGTGCCAGTCTGGCTCCCGCCTCTGCTGTACGGCGGGCCTGGCGGGCCGAGAATGCCCTTGACGGCGGTTTCCCACCCGGCTTTCCAATCCCAGCTGTTTTGCGAATGGGATGGCCAGCCGATTTGACCGGCACACCTCGTTCTTTTACTGCCGTCTTTGCGGTGCTGCCCATAGCCTGCCTGGAGGTCTCAACGTGAGGCCGGGGCTGCAAATGAGAACCATCTGTCTGCCCAGACACCTGATGTAGATGCTTGCGGGCCTCTATACCTTGTGGCCGTTTTCCCGAGGGAGGAGCTGCCATGGGGCCGTCCTCTCTCACAGGCAAGCATCGCTCCAGTTTCCCACTGCGGAGAAGGTTGCCCTGGCGCTCCTGCATAAAGGATGCTTTTCCCTGCTGCAAGGCGCTTGGCGGTGTGGCAGGTGCGGGATCGGCTTGCATCTTCAGATAGGCGTCCTTGGTCTTGATATTTCTCTTTTGAGGCGTTTGGAGTGCGGACTGCGGCTGGGGGCGGCTTCTGCCCGCACTCTGCGCCCGGAGCGGATCTCCCGCTTCCTTTTTGCGAAGGCGGTCCTTTGGAGGCAGAATACTGTCATCTCTTGGCTTTGCAGCTCCCGGAGTATCGTGACTGCCAGGGTATCCGTCCGGGCCTGTATCCGGGGTGTGCTTTGCACCTTTCTTTCGTTTTCCCAGCAGACGCTCGACCAGCTGCTCTGTCCGTTTGGCACCGCTCACCTCGGCATCGCCCAGCTGGTCGCCGCCAAAGTTATCCCGCTGGCCGTGCTGGGCCGTATCCCGCAGCTGGCCCCGCAGGCGCTCTGTGCCGTCATCCAGCCCTCTGCGGATCAACTCTTTCGGCGCGGACTTGACCCGCTCTTTCAAAGTGTGCTGTACCTGGGGCTTTTCTTTGATCTTATCGATGTATCTCACCTCGATCCAGCAGGGAGGGGCCTTGGCCCCTCCCTGGTTTTATTACGCGGCCAAGTCAGAGGGCTTGGTGGTCATCAGTTTATAGAGCTGCGTATGACGGGGGAAATTGTCCATGAAGGGCACAATGGCGCTGCCGCACTTGATGAGGCCCCGTCCAAAGTCCACATTGGTGATGTAGGAGAGCTGGTTGTCGGAGATATTCAGCAGCCGGGCCAGTTCCAGCCGGTCGGTGCTGGCCTGGTTGAGCATGACCAGGAATTCACTGTTGGCCAGCATGGTCCGGGCCGTGTGGGACTGGAGCAGATCGTCCACATTCTGGGTCAGGCCAGTACAGCAGGCACCGTACTTCCGCACCCGCTTCCAAAGGGTGAACAGAAAGTTGGCGCTGTACTCATGCTGGAACAGCAGATAGATCTCATCGATGTAGATCCAGGTATTCCGCCCCAGTCGGCGGTTGCGGGTGATCCGGTTGAGAAAGCTGTCCAGGATCACCAGCATGCCCATGGAAAGCAGCTGTTTGCCCAGCTTCCGGATATCATAGCAGGCGATGCGGGAGCTCATGTCCACATTGGTGGGTTTGGCAAAGGTGTTGAGACTGCCCTCCGTGAACAGTTCCAGGGCCAGAGCCACGTCCCGCGCCTCGGCCTCCGGCTGGCGCAGCAGTTCCGCGTGGAAGTCCTGGAGCGTGGGGGCCTGGCCCCGGCAGCTGTCCCGCACATAGTCGTGGTAGCACTGTGCCGTACAGCGGTCAATGATGGACTTTTCCTTGGCAGACAGCTTTCCGGCCCCCACAGACTGTTCACAGAGAGAAAGCAGGAACTCCGATTTCAGCACCACGGGGTTTTCCCCCTCGCCGTAGCCCTGCTCCATGTCCATGGCGTTGATGTGGTTGCTGGAGGTGGCCGAGATCTCCACCACCTGGCCGCCCAGCCCCTCCACCAAGGGACGATACTCACTTTCCGGATCGATGATTAGGATGTCATCCTGGGTAGAGAGGGCCAGGGCGGTAATCTCCCGCTTGGCGGTAAAGGATTTGCCGGAGCCGGACACGCCCAGAACAAATCCGTTGCCGTTGAGGAGCTGCTTGCGGTCGGCAATGATGAGATTTTTGCTGATGACATTCTGGCCGTAGTAAATGCCGCCCCGGTCCCGGATCTCCTGGGCTTTGAAGGGCATGAGGACGGCCAGGGCCTCGGTGGTCAGGGTGCGCAGGGCGTCGATCCGCCGCAGCCCCAAGGGGAGGGCGGTGACAAGGCCCGCGTCCTGCTGCCAGTTCAGGGTGGTCAGCTGACACAGATGCTTGCGTGCGATGGACTGGAGGGTCTCTGTGTCGCTGTCCAGCTCCTCCTTGCTGTCGGCCAAATGCACCAGAGTCACCACAGCGAACATCATCCGCTGATCCCGTGTGGTCAGGTCATCCAGCATTTCCCGCGTCTCTTTCCGCTGCTGCTCCAGGTCGTAGGGCACCACCGCGGAGAAGTTGTTGTTGCTGTTCTGCCGCCGCTGCCAGTTGGTGACGTTGGTCTCCACCCCCAGCAGGCGGTTCTGCATTTCCCGCACGGCCTCATCGGTGGGGACAGGGATCACGTCGATGGACAGCATCATGGTGCGGTTCAGGCTGGTGAGTTCATTGATCATGGAGTCCTTGATGTAGCTGGCATACTCCTTGAGGAACATGGCCCGGCCATATTTATTGCCCAGGATAAAGTGATCCTTCCGAAACTCCATGCTGTCCGGGCAGATGGTGTCCTTGAAGGAGCGCCCTGTTTTCATGCACTCCCGCAGGTCGATATGGAACCGGGCCTCCTCGCCCACTCGGTAAAAGTCGTGGAGCACACGCAGCCGCTCCACCGCGTCCAGCTCCTCACAGTGGGAATCCAGGTGATTGAGCCGGGTGGTCACATCATTCATGACCCGGTCAAAGAAGGTGCGAGCCTCCTCGGGTGTTTTCTTGTGGGCGGATACTGTGACATATCGCTCCTGCACCATGCTGTTGGAGGAGTCGGTGACCTTGTCCAGCAGCATGGCGTTGTACTCCGAACGGCCTCCGTCCAGATGATCCCCCTGGGGCGGGATCAGGATCTCCTGCTCAAAGTTGCGGCGGTTGAGCCGCTTGTTGTTGATGGTGATTTTGGTGGTAGAGCCGGTGTCCAGGGCATTGAGCAGTTCCGAGTAGGGCAGAACCAACAGCCCCCGCGGGTTGTAAATGTGTAGACAGGCGAAAGCAGCCCTGCCCGCTGGCAGAGCTGCTTTGCATCTTCCTCTGTACAGTTGTACTTGTCCAGTAAGGAGACCCGGTTTCCGGCCAATCGAAGCAGCCGTTCCTGCTCGTCCTTGGCGATCCCAATATACTGAACTGTGTCGGGCGGCAGCGATTTTTGGTATCGCAGGATCGGTTTCAGCTTGCAATCTCTCTGAACAGCACACCGTCCGCAGATGGGAAAAGAACGCAGAAGGCCCTTCTTGGGACCACGGGTGATTTTGCCTGTGAAGAGATCCACATACGTTTTCTCACTGCGCAGGACAGTTACCTTCACACCCCTGCGTTCTAAAGCCGGAATGGCGGTGGTGTAAATAAAATCTCGGTGTTCCGGCACCTCGCCGGAGATCTCCTTGTCGAACATGACCTCACAGTATACTGCCTCATCCAGAGGCTCCCCATGTTCCAGAGCCAGTAATATGGTGGCAAGACTGTCCTTGCCAAAGGAACAGGAGGCAACATGTTTCAACGGTCCGACACACCTGCTTCCTTGATGCGACAGGCGTTACACAGTACCTCCGCTTTGTCCGTCTGCTCCCAGGGAGCGTCCGGATGGGTAAAGTGGCCATAGTTGCAGAACTGAGCGAAGATGGGCCTGTCCAGCCCCAAGGTGCGGCGCATCCCGGCGGGGGTCAGGTCAAAGACGGCCCGGACGGCCTGTTCCAGCACATCGTCCCGGTATTCGCTGGTTCCTTCGGTATCCACGTTGACCGCCACAGGCGCTGCCTTTCCGATGGCATAGGCCAGAGAGACGGTACAGCGATCCGCCAGACCGGCAGATACAATGTTTTTTGCAATATAGCGGGTCATGTAGGCTCCGCTGCGGTCGACCTTGGTGGCGTCTTTACCAGACAGCGCGCCGCCGCCGTGAGGTGCCAGTCCGCCATAGGTATCCACCATCAGCTTGCGGCCTGTGAGGCCGGTATCCGCCTCAAATCCGCCATAGACAAACCGCCCCGATGGATTGATCAGGATCTCCGTTTCTCCATCGGGTGGCAGCTCCTGCAGTGCGGGCTGGACCACATGGTCCATGAGTTCCTCCCGCAGCTGGTCCAGATCTTTCTCCGGGTCATGCTGGCAGGACAGAACCACCGATACAAGACGCACGGGGATATCGAAGTTGTACTCCACAGACACCTGCGCCTTGCCGTCCGAACGCAGGCCCTGGATCATCCCGGTTTTTCTGGCGTTGGTCAGCAGCCGGGTGAGCCGGTGGGCCAGGATGACCGGCAGAGGAAGATAGGATTCTGTCTCATCACAGGCAAAGCCATACATGATCCCCTGGTCGCCAGCCCCAGTCTGGACTCCTTCCCGCACAGCGTGAGCAATATCGTCGCTCTGATCGTGGGTGATGACCTCGATCTCATAGTCCAGCCCAGTGTACCCAGCTTCCCGGATGGTCCGGCAGACAATGGAGGGGATATCCGGCATGACCTTTGCCGAGATTTCTCCGGCCACCAGCACTTTGCCAGCTGTGGCCAGTACTTCGCAGGCCACATGGGCGGAGGAGTCACCCTTGAGACAGGCATCCAGAACAGAATCCGCGATGGTGTCGCAGAGTTTGTCAGAGTGGCCCTCGGTAACAGACTCTGCGGTCAAAATGTATTTATCTCTCATGGTCGATTTTCCCTTTCTTTTTTATGTGTTGGTCGCCAACGATCCGTCCCTGTTCTCCGGCTGCCGTTCGCACAGGAAGGATCTGCATGTTGTCGTACAGGGACTTGTATCGCTGAATCTGCTCATCCGTCAGGGAAATAAACTCCTCCTGGCCAAGTCCAGCGACGAAGAAGGTGCCGCGGATGATGTCATAGGGCAGATAGTCCTTATCCAACAGCGGACGATTCATCGGCAGACCAAGGAGCTTTCCCTCAGAATTGCACACCAGGGCAACCGGCTCTTGGAACGGATACACAGCTTCAATATCTCCTCCTACGAGCTGCTGCATATCCGGGAGGCTTTCAATCTCCTGCACACGGCAGGGCTTTTGCGGTTCTACCACTAATACTTTCATGTGCGATCATTCCCCCGATTCCTTTTTTTCTTTTTGCTGCCATATAGCGCATTGAAATCCGGTCTGGGGCGGTCTGCCCGCATCCGGTCCGTTCGATAACAGAAGATGTAGAATTTCTGCACTTGCGGGAAAAGCCGAAGGTGGTATCGATATTGGCTGCTGTCCATGCGGAATGCGTAGAAGGTCTGCCGATCAGACATTCGTGCCTCTGGATGCGCTTTGCAATACGTTTCCATGGCGGGAAAACTGTTCAAAGTACCATTGTTTCGCAGTTCATCCAGCAGTTCATTTAACTCTGCAAGAAAACCTGGAGACTCCAGATCACGGTTTTGCCGCATCCAGGTCACCGTGACACCGTCACCAATCTCTCGCCCTGTGAACACGCCTCGCAGGCAACCTACGCAGGCTGTCTCCTGCAATTTTGTTGTATAGTTGTAGGTGGTGCCGCGCTTGTAGATGTCCTTGGCGGCGGCCAGGATGCGGTTGCCAATGTCCAGTTCAGAACCGGAAAGGCCGGGGGCCACCTTTAGATTGTTGATGTCCCAGGTGGAAAGCAAATAACACCAGAGGGCCATCTTTGTGGCGTAATACGCCTGATACTTGTTATCCAAATTCAGTTCACCCAGACTGCGGTGGGGGTAACCGTTGGAGATAATGCCCACCACCTTGGGATCGCTGGAGCGTTCCTCCGCAAGATATTTAATGCTTTCGCCGGGTTCTACCTTTTGGGGAACACCTTTGAGATACGGATTCACACAATATGCCGGAACTTCTTTGGTTGTCCCATCATTGCTCTTATACATGAAATAGGTGTAGTCTTGCTTCTTGACAGCGCCGTTGATGGACAGATAACCCAGCTCATATCCGCCGTTATAAATGTCCACTTCGCCCAGCGCCGCTTCTACACTATCCGCGGCCCAAGCGGAGGTCGGAAGAATTCCAAGCAGCAAAACGCAGGCCAAAAACATTGAAAGCAGTTTTTTCATAAGCCCTCCTTAAAATGGACAGAAAGAGGCATGAACAACAATCTGTTCATCACCTCTTTCTGGAAGTAATTCAGTCAGGGTTTCGCAGAAACTAAGCGAAAAAAACGCAGTGCATTTCCCAATTTGGGAGATGCACTGCGTTTAGCATTCCACAGCCTGGACACACCAGCGGTATGCCCGCTGATCCCGCACACAGGTAAACAACGTGATACGGTTGTCACTGGTAGTGGCGGTGCCGCTGGTATCTGTCTCCAATACCTTTTCTACACTGACCACCTGATAGGTGCGTGTGCCCAGCTTGGTGGTCCAGGTAATGGTATCGCCTGGCTCCAGGGTATGCAGGTCTCCAAAATCATCCCGGACCCCGCGGTTGTGACCCGCAATGCAGCAGTTGCCGTCCCAGATACTAGTGCCAGGGAAATGACCGGCCCCTTTTGCCAGAGTGCTGCTGTCTGTCCCTTCGTAGACCTTGGTAGACAGGCCGATAGCCGGGATCTTGAGCGTCCCCAGATGTCCGCCGGAGTAGTAGAGATCGCTGGTGACGGCAGTATAGCCGACGTCCTGGCCAGAACTGCCCCCATTTCCTGTGTCGATCACAGGATAGTTGACGCTCCCTGTCTGGGACACCAGCCCGCCGCCATCCAGAGCGCCGGGGATAAGATTGGGCGTCAGAGGGTCGCCGCTGCCGGGGAGGTAACTGGTAGGCGTGCCAAATCCAGGCGGGATCAGGGCGGTGTTCTTACTCCGGTCTACATTGGGATCTTCCCATTCGTAGATGGTGTCATCGCTGGTAGGTCTGCCGAACAGGTAATCGTCCGGGGCCTCCATGGTATATTCCAGGGCGCTGGCCTGGCCCACACATAGGGCGCATAGCATGGTGGCCAGCAGAAGTGCTCTCAGCTTCAGTTGAATCAGCTCCTTCCTTTGTACCGCTTGAACAGGAAAACCCCACCTGCAGTCAGTAGGAGAACCGCACCGCCAATCAGGAGGGGCTGTTTGATGTCAATTTCTGCCGTGGCCCCATTTGAGTTTTCGCTGGAAGGGGTATTTGTGGGGGCTGGGTCTGTCTGCGCCTCGGGGACCTCCATGCTGCCGAAAATGGCGGTATAAGTCAACACAGAGCAGTTGGTTTTGGAAACTTGGCCGGTATAGTCTGCCGTAACAGTGTAGCCGGTAGCATAGGTGCTGCTGGTAGTGCCGGTATATTTGGCAATAGCAGTATATCGGGTGACGGCCCCATCCGCCCCGGCTTCACTGGTCTCGGCCCACTGGACGTCTGCCAGAGTCAGGCTTTTTCCATTGTCCTCAATGCTCTTTGGAATCAAAGATAGATCCGCTTCCGAGAGATTGGGATAGGTGCGGGTGGCGGAGAGATCCTTTGTCCGGGTAGCATAACCGTCTGCCGCTACCTTAACAGTGGTATGATCCAGTGTCAGAGTGCCGGTATAACCGTCCTCTGTGGTTACCTCCATCTGCGGTTCCAGACTCTGGAGGATCTTCTCCATATTGTTGGTCTCGCTGGCCAGAGTTTTGGTCTGGGTGATGGTCTGGATGTCCACCCCAACCTCGTCCTTCCGCGTCATATCCAGCAGATAATAGAGGCGGCCATCCCGCTCAAAATCCTCGGTCGGAATCTGGGATGGGTCATCTGCCAGGGACAGCTGGTACACTTTCTTGATCCTGGGGCTGTCTCCCTCCATATACTCCTCCACCGATGTGGGGTAGTAACTGGCACTCTGCTCCGGTTCAACGGCCAGAGCAGGGACAGATGCCGCCAGGAGCAGGGTCAGGGCGCACATCGTGGTCAAAATGCGTTTCATACTGGATTCCTCCTACAACAATTTTTCTTTTGATTTGCCGGAAATCATATTGTTATTTCTTCTTTTGGAAATTGTCACCCCCTTTCCCGGAGCACATTTCGTTGCAGCAGATACTCATTCCAATCCTTTCCCTGTGGAGGAAGTTGTTGAGACACCTCATAGTCCTCTGCGGAGAACATTTCTCGGAGCTTTTGGGTTGCCTGCCGACCATGTTCATCGTTATCCAGGCACAGAATAATCCGGCGTATGTGTGGGTTGTCTCGCAGATAGGTCCGCAGTCCTCCTTCGTACAGCCCACACAGTGCCACCGCGTTGGAGGTTACTTTCCGGTGCAGGGTGCAGAAGCTCATCAGGTCGATTGGAGCCTCAAAAACAAGAACTGCATCATGCTTCTTGCTGCAGTGAAGTCGAAATGCGATGTCCTTATTGCTGCCTGGGACATCCCCCTTAAAGCTGCTGCCGTTCCAATCATAGGTTCCTCGTTGATTGGCAAATACCGGCGCTCCTGATTGGTCCCGGCCAACAAAGACACAGTTGTGATGTTGGGCGTCCTCGTACAGCAATCCAGCCTCCACAAAGCCCTGGATCACTTGGGGTGCGATCCCACGCTTGCGGAGATAGGCAAACACCCTGCGGTGATCCACGTTGGCAGGGGGGAGGGTAAAGGGGACCTTTTCCTCCTTTTCCTTGGTCTGCCGCGGAGTGCTCACCGGGGGAGAGTCACGGGCGCGGCCATGCCAGGTCAGCAGGTACTCCACGGCCTCCGGGAAACTTTTGTTATAGAACCGCTGGAGGAATGTGATGGCATCTCCGCCGATGCCCTCTGAGTAGCGGAACCAGGTACGTCTGTCCTTGATCCGGATGCTGTCCATCTCCTGCGTGGTGTAGTACCTGCCGATCCGCTTCACCTGGTAGCCCAGGGAGATCAGCAGATCTGGAAGGTCCGTGTCTCGGACAGTGGCCATTTCAGCCTCTGTAAAACGAGTTTTTTCTGACATTTGTATCATGTTCACCCCCCTTCTAGGAAAAACAAAAAAGGGGCCGGAGGACGCATCTGTTTGAGATGTGTCCTCCGGCCCCTTGCTTTGATTCCTTGTGCTATTGTTCGATGTCCGCGGTATCTCTTTCCGCCTCCGTGCTGGCCTCGCTGGCGTCTGGGGTAGTACCGGCGGCTCCGTTGTCCTCCGGGGCTTCCTCGGTGCTTTCAGGGGCCTCCTGTGGGGCCAGGCTGGCTTCGGCTTCCTCCAGTGCCTGCTCGATCAGGCCCAGGACGAAGTCCCGCTGGGTGAGCTTTACGCCGGTCCGAGCCGTTTCTCTGGCCAGATGGGCCTTGATGCGCTGGAAGAGTTCCTCGGGGATCTGGAATGCCATTGTTCTGCTGCCTGCCATGCTAATTCCTCCGTTCTCATCTTTCATCTTGTAGTATTCAGTGAGCAGTGCTGCGATGTACTGGCTGGTGGTCATCTCCAGGCGGTCTTTTTCTTCTGTTACCCGGTTGTGCAGGGCGATGTCGATTTGAGCGCATAGGTTTTTCTTGTCTGCCATGGTCTGCTCTCCTTTCCTCGTTTTGCAACGCAAGTATATCCAAAACCATGTCAGAAAGCTATTACCAAGACCACCAAGGAACCAAGGACAAAGCAAGCAATACCACCAAGTGAAACAGCTATGTAATAAAAAGAGAGAAGCCCCCGTTGGCAGTTCGATTTGAACTGCCAGCGGGGGCTTCTCTCGCTGTTTTCTCTTTGCTCAGAGGTTCGAATCACCCCACATCACGAAAATGGCCTTTTGCATCTCCATCTCGTCTGGTGCTCGATTTTGTCCTCTGAAACGGCTGAAACCCTTGCCGCAGCAAGGGTTTCAGGGGTTGCATCCTTTTCAGCAACCTTAGTTGGTCCGAGTGGAGAGACTCAAACTCTCGGCCTCGTGGTCCCAAACCACGCGTTCTATCAGCTGAACTACACCCGGATATTTACTTTTCTCCA
>OGGH01001632.1_pt1 | contig 13689 bp, 17 predicted proteins | sample 1571161 | NCBI WGS metagenome assembly OGGH01 (sample SAMEA2582053, study PRJEB24529) | metagenome | biome: Human gut stool | place: China | collected 2011 | reverse complement strand
ACTCCCCTATAAAAATGGCTATTTATCAACTGTTTGTTGTGACATAGCCAAATAATAAAGGATATTTGTTCCAATAACCAGCATCTAATAGTAACAAACCAGTTTGGAGGAATTGAATTTGAACTCAATAGGATCTATCGTCCCAGGGGCAGCCTATTATCTCAACCCAACTACCAAAAAGGTGGAACTGACTGACAAAACTATTGACTATGATGCTGTGATGAAAAAGGCACAGGAACAGCTTGAGGAACTGAAAAGGAACCCGGTGGGAAAAAATACGCTAACCGATGCGGAGATTAACGAGCTGGCGCAGGAGTATGATCCCCAGAATATGACCCAGAAGGAGTATGACAACTTCATCCGCTATCTGGAGGAAAAGGGTGTCTTGAGCAAACTGGAGACTTGCGACATTGGTATGTCTTTCACCAGAATTATTCCCGGCTATAATGGACTGACAGAATCTGTGCTGACAGAGGGCAACCAATGGGCTGCGAGAATCAATACCCTTACCGATACGAAAGGTAACGCTCTCCAGTTCGCCCAGGCCAAGAGCCAGTGGCAGGGGGTGGGTTACTCTGGACAAATCCAGCAAGGAGCCTATTCCAAAGTGTTGGACATTTTGAACCAGATGAACGCAGCCAGAGGTGGAGAGACCAGCAACCAGAATTCCCCAGCCACAGAAAAAAGTGATTTTTGGTTTAAGCGCAGCGTCAATACAGGCGCGAGCAACTTGACTATTTCAACCCTAATAGGCGATATGATCCGTTTCCAACTGGTAGTCGACCATGTTAAGAACGAATATATTCAGACAAGGTATAATCATTTGCAGTAAAACAATAGCGGCAGAAAGGCATCCCTTTCTGCCGCCGCTTTATTGGATCACCATCTTAGTCCCAACTATTAAATATGATTTCTCCGATTGTTTGTGCTCTCCAATAGCGGATCTGTTCCAGTTCTTCCGAGCTGAGTTCTCCGCACGAGTTGTGCCAATCTTGATTCAGCTCGGCAAGGCTCTGGAAATGCACCAACCCTGTCGACAACCGGAACCACTCGGGCTGACTGGTCAGAACAAATCCGCCAAAACCGTCCCGCTGCGCAAAGGCGGCATAGGGATAGTGGATGTTCTGCAAAATAAAAACGGCATCGTCATGTCTGCGGATCTGGGCAGAGTAGAAGTTTCTTGGGTAGGTATCTGTGTCCAATTCTATCACAGTCCCGCCATTTTCCATGGCAATGGAGTAGCACATCTGGCAGAACGCTTTTTCGTCCAAATGCGGCGGCGGAGCAGTGGCCGTGCCCCAAAATCCAGTAATTCCTCTTGGAAGTATCATTTCATCGTCCTTTACTCGCAGTTGTGTTCTTGAACATTCTTCAAACAAGTCTTTTTGTGATGGCCTCATTCACCGGTTCCAATTCCTTCTCCAGAACACATTGCAGATCCCACAGCATTTTGGATTCTTCTTCGCCCTTAACTGTCAGTTTCCCTGTAGACTCCCAGCGGCAAAGAAGCTTGTAAAGGGTGAGGGCTTCGTGTTCATTTAATTCAATCTTCATTTTCTATCTCCATCAGCTCATAAAGTTAAGGGCGCGTATCTTTGGGTGAAAATTCCCAGCTTTCGGTAATGATAGGTACGCAGCAGATAATCTTGCGATGGTGTGACCTCGGGCAGGGGAGTATCGGATGCGATAAAAATACAGTTACCCATGGGAAATCTCTTTTTTCTCTTTATTGTTTTCTCCTGTCCATTCCACCCACTTTGCATGTTCCAATGTCATAATGGTGTATTCTGGATATCTTCTGTGAATTTCAGTAAGGCAAATACTTCTCCATTCTCCATACAAGCCCTCACCAGTTACCTGAAACTCCTTGGAGTTCCAATAAGAAGATTTATATGTAGAATCCAATCTCCCGCAAATTTCGCATTGTCTACCCCAACAAAACGCGTCACTACCATAGTGTAAGATGATTTTTTTGTATATGTGTTTATGCTTAGAGCGTTTTCGGCTATCAGAGGTAGCAGCCGTCTTTGATTTTCCTTTATGCGGAGGCGTTTCTTCCTCGATTGGTTGCTGATATTGTTTTTTATACAAGTGTGTTTTTTCAGGATTCATCGTGAGATTTCCTCCCCAAATATCTTTGTGCAAATGATGCCGTTATTCACATATATGTATTTTATCGCTCTTATTCTAAACGAACGACTCTTGCAAAGCCCTCTGTCCAGTGGCATTGACCAATGAGGTAGGTATCCAAGCTCCACTCCTGCTTGTTCATGCGTCGCTTGGCTGCATCTATGGCCCTCTGGGCTTCTGAGAGATCCGCATAACAGGCGCTGCTCCAGACATCTGTCTCATCCCCCTCTGCGTCCTCGTCCCAGCCCCAAATCATATGGACTTTCTGAGATTGGCCGATTATACCAACCACCAACTTTTCTGTAATCTCATAGGTGCAGGGGTAATCCCGGAATCCTGGGAGAGCAAATAAGTGGTGTTCCGCCACTTGCCGGGCCTTTTCACTGGATTCGAACAGACCGATGAAAAAGCCTTCTTGTCGCTCATTGAACAGCATTAAGCTGTATAGCAGATTTGTCATATGCATCTTCCTTCTGGCCTGTTTAATCTCCCAGTCCGGACAATCCGTATCCATGCTCCATGGCTACATCACATACATGACCCAATTTATCCGCAAAACGCCGGATCTTTGGGAAGGACAGGCCATATTGCTGAATTACACGGTTTTCTTCTGTGCCATGTTCCTCAAGCCACTTGACGATGGATTGCGAAAAAGTCTTGATTGCCGGAACCTGATCCGCTTCCAATTGAATTTCTCTGTATGGATCGAATTGATAATAGCATGTATAGTTTGTGAGTTCGTTTCTGATATCGTACAGGAAGTCGCCTATTTCTTCCGGTTCTGATACCACGTGATCTTCCATCCTTTTTTCGGGGTCCATCGACGCAATCTCAAACGCATGGTTAGGGTCTTTGGCTGCATATATATCAAGTGCCATCCTTTCATCGTCCTTTCTTTTCGTTATTTTACAGGGTATCCCTTACTGGTATTCTTCCGACCAAACTGACTTTCCCAGAGTACCTTCCTCGTTGATATAGCAACCGTCTACAATGGTTCGTACACCGCCGCCGAAACTCCAGCGATTTTCCTCGATGAACATCAGGAACCGATCCAAGAACTGATCCTCTGAAAGCTCCATGGGCACCTCCACGCACCCTTGGAACTCAAACTCCTTGCGGTGTGCCTTAGCAATTTCAGCGCTGGGCGCGATCACGGTGACCTTAGGCGGCTGCGCCGCAATTACATCTGCAACAAGATTGGTCCCCACAAATAACCAGTGGACAGTGCCCTCAGGAAGCAGGGTGCTTCGTTTTCGGACCGTATTCAAATATGCAGAGTCTGTACTTTTCCAGAAAGACCATGCCTGCTTAGGATCGGAGATCCAGAGATCTTCCCGGTAACGTTCCCCGGACAGTTGATAGCTGACGATGGATTCCCAGGTGAGCATCAGTCGCTGCCCTTCCAGCTCCTCTTTGTATTTCCCATCCGGCAGCAAAATTAAGGTGTATCCATCCGGCCTCATCCATATATCGTCCACATCGTACATCGTGTCCAGGTTATCATAAGGATACCATTTCTTAAATATTTGCTCCATCGGTTGCCTCCGTTTTGCCCCGTGTTTATTCCTTACTGTCTACCCACTTCCAGTTCCTCACACCAGAAGCCACTTCTGACCGTCCGGCATGGAACAAATGGTTCCCGGCATCCGCTTCAGCACTTTCCCGGTCTTAAAATCCCGCACCAGAACCTCCTCCCGGTAGTCCGGGTCCTCATACCATTTTTCCATGTGCATCCTATCTCTGTCCAGAAAGACAAAACTCTCACGGTCCTCCAGTACAAACTCCCGGTGTTCTGGCCAGAGAACATAGAACCGGTTGTCCTGGGGAGATCTGGTCAAAAGAAGGGGCGAGGCTTTCAGCATCAGATTGTAGCAGTCATCCGCGATGGAAAGTGGCACAACCGTCAGCGGATTGGTTTGTCCCGTCACCTCATCGAAAGTCAGGATATGGATCTCCTCTTTCGGAAAATCTACCATCAGCAGGGCTACCTTTCCGTCACAGTATACCGGGCTTCCAAGATACTGCCCTGGCCTTGTGCGGACTGGCTCATATACAGTTCCATCGGGATAATGGATCAGGATGCACCGGGTGCATTGGAGCGGATGACCATCCCGATACAGCTCACCCGCCTCGTACAAATCTCCTCCCGTGTAGTCCATGCCCCAGTACCATTCGTTGCTGCCGAATAACGGCCGCAGATCGGTAATCCCATTTGTAACGATGCGTTTCATACCATATTCTCCCTGGTTACAGCTTTTCCAATCAAGTTTTGCTTCTACCATTCGATGCTGAAATTATAGCATGGAGAGACGAGCAAACCCATGAATATTCTCTTAATTTTTCTTAAGGCTTGTTTGCTGAACAAAAATCAAAGGACTTACCCCCTATGGCCTACATGATTGTTAAAGTGCATAACCAATTATTTTGTTCGCTTTCTCTGAATATCTGCTGGTAAATAAAACAGGAGCAAGGCATCCTTGCTCCTGTTAGGCAGTATAACGAAGAAGTATATTTTTTGTTCTACCACTACTCATTGGACAGAAACATTATTGCAACTATGCCCGAATATCCACGGTAGTTGCGTCGGTAGGTGCTTGTCCTTGGGCGGCAGCTTTCATCTCTGCACGAGCCTCTCGAAATGCCTGCAAATAAATCATGTCCGTTTCAGTAATAAAATTGAACTCTGCTTTCGTCTGATGCGTAGTCCATTGACCATAAAAACTACTATAACTTGCAATCAGTTCTCCCTCTGGTGAATAAACTTCGGCTGTCCGAAATGTCGAATCGCCTTCGATTTCGGCAGAATAATCGCCAAAAAGATGCTCAAGGTAGACCTTGATCCGCTCCTGTTCTTTTTCTAATGTTTTCATAACAGAATTTACTTTAGCCATCGGGCCAGCACGATTAGGGGAGACATACTGTTCCATTCGAGCACGCCGAAGTTGACTAAATTTCTCGTCCATATAGATGCCCTTTTCCGCATCCTCGCGGGCCAGTGTTTGAATCTGCTTTACAAAGCCATCTGTGATCGCATTTTCAACAGTCTTTTTTGCTGGTTTTTGGATTTGCGAAGTTCCACCCAGCGTAGCGGTATTATTGGTTCCTAAGCCACCAATTTGCATGGATACTCCCTCCCAACATACTGCTAATTTCTGAATAATCTATGCCCCAATATTTAAGATAGCTCCCGGCCTGTGCACCTTATATCAAAGGCTGATATTGTTTATACAGAACTTACACAGTCTGGATACGATCACTCTTAACACGGTCGATTGCCAGTTGGAAACGGCTCAAATCGCCTATTAGGGTTGAAATAGTCAAGTTGCTCGCACTTGTATTGGCGCTGCGCTTAAACCAAAAATCACTTTTTTCTGTTGAGATAATAGATTGCCCTCGGGATGAAAGATCCTATTAAGTTCAAGCTCAATTTCTCCAATCGGTTCATTGTTAAAACATTATTTTATCGTCACTTTGGCGCTTCTCCGGCGCTCCTTGCTGCATGGCAAGATTATAGTTGATGCAACGGCTCCTGCATCAACCGCTCAATCATTAGCTTTTGAATGTTCATTTCTTCCGTCTGATCGAAGTAGGAATTTTGGGGATCAGCCCAAGAGCGCAGATAGCCTTTGTACTCATCCCCATAGCCCCGTTCCTTCAAGATGCTATAAATATTGTCAACACCCTGCTGAAGTTCCTCTGTCACCCCATGTGCCTCAGATAATACACGGTCGATCTCAGCGTAAATATCGGATGCGGTGGGGTCAATCAGCCAAGTGGAAGAGTCTTTTTCAGCCAATGCAGAAAATGTTTCTTCACCCAATACGGTCTTTAGAGTACGGTCAAGTCTGTCATTAGAAAAGAACTCACTATATCGGTTTTCGTTGATATGAGCAATCCCGTCTTGGAGAAACTGCTCTCTGTCCTTTTGGGCTTGCTCATAAGACATCAGGACGCTCTGCATAGTCTGTCCTTCCGACAGCGCAACCTTACCGTCCAGCATATCCTTATACTCCTGAATGGTTCGATCCCATTCTTGCAACTGTTCCTTGAAATCCAAAAGTTCTTGCTCATATCCTTCGGATACTGTCAAATACATCTTGGTATTGTGCAAAAACAATTCCAGCAATTCAGTGGGAGCTTCCTCCAAAGACGTAGCTTCATTGGTTTTCTCATAGGCATCTTTACGGATTTGTGCAGCCTTGGACAGTTCTTCTAATCGCTCATCACTGGTCTGGTTGGACACAATCTGATCTGAGAGATTTTGAAGTGTGGTTTGAGGCTTATCCGTAGTTGAAAAGATACCCGATTTTGCGGCAAATGGATTAGGTTTCTTTACAAAGGCATAATCATAAATCACAACAAAAACCGAGCCAACCTACACTAAAACGTCGCTGTTTCTTTGTGAAAAGCGACGTTTTTTTATGGCCTGGTTTTGGAAAGGAGTGATGCTGATTTCAAATTGAAAATGAAAGGGGGAGTTATTTTTGCTGGTCAGGCCGGGAGGTCTGGCCTTTTTTCATTCCATCAAAAAGGAGGTTAGCAAATGGCCGATGAAAAAGTGAACATGGGCCCGGAGGAAAATAAGCCCCCGGAAACCCAATCCCCGCCCGGCCAGGGTGATCTGCCACCGCTGGAGGAAAATAATGCTCCTGCTGTTTCTGGTGAAGATAAAGCGGCCCCCGATCATGTGGAGCCCGATCCGCCGTCTGCCGACAAGCACACACAGCAGACTGTTCTTCCCAGCATGGGCGAAGATACACCCGCCCCGTCCGGCAAGGTGATCAACCTCTCGGACATCCAGGCCGCTGATAAGGGCGGCAAGGAGGCTTCTACTACCGCCCCGGAAAAGAAAGCGCCGGAGGCGGATCAGCCGAAAAAGCGCCGGGGCCGTCCCCCGAAAGAGCAGGCTGCGGTGTCTGCGGGGAAAAAGGAGAAAGCGGCGGAGCCCCGCACAGGCCGCCCGTCTAAGGTTGACAAGGCGGCCCGTGAGGAGGCCCCGCCCGCTGTTCGGGACAAAGTGTCCAGAGGTAAGAAAGCTGACAAGGGCAAGGAAACGGGCTCCGGCGGTGCGCCTGTGTCTAAAACCGCTAAGGCGGTAAAGCCGGGCAAGGCCGCTCCCGTCAAGGAGGCGGCAGTCCCGCCGCCGGAGATCAATCTGCCGCCCACGCCTGACGTGCCGCCCCGCCCGGTGGAAGAGGGAAAAATCGTCTATCTGAAAATGGCGGAGCTTCATCCGTTCCATACATTCCGGGAGCACCCCTACAAGGTGCAGGACGATAAGGCGATGGACGATCTGGTGGGGACGATCAAGGAACACGGCATTATGACCCCCGCCACCGTCCGCCCGGAAAAAGACGGCAAGGGCTATGAGATTATCGCGGGCCACCGCCGCCATCATGGCGGTACACGGGCCGGGCTGGAGGAAATGCCCTGTATCGTCCGCGAGATGACCGATCTTGAAGCTGTCCGGGAAATGCGGAACAGCAACAAGCAGCGTGGCGATCCTCTCCCCAGCGAACTGGCAAAACTGCTGGATTTGGAGGTGGAGGCTATCAAACGCCAGGGGGCCCGCCCGAAAAATGAGAAAGAGGCGGAGGCCCTGGGTAAGCTCTCGGTGGAGATTGTGGGTAAGGAACACGACATGAACTATAAAAAGGTCATGCGGTATATCCGGCTCAACTCCCTGGTGCCGGAGCTTCTGGACAAGGTGGACACAAAGCAGATGGGCTTTATGCCTGCGGTGGAGATCTCGTATATCAGGCCGGAAAACCAGCGGCTGATTGCCGTTTCCATTGATGGGGAGCAGTCCTCCCCCTCGGTGGCCCAGGCGAAGCGGCTCCACGAACTGGACAAGGAGGGCAAGCTCAACGGCGATGTGATCGACGGCATTTTGAGTGAAGAAAAAAAGGAGGATCGCGGTGTGATTATTTCGACTGCTGAACTGTCTAAGTATTTCGGCAAGGAGGTCACTCCTGCCAAAATGAAAGAGCAGATCATGGCGCTGCTGGACGAGTGGAAAGAGAAACAGCCGCCCGAACTGGCGCAGCCGGACAGGAAAAAGGACTTGGAGAAGTAACCGGGCCCCGCTTCTGGACACTTTGTCCAGAGGTGAACGCCCCGCGCCGGGGATGGGCTCTGTGGTGATATATCCCCCGTCGCCGGATATTTTGCAGCGCAGCCGGAAACGGGCCGTCAAGGGGCGGAACGCCCGCCGTTTGCGGCGGCTTGCCCTTGACGGCCTGGCCCGGCTGTGCTATTTCCGGCAAGGCGGCGGGGGTATATCCTCCAGAGCCGCCCCCTTTCCCATGAATGGGAAAGGGCGGGGGGGATAGGGTTGAACTACCTATATAAATATCGGAGGTGTTGACAATGAAACGATCCCTTGCTTATATCACCGCTGCGTGGCGCGGTGATCCTGCGGTGGATATGGAGCAGGCGGCGCATTACTGCCGTGTGGTCTATGATGCGGGCTATTCCCCCATCTGCCCCATGCTCTATCTGCCGCTGTTCCTCAATGACGCGGTGCCGGAGGAGCACAAGAACGGCATCGACATGGGCCGCGATCTGCTCCGGCGCTCCCGTGTGCTGGTGGTATGCGGCCATTCCGTGACCGAGGCCATGAAAAATGATATTGCCGTGGCCCAGCGCCTGGGGATCACCGCGACTACCCTTGAGGGCATCCTGACCGTCAAGGGCCAGGGCCGCCGCTGATGGCGTCCCTGTTTGAAGCCTACATCACCAACCTGGGAAAGTACAACGAGGGCGAGCTGGTTGGCGAAACGCTGAAATTCCCCACGACTACCGAAGAAGTACAGGCCCTTTTGAAGCGGATCGGTGTGGACGGGGTACGTTATGAGGAATTTTTCATTACCAGCTTTGACGGTGATGTGCTGGGGCTCTACGACTATCTCACAGAATATGAAAACCTGGACGAGCTCAATCATCTGGCCTGCCTGCTCTCCGAGCTGGATCAAGGTGAGTTAGAGAAATTTGAGGCCGTCATTGATAGCGGCGAACATACTTCCAGCGTGGCCGATCTCATCAATCTGGCGCAAAACCTGGATTGCTACGAGTTTTATCCTGGTGTCGAGGACGATGAAACCCTGGGCCGCATCTATGTGGAGGACATGGAGGCCATTGACGTGCCGGAGCACCTGCTGAATTATTTTGACTATGAGGCATACGGGCGGGATATTCGGCTTGAAGAGGACGGCCATTTTGCCCCTGGCGGCTATGTGCTGAACAATGGCGGCCAATTTATCGAGCACTATCACGGGATCGAGGACATTCCCGACGAGCACAAAGTTTTTGCCTTTCCCCAGCTCACGGTGCGGGAACAGATGGCGGCCTATAAAGAAATTATTGACGGTTCCTCCCTGGAGGGCTATCGGAAGATTGCCGCAAAGGAACACGAGGAACGATAACGGCACTTCTGGACACTTTGTCCAGAGGTGCTTTTTTCATGGAAAGGAGGGATACGGCTGATTGACGAGGACGTTTCCAGACGTACCATAGCAGTTTCGATCAAGGCAACAAAGCTCACGGGCCGAGTGCTGGCCCAGGCGTGTCTGGCGGTGGGCCGGAAGATCAAGAAAACGTACCGGGCCCGCCAGACACCTCACGGAAAACAGACGGTGCGCCAGCTCATGGGCCACGGGGCCGCCACGAACAGCATTGAGGTGGAGTCCCCAAAGGATTTTGACCGGGTGGCCCGGCGCTGGAATGTGGACTATGCCTTTTATAAGACCGGGCCGGACAAATACCTGTTGTTTTTCAAGAGCGGGCAGGCCGACGCCATCACCGCTTGCTTTTCGGAATATTCCCGGCGCGTGTTGAAGCGTTCCAAGTCCCAGCGTGTTCCCATCCGGGAACAGCTCAAACGGGCTGCCGCTGAACTGGCCCGCCAGCCGTCCCACAAGAGAGAACGTGCAAGGGAGGCGGTGCATGAGGACAGATAGCGTCAAAAAGTATGTGATACCCAATATCCCGTACCTGTTTATTCTGTGGGCCTGCCTAAAGCTGGGGACGGCCTACCGCCTGGCTCCTGGAGCAGACTTTGCCCACAAGCTCATGGGGCTGGGGCAGAGCATCGGCCCGGCCTTTGCCGACTTTGCACCGGGGCTTGCTCCCTTTGACTGGCTCATAGGCATTGTGGGCGCGGTGGGCTTTCGCCTGCTGATCTACTTCAAAAGCAAGAACGCAAAAAAATTTCGGCGGGATGAGGAATACGGGTCGGCCCGCTGGGGCACCGAAAAAGACATCAAGCCCTTTGTCGATCCGAAGTTTGAGAACAATGTCATTTTGACAAAGACGGAGTTTCTCACTATGAACACCCGGCCCAAAAATCCCGCCAACGCCCGCAACCTCAACGCCTGTATCATCGGCTCATCCGGCTCCGGCAAAACCCGTTTCTGGCTCACGCCCCAGCTGCTCCAGGCGCACAGCTCTTATGTGTGCGTCGATCCGAAAGGCGGGGTGCTCTCCCAGGTGGGGGCTTTTCTGCAACGCCGGGGGTATAAGGTCAAAGTGTTCAACAGCATAGATTTTTCAAAATCCATGCACTACAATCCGCTGTCCTACATTCACAACGAGGCGGATATTCTCAAATTCGTGGACACCCTGATTGCCAATACCAAAGGCGAGGGCAAGGAGGGCGATCCGTTTTGGACGAAGGCGGAAACGCTTTTGTACTGCGCCCTGATTGCCTATATCATTTTCGAGGCCCCCGCCGAGGATCGGAACATCAATACCCTGGTGGATATGATTTCCGGCATGGACGTGAAAGAGGATGACGAGTCCTATATGAACGCGGTGGACTATATGTTCAAGGGACTGGAAAAGCGCAAGCCGGATTGCTTTGCCGTGAAGCAGTACAAGAAATATAAGCTGGCAAGCGGCAAGACCGCAAAAAGCATTTTGATTTCCTGCGGCTCCCGGCTGGCCCCCTTTGACATCCCCCAGCTCCGGGAGATCATGAGCTATGACGAGCTGGAGCTTGACCGCATCGGGGATCGGAAAACGGCGGTTTTCTTCACGATTTCCGACACAACCCCCACTTATAACTTCATTGTTGCCCTGGCCTTTTCGCAGATGTTCAATCTCCTGTGTGAACGGGCGGACAATGTTCACGGGGGCCGCCTGCCCCATCATGTGCGGGTGCTGTGGGACGAGGCGGCCAACACGGGCCAGGTGCCCTCGCTGGAGAAGCTGGTGGCCGTGATCCGTTCCCGTGAGGTAAGCCTGTGCCTGTTCTACCAGCAGTACGCCCAATGCAAGGCCATATACAAGGACAACGCCGAAACGATCCTGGGAAACATGGACAGCGTGATTTTCCTGGGCGGGCGGGAAAGCTCCACCATCAAGGAAATTTCCGAGAACTGGCTGGGAAAGGCCACGATCTCCATGCAGACCGAGGGCCGCTCCCGTGGGCAGTCGGAAAGCTACAACCAGAACACCCAGCGGCTGGGCCGGGAGCTGATGACCCCCAGCGAGCTGGCTACCATGCCGGGCGACAAGTGCATTTTGCAGCTGCGGGGCCTGCCCCCGTTCTTCTCGTCCAAATACGATTTGAAGCAGCACCCCAACTACAAGTACACGGCTGAGGCCGATAAAAAGAAAAACGCCTTTGACCTTGATAAGCTCATAAACCGCCGCAGGCGGCCTGGGCTGAACGAGGCTTGTGAGGTGTACGAGGTAGCCGTATCGGACACAGGGCCCGTAAGCGAGGACGAGGACATCCTCAACTACGACGATGTGGACGATCCGGATGCCTATGTATAAAGCACTTCTGGACAAAGTGGAGCTGTTGACAAAGTGGCCTCAGAAAATCAGCAATGGGAATTTGAGCAGAAAAAAAGACGCTCACTGGCGTCATTTCATGGCCCATATCATCCGCTTCAAGTTCAAAGCGGTCGCTGAAAGGAGACAGTGATCCTCCGCTGCCTCTAAACCTCGCCGCAATATCTGCGTTAAATTGTGTTCTCTCTTTTGAGCGGCAAAGGTGCCCTCGCACCAGATCTGCCGCTTCTTGAGGGCTTCCCGATAGATTGGATCGCTCAGGCGCGATAAATTCCGCTTCCGCTGCGCCGTAAAATAGCTGTGTTCCAGCTTCCGTGCGCCACGCTTGTCCTGCTGGCTCAGGCATTTTTTACGCAGAGGACAGCGTTGACAGTCCTGTTTATCCGCCAGATACAGCCAGTACAGCCCGCTGGCACTGCGGTGGAGCGTATTCAGGTTCAGCAGCTTGCCGTTGGGACAGACATAGGCGTCCAGGCTTTCATCATATTGAAATGCCTCCCGTTTCAGTTCCACATTGGTGCGGTCGTGAAATGCCTGGGGGCGGACGAAGAATTGGATTTCCAGCTCTTTCAGCGCCTGATGGGCCAAAGGAAAGTCATAGGCGGCATCCGCAGCTGCGGCTTGAATGGGCAGGATATTCCTGTGAACCCGCTCAATTTGATCTAGGTACGGCACGGAGTCATAGACATCGCCGGGCGTTACCGTCACATCCAAAATCACGCCGCAGTCCGTATCTACCGTCTGGTGAGAGAGGTAATGCTGCCCGCGTGGCTTCCCCGGACGCTTCATATGTCCGGCTTCCGGGTCAGTCCGACTTACCCGCTTCTTGGTCTGACGCCGATCCTTTTTGATCTGTTTGACCCGCTTCTTCCGCCGTTTTCCCGTTCGGCGTTCCAATTCCTCCAGCCCCTCTTCCTCGTAGGCGTCCAGTCGTTCCCAGTATGCTCCCGGACTCTCCGGCAGCTCCACCAGCTCCTCCGAGGCCCGGGATGCGTTGGCCTTCACATGGGTGGAATCCGTTCCAACCAGTCGTCCACTGGCCAGCCCCTTGGCGACGCACTGCCGCACCACCTCCTCAAACAGACGCCGGAAGATCTTGCGAAAACTCGGCTTTCGCCGCCGAAGCTGGGAGATCGTACTGTGATCCGGCACCCGGTCAAACAGATCCAGTCCCAGATACCACCGCAGGGCCACATCCGTCTGGATTCGCTGCTCAATCTGACGCTCGGAAGGTATTCCGTACAGAAAGCCCACCAGCAGATATTTCACCAGCACCACCGGGTCGATGGGCGGACGCCCATACCGCTGGCTGTACAGGTGAGCTGTTTCCTCATATACAAATCCAAGATTCAATACCGCATCCAATTTCCTCAAAAAATGGCCCTCCGGTACCAGTTCTTCTATCGTCACCATGTGAAGCTTTAGCTGCATCTTCCCACCTCCGTATGCCCTTATTTTACCATAGTTTTATTCCCGGGTGGATCTTTTGTCAACAGCTCCAAAGTGTCCAGAGGTCGTAACCTGCCGCCTGTATGGGCGGCTTTTTTCATGGCCGGGGAAACCCCCGGAGAAATGGAGGCTATATGCAGTTCTTTTCTTCCGCTATTGATACTTTGCAGACCCTTGTTGTGGCTCTCGGCGCTGGCCTGGGCGTGTGGGGCGTTGTCAATCTCCTGGAGGGGTACGGCAGCGATAATCCCGGCTCCAATGCTCATGTACGGTAAGGAAGCAAGCAACCGAAAACAAGAGATAGACCGCCAG
>OGGH01001624.1_pt1 | contig 13784 bp, 9 predicted proteins | sample 1571161 | NCBI WGS metagenome assembly OGGH01 (sample SAMEA2582053, study PRJEB24529) | metagenome | biome: Human gut stool | place: China | collected 2011 | reverse complement strand
GCGAACTGGATGGCTATAAGGCCGGAAAAGTCGTCTTGATGATCGGCACGAACAACTGTGGCCTGAACAGCGACAGGGATATCGTCGAAGGTCTCCGCTTCCTCCTTTCCGCCATCCGTCAGCGACAACCGGAAGCCTCCGTCAAAGTGATCGGCATCCTTCCCCGCCGTAATCAGGAACAATGGGTAAGGAACATTAACTTCGATATTAAGGAGATGGTGGAAACGGAAGGTTACGAATTTGCCAATCCGGGAACTGCCCTATTGCTGCAAGACGGCAAAATAGACGAAAGCCTGTTTATCGGTGACGGTCTCCATCCGAATAACAGAGGATATGAATTGATTGCCGGAGAGATCGCATCCTCCAACAAAAGTTTTTGAAAAATAATCCTGCATTCCTTTACCTGTAATAGCGGAATATTTCGCATTCACGTTATTACAGATGAAGGGAATGATATAATTCGGGATATTCAGTCAATGAGCTAAAATAAAATGGTTTGTTTACTGAATGTCCCCTTTTAATACAGAGCCTTTGGGGCTTTTTCCTGCAACTTTTCGAATTTTTTCCGGTAGGAAAGTGGGCTTATACCTGTTTTACTCTTGAAAAAGCACGAGAAGTAGTTGGCCGACCCGAAATTTAACTTCATTGCAATGTCTTGGACCGACATTTCCGTATTGTCCAGTAATTTTTTGATATTACTAATTTTTTGTTGTAAAATGTATTGATGGATGGTGATTCCGGTGTATCGCTTGAATGATTTCCTGAGATTGGAATAGCTCATGTTGATGGATTCGGCAATGTCTTCCGGTGTTAATTTGTCGTAAATGTTTTCTAGAATCAGTACACATGCCTCCTGTATCTTCTGCAGAGAAGCTGGTTCACAATCATAGTTTTTGTTGATCGAATAGATATCGCCGATCATATGCATCATAATTCCCGCCATGACAGCTTGAAATCCGGGTGACTGTGCCAAGGCACAGTCAAGCATTTCAAGAAAATGCTTGACTGTGCCAAGGCACAGTCAAGCATTTCAAGAAAATGCTTGACTATTTGTTCGTTTATGCCGATGTGGATAATGGGATCATTAGGTTGGAAAATCTTATTGAGTAATTTATTAAAATATTCTCCTTGGAAAGTTACAAAATATTCATTCCATCCGATGTCTTTTGCCGGTCGGTATGTATGCCATTCTCTGGGAAACAAAAGGAAAACATCTCCTTTAGTTATTTTTTTTTCGGAACAGTTGCCGGACTGAAATGTACCTCTCCCTTTTGTAATATAGATTAAGGAGAATTCGTCTAAGATTCGTCCTCGTTCGGGATTGAAGGTGTATCCGAATGGATGGCCTTTTGGAGGATAGCTGTCTAGAAACTTGGTGGATTGGAATCCTATACTGCTCACCGACATTTTCCATATGTCTTTATCTTTATTGTTTGCTAAGTATTTGACAATGTTGTGTTTATTGTAGTCTACATTCATTTTTTTGTTTTTAGTATTTTTTATCTATTTGCATAAATCTCAGAATAACTTTTTTATTTAATATCCGCCTGTCCTCAGTTTTAGTTTGTTCCCTTTATTGATGAGGAATCGGGAGCGGTCTGTTAGAGTAGATAAGAGCGTCATTACAGTGGATTTGAGCATTGGAATCGGGATTCAGCCATTTGAATGTAACGATATGTTTTCCTTTTGGCAACTGATATTTCCAGAACAGGTCTACACGATGATTTTTCCCGGTTGGTAGAACAGCCCTTTCGATGATTTTTCCGTCAACATACATTTCTACTTGAGCAACATAGTTTTTAGGTCCCCGGATGTAGCCCGTGAAAACGATACCTGTCCCTTCGAAAGTAAATGAGCCGAGGTGTCTTAGTTCCTTCCGGATTTCCTGACGACCAATTGGGAACATGCCTTCGAATGCTTGTTCAAAACGGACTGGAACAGGTGTCTGGCAGACAATAGTAATATTGTCTCCACTGATGCTGCCACCGTTGCGTTTGATCATCTGCAATGCATGTTTGAAAGAGGTTTGGTAGGTCTGGTTTAAAGACATATCTGTATAGGCAAAATTGAGGTTCTCTACTTCACGCAAGTTTTTCATCCAGTATTCGGGAATCTGGCTATATCCTTGTATAGTGGCCAGAATGCCTGCTGCAGATGCTGGATTGCAGTCGGAGTCTTGTCCGCAGCGTGTTGAGATATCCATAGTTTTATAAAAATCACCCTCTCCGTACAGCAATCCCATAACTACGTATGCGCAATTGATGACGGCATCAATATTGTATGGAAGTAAAGTCCCTTCAGGACAGCCGATATCCTGATTCCATTTTTTTTCACATTCAGCCCATGTTTGTTTCCAGTCGTTTGGATATTGTCGATGCCATTGGATTACATCGTTCATACACTGGTGGAAGCGGCTGTTTTCTGGAATGGTTTTCAAGGCTTCTTGGACTACTATGTTAATGTCATCGGAAATGAAAGCAAGCGAATACATGGCACCAATGTAGACTCCACCATACCATCCATCGCCATAATTCATGATATGACCGATTTTGTCTGATATTTCGGAAGCTGTATTTGGCATACCTGGTGTCATTAAGCCGGCAAAATCGGCTTCGATTTGGTAATCGATATCATCGGCATGTGGGTTATTCAGCCAATGTCCGGAAGCAGGAGGCATAATGCCGTTTAAAATGTTGTAGCGTGCTGCCTGATTGGCGTGCCAAAGTCCATAGTCTGCGTGAGCAAATGCATGTGCGAAAGAGTCGACTGGAGCGTCTATTCCCAAACGGTCGAAGACCTCTACGAATGTCAAATCCATATAGATGTCATCAAACAATCCGGGAGCATGCTTGAAATAGTTCTTGATACACCCATCTGCATAGCTAATCGGGACGTAGTCTTGAATCATGGCGCTTCGATAACGGAATTCAGTCGGACCTCCGTATGCTACGCCGATCGTTTGTCCAGCCCAGCCACCTTTGATTTTGTCTAATAGCCTTTCTTGGCTAATCGTATAGGTTTGAGGAAGACTATCTGTTTTTTCCAATGTCTGTTGTGAGCAAGAAAGCATTCCTGTTGCAAACCCAATTGCTAAAAAGAGTAGGATTTTGTTCATCATAAGATATGTTTTTAGTGTTATTGTATTAAAATATAAAATTTAGTTAACGATGAAACAAAGATAATAAAAAGGATTCTTCTCTTTTGTTTAAAAATAGACGTGAAAAGATAAACTCAATAATAACATTTAAGAGGTGAATGATATATATATAGTTGAAAAATAATTTGTTATAAAATATTATTTCCTTATCTCACTAAGATAAGAAAATGGATGTGGTGTCAAAAAAGAAAGGATTTATGTCAAAAAAAATAACAAATGACAAAAAAGATTTTTTCTAAGGAAAGTCATAGAAGTTTGATTTATTCGAATGGTCAAAAAACTGTATAAAAATACCATTCTTTATGGTTTTGTTTTTTTTTAAAAAATGAATATTTGCAAATAATGTTTAACTTTAATGATAGTAATTATGAAGAGTCGGATTCTATTGTTTTTGGGTCTTCTATCCTGTATAGGATTGCAGATGTTTGCCCAAGTCTCTGTTTCAGGGAAAGTAGTTGATGCAGGTGGAATAGAAATGCCTGGTGTTAATATTGCAATTAAAGGAACGATGGTCGGTACGATGACAGGTGCTGATGGTACGTTTACTTTATCAAGTATTCCAGGTGGAAAAGATGCCGTATTGGTTTTTTCGTTTATCGGTTTTAGGTCCCAAGAGGTGAAAGTGGGAAATCGGACGTTTATTAATGTCAAATTAGAAGAAGATACCGAGCAACTGGAAGAAGTTGTTGTTGTTGCGTATGGTACTCAGAGAAAAAAAGACCTTACAGGAGCTATTACACAAATCGACTCAAAAATTATCGGTGTACAGAGCACATCTTCCGCAACAAAAGCATTGGAGGGATCGGTTCCGGGAATTCAAGTTTCTGCCGTAGATGGGCAGCCTGGTGTGGATGCAGGTATTCGTGTGCGTGGTTTGGGATCAACGAAAGCGAGTGCATCTAATGCGTTAGTAGTTATTGATGGTGTTCCAGCTCCTATGGTTGATGATTTGAATCCATTAGCGGCTTTGAATTCTTCTGATATTGAAAGTATTACTGTCTTGAAGGATGCTGCATCAACTGCATTGTATGGCTCTCGTGGTGCGAATGGTGTTGTATTGGTGACAACAAAGAGAGGAAAGTCGGGTAAAGCGCAAGTTTCGTTTAATGGGCGTTGGGGTGTTAATTCGATCGGTAATTTTAATTATGGTACAGTTGATAATGCTGCAGATTATTATGAATATGCTTGGAAGTCGATTTATAATTCATATCGTTATGGTATGAAAAATACAGGTTTGCCTCAAGATTGGACAACGAATGTGATGAGTCCGAATCATACTCATGAAGAGGCAGCTTTGTTCGCAAGTCAGCATTTATTTAATTACATCGGAAGTGAAACCTCGTTTGGACGTAATGGTTTAGGAAACTTTATGGCTTATGATGTTCCTGGTGCTATTTACACTCCTGATGGAACAAGCACAACTCATAGTGCTACCATGTCAGGAGCTTATTTAGTGAATCCTGATGGTAAAATCAATCCGAATGCTCGTTTGTTATATGATGAGTCATACGCAGATTATTTGTTGAAAAATAGTTTTCGTCAGCAGTATGATGTTTCAGTAAATGGAGGTAATGAAAAAATTAATTATTTTGCATCTTTAGGTTACTTGTCTGATCCTTCTTATTTGGAAAACTCTAAATTTGAACGTTATAGCGGTCGTGCGAATGTTAATGCGCAGGTGTTTGATTGGTTTAAAATGGGTGTTCAGGTTTCTTATTCAAAAACTTCAACACAATCTATGGCCTTGACTTGGGGGCGTGCAGATGCTGGTTCTAATCAAGGTAATGTGATGCGTTTTGTGAATGGTCATGCTCCAATTGTACCTGTTCATGCATATAATGAAGATGGTTCTTTGCGTGTTAATTCAATAACAGGAACTACAAACTATTTCTTGGAAGGGGGGACATATTCTCCGTTGGGTGCTACGATCCAAAACTATGGTGGTACAGATATTATTTATTCGCAAGGTAATGATAAACGAGTGGATGATAAAGATGCTTGGACAAGTCGTATTTATGGAGAAATTTCCTTCTTGAAAGATTTTAAATTACGAGGAACTTTAGGTTATGATCAAAATGTATTGGCGCGTACACGTTATACGCAATCTTTAGTAGGTCGTGACAAAAATAAAGGAGGTATGTCAACATACAATTATAATTATCAGAATTTAAACTCTCAGATTATGCTTAGCTATTATAAGAATGTAAATGACCATACATTTGATGCTATGGCTGTTCATGAGTTTAATAAGTTGACGTTAAAGTCAACTTATTGGGGGTCAGCTTATGAATTTATGCCTGGTTTTATTTCTTCTAATAACTTTGTGGGTAAATATCAAACAGGTTCAGGCATGACGGCTCCTCAATATAATGAAAGTCGAGAAGTTATGGAATCTTACTTGGCACGTATAAACTATGATTATAAAAGTAAATATTATGCATCAGGTTCTGTTCGTGCAGATGGCTCTTCTAAATTTCTTGCAGGAAATCGTTGGGGTGTCTTTTGGTCTGTAGGTGGTGGTTGGCGTTTTACTGCGGAGGATTTCATGAAGCCTGCACAGAGTTGGTTAGATAACGGTAAATTACGGGTTAGCTATGGTGTGATTGGAAATGCAAATGGTATTTCTAACTATACTGATGCTTATCGAAAATGGTCTATTGGAACGCAATATACAACACAGTCTGGTGGAACAGGTATTCCTAATGGCGTTTGGACTGTAAGTATGGGTAATATGGTGAATAGTTGGTTGACATGGGAAAAAACTCAGACTTGGGATGCTGGTGTGGATTTGTCTTTCTTGGATAGTCGTTTTACATTGACATTTGATTTTTATAATCGTTTGACGAATAATTCGTTTTATGCACGTCCTGTTTCTTATATGGCATCTGGGCAAACTTCAATTACAGCAAATGATGCTTCTATTCGTAACCGAGGTATTGAGTTGGAATTAGGTGCGGATATTATTCGTACAAGTGATTTTTCTTGGAATGTAAGTTTGAATGGAACTCATTATACAACGAAATTGGTTGATTTGCCGAAAGGTGCGATTGCTGATAATAATATGTTACCGAAAGGAACGTATGAGGCAAATGCTGAAGGATGGTCTACAGCTGGCTCGTCTGATGCTCAAGGTGGAGGATTTTATTTGCGTGGTGTAGGACGTGATTGGTATAATTTATATATTCGTAAATATGCAGGAGTTGATCAGAGTACAGGTCTTCCAATGTATTGGCATCATGTTACTGAAAGTGATCTGGAGGTAGGTAAATATGCAGGATCTAAGGTCGGGGACGATATAAAGGTTAATGATCCCAATGAGGCTTCAAAATATGAAGTTGGCAGTGCAATACCAAAATGGATTGGTGGTCTTACAACTTCTTTAAAGTATAAAGATTTTGATTTTACAGCAGTATTGGCATTTCAGTTGGGTGGTAAATATTTTAGTCGTGATTATGCTGAAAATATTTATAGAGGAAGTGCTGCTGGTGTAGATGCTTGTGTATTGGTACCATCTAAAGATTTGTTGAATAATACCTGGACTCCGGAAAATACGGATGCTTATTTTCCAATGCAATTTTATGCATCTCGAAATGTTTATATTGATGGTGTAACATTGGGTAATGACTGGAGATATTCAGATATGGCCTTGTTTAGCGCATCTTATTTACGTGTGAAGAATATTACTTTGGGATACACTCTCCCTAAAGAATTAACTCAGAAAGCTTATATTAATAATGCACGAGTATATGTTTCTGGTGATAATTTATTTATGTTCTCTGCTGCACCTGGTATTGATCCGAGTATGTCTTTGACAGGTGGTATGGATGTAGATGCTTATTCTTACCCTGTGATGCGTACGATTTCAATAGGCGTAAACGTTACATTTTAATTATTAAATTCATATATAAATCTTGTAAGTTGTATGAAAAATTATATATCAAAAGGGAAAAAATGGGGATTAGTTTTATTAGTAGGAGCTATTTGTTCTTCTTGTGATTCAGAATTAGATCAAAAGCCTTATTATTTTACAGATGAACAGATCCTCGAGATCTTAAATAGCGATAAAGAGCAAGATCAAGAAAAGAAAAATACTATTATTACTGGACTATGTGCAGGTTTGGAAGGTAATTTTAGGATAAGTGGCACTTATAATGGCTATTCTAGCAATGCTATCAATGCTACTGATGGTCAGGATATTATGCTAAATGCACGCTGTAGTGATATGGTTGTGGGGACACAACAAAATTTCACACGTGGTGGATTTTATATTAATATGTATAATCTGAATAATAACGATTTTCAACCATGGCGTGGAGACCAAAGTACGACTGGATATAATTATGCAATGTGGGCGTTACCTTGCAATATTTTGACAAATGCAAATAAGGTATTGACATTTGTTACGGAGCAGGTCGCTGAAAAAGGAACTCCCGAGGTGAAAAATGGGCGTGCTGCAGCTTTGTGTGTACGTGCATATAGCTATATGCTTCTTATGGAACGTTATCAGAAAGCATATTTACATGGAGGTAAAGGTGGAGAAGGAATGCCTATTTATAAGGTCTATGGCTTAAATGATCCAGTTGCACCATCTTCAGCCGAAGAAACGTTTAAATTTATTATGGGAGATTTAAATGAAGCGGTTGCTCTTTTTAAAGAAACGGGTAAAGAATCTGCAGGCTATACAGCAGAATCCAAAGATATAGATTTAGGTGTGGCTCAATATTTAAGAGCACGTGTAGCCCTGTGGACGGGAGATTACACTCAGTGTATTGATGCATGTGAAGATATCTTAAGCCATTATAAATCATTTATTGCAGAGTCAAATTATGGGTTTAAGTCAAAAGATTTTGATGCGGTTCAAGCTGGCACAAAAGAAGTAAAAGCTGAAGAAAATGCGTTTACTTTTTTAGCGCTTAATCCAGAATGTATTTTAGGATGGAAAGATGGAGATGGTGCTGGAACGTATTATTATGGGAATTTTAATCCGTTTGCGGGCGATGGAACAGGTTCAAATCCACTCTATATGCGTGTCGATGATCGTTTTTACAATTTAATTAATGAAAATGATTATCGTAAAGACAATGTTCTTGTGGAGTCTAAAGATTTTACTTACTTTAAAGGGAATACACATACACTACCTTCCTATACAAATACTAAGTGGGGGGCTACGATTTGCTTGCAGCAGACCCAGCGTTCAGAACATACAAATACTGATCAGTGTAAATTCCGTTCTTCGTCAGTTGTTTTGATGCTGGCAGAGGCTTATGCAGAAATTGGCAATGAAGCAATGTCTAAGCAGGTATTAAATCAATTGTTGGCTGCTCGAACAAGAGAGGGGGCTTCATTGTTAACCTGTGATAATTATAAATCCGGTTTAGCTTTGAAAGATTTAATCAAACTTCAATGGCGTATAGAAATGTGGGGGGAAGGTGGAATCGAGTTCTATAATGCTAAACGCTGGAATACACCAATTGATCGTGCAGGGTCTAAAATTCATTGGACAGCTCTTAGTAATAGTACGCTTCCTGTTGAGTATATGACTTATGAAATTCCTATGCAGGAGTATAATTTTAATCCTGGCTGGAGACGTTGATTTGTTAGAAATTTAAATAATTTGAAAACGGGAAGTTTATATTTTTTTCAAAAGTTTATGAATTTGGATGGGTGATTGTGGATAGTATGCGTTTTCATATAATTGGCAATCACCCACTTCTTTTATCTATAAAATTTTTATAAACAATAAATGAAGAAGTCTGTATTTATATTAGGATGTACATTGTGGGGTGTCTCTTTGTCCGCACAAAATGAAAATGTACAGTATCAACTGCTGGAGGGATATTCTTCCTCTCGTGCTTTTAATCCGAAACACATTGCAGTGCCAGATTTGCCAGGATATAAAACTCTGAAATGTGATTTCCATTTGCATACCTATTATTCGGATGGACATGTCACTCCTGAAATGCGTGTATTGGAGGCTTGGGCTGAAGGACTAGACGCTATTTCAATCACAGATCATCAGCCAGTGCCTCGTTCTCACACGGAAACGAAGGATTGTAATGTCTCTTACAATAAAGCCTTCCCAATGGCTGAAAGTAAAGGAATTACGCTGATAAAGGGGTTGGAGATTACAGGGAGCGATCCTGTTGGACACTTGAATGTCCTTTTTATCAAAGACTGTAATGACTATATGCCGAAAAAAAGAAATTTTTCAGAGACTGAAGCTGACAGCCTGATTGAAAAAGCTGCTGCGGAGGGCGCTTACATTACAACGAATCATCCTGGGTGGCCAGATAAGAACAGCGAATTGCCTGCTTATATTGTTCGTCATATCGAGCAAAAGCGGATTCAGGGTATTGAGATATTCAATAACGAAGAGTTTTATCCGCGTGCTATCGATTATGCAGACCAGTATAACTTGGCTTATATTGGAGCAACGGATGCTCATTATCCAATGGATTTCCTGTTTGACTTGAAAAAGAAATTCCGTACATTGACGTTTGTTTTTGCAAAAGAAAATACGCCAGAAAGCATTAAGGAGGCCCTTTATGCGGGTCGTTCAATCGCCTATGCTGATCAGAAATTGGCAGGAAAAGAGAACATGTTGAAATTGTTTTTACGTTCTTCGTTGAAAGTACTTTCTTATGAGGAAAGGAATGGAAAGTTTCATGTCCGTCTATTGAATGAAAGTGATATTCCTTATCTATTAGATAACGGCGTTTTGAGTGATCGTATTCGTATTCCGGCACATGCTGTTTGTGATATGACTCGTCCTCTTTCTCAATTGACACAGCCTTTCCGTGTGACAAATATGTATATCTCGTCTACTGAACGTCTAGAAATACCAGTGTCCTATCTGTTGGCTTCAAAGGAAATGCCAGAAATGCCATATGTTGATGAGCGGAAGGTCTCGTTTGTCAAAGAAGGCTTGTCAATAGTTTTGTCTTGCGGTGAAGGTGATACCTATTATACACTGGATGGAACTGAGCCTGAATTTGGTAGTGCTTCCCGTTGTGAAGGTGCGATCATACTGGATGCTCCTTGTAAATTGAAAGCTTGTACCTATAAGGATGGAAAGCCCAGTCGTGTATATGAACGTTATATCGGTTTCTCACGTGCTATCAAATGTAAAGGAAGGCGACAGGGGGTATCTTATCGCTATTATGAAGGTAACTTCAAATCTGTGAGTGATTTGGAGAAGATTGGTGAAATGAAGGCAAAGGGAGTGAAATCTTATTTAGAATTTGAGGATGATTTCAGAAACGAGGATCATTTTGGCTATGTGTATGAAAGCTTTTTGTCCATCCCTGTTTCAGGAGCTTATGGTTTCTCCTTGAAAAGTAATGACGGTTCGGACCTGTTTATTGGAGGCGTTCGTGTAGTTGACAATGATCGGGCTGTCGGCTATGTGGAAGCAAATGGGTTTGTCTATCTAGAAAAAGGGTGTCATCCTTTGAAGCTTCGTTACTTTGACGGGTATAGTGGCGAGTATTTGCTGATGGAGTGGATTTGTCCTAAACAAACCTATGGGGAAACTGTCTCTGCCTCATGTCTTTTTGTTGAATAGAAATCTCGTCTTATCCAATATTAGCGAAGATAGTCTGTTTCTATAGTTTGATTTTGGGCGTATTTGGATCGATGAATGATTATCGGTAGTTAGAATTATCTGTTTGAAAGTGTTACAGAACCTTTCAAAAAATATAGTGAAAGAGGTTGTATCGTAACATGTTACACGACACAGCCTCTTTTATTCGTTATACAGAAGTTTTTTTGTTTATTTATTCGGATTGACTATACATACAGAATCCTTTTGCGATCTTTTTACTGAATGTCCCTTGTTAGGTTTAAAAAAATCTTATTTGAATTTAAAAATCTAATGAGCGAAAACTGTATCCAATTCCTTTATCCCTAATTTATTCGGAATACCGCTACCATAAACTATTTTTCTTTAGAATTATAAAAAACTATTTCCTTATACACCCTATAATATCCAGGCTTGTTGTCATTAAAAAGGGGATAAAGATTTGCTGCAAATTGATATTTTTTCCCTTGTCTAACTTCAATACCTATATCAGTCCATGCATTGTTGCCATTCAGTAGTAGCCATTGATTGTCTTCTTTACGTGCTACCATATAATCCTCTCCCAAAAACAGGACTTTGGAATTATTATTATTCAGACTCATCGACACGCTTTTTGTGTCTATCGGATAAAAAGCTTTGTCTGTTTTCATAGATATTTGCAGAGTATCCAAGAATGCAGGTGCCGTAAAAGGTGTTGCTGGCTGAACTCTTCCATGATTGACTGCCGAATAATTAACAACTTTTCGTCTGAACATTTCTTGAAAATGCTGTGAATTGTTCATTAATAATACTTCAATAGTATCCTGTTACCGATAAAGGATGATAGTCATATTCAGTTCGCAATGATAGAGAATCAGAATTTAAGGCTTCTCCTTGCGGAATATCCCGTGGTATAGGACTCAGTACTATATTTACAGGCCGTTCGAAAGAATTTTTATTTATTGGAATGATTTCAGGACTAAATGTGATATCTGATATAATATCTAATTCTCATGACGGAGAATCAAAAACGTCTTTTTTGAATGCTGATTTCAAAAGGGGCTGTCGGTATATCTGGAAGTAAACAGATACTTTATTCGTGCCCAACATCGCCTCTAAACAATGAAAACGCTGTTGCAGGGTGGTATCGGATTTAATAATGCTGTCTACATAAAGAGCATAATTCCTCTTACAAACGAATGCCGTCTGTTTTATCATCTTGTCCATTCTTGGAAGGGTAAGAATGACAAGAATTAAATAGTACTAATGATGTAAAGAGTAAATATTTTATGATTGTCATTTGTAGAGTCTAAAAGTTACCAGAATTGTATATTTTACCTTTATAGCCTTCCTTTACAATGTTCCGGGTAGCCTTTGAGAAGCATTGGATATTCTTTCTTTTCAATATTCTTGCGCTTATTGGTACAGTAAGCGGCAAGAATACAACATCCCATTAAAAATACAATTCCGACTCTCATAGGTAAAAGCTGCGAATCAATAATGGAAGTAAAAGCGGATGTATGCTCCATATAAATAGGACTTTATTGTTTTACTTAATTAAAAAATATAAGCAAGGGACAATTGCCAATATCTGTTTCTTGATTTGAAAATATCACCATCGAAAATCTGGTCTATGGCGTCATGCTTGTCTCCTCCGATATGGTGTCTGGCGGATTCCGTTAATCCGATGTTATAGTAGCAGCTCAGCATCAGATGTTTCATTATCTTCACGCCACCTCCGAGATTCAGACCGACTTCAGTGGAACGCCATCCCATAGAAGAAAGATCCTTGTCTATGGCATCTACGGCTATATGGACTAGTTTGCGTCCCCAATTGTCCTCATTTACTAAAAAGGAAAAAGAAGGTCCTATTCCTAAAAACAAGTCAAAGTTGTCGGACAACCCCATTTCCCATTTTAATTCTATGGGTATGTCGATACTTTGTGTCTTGATATCGGCACTGACGTCATTGGAGGTGTTTGTCAATTTCACTCCACGCTGTACATACAATAGGGAAAAATCCAAGGTTAGTCCATAGAAACCGGTCTGATATTGTAGCATGGGACCTACTTGAAAACCAGTCATATTCTCTGTTTTAACCCGGTTGCTTATACCTTGAATATCAGCTTTGTTTCCAAGCACACCGGCTTTCAATCCAAAATGGAGACCTTGAGCCATACAAGCAGCAGGACATAACCAAACTAAAAAAAATAACAGATAAATAGCTTTTCTCATTTTATTTTAAATAAATAGTATTATAATACAAAGATACTAATTTCAGTCAAGGCATTTTGGCATGGATTACGGTATTATTGGTGAAAAATCATTTTTTTGTGTTTTTTGCTTCAAGCAAGTTTCCGTATTGTTTCGTTTTCTTTTTCCTATTTAAATATATTACTAACTTTACTTCTATATTGGAATGTGGTTTACTGTTGTATGATGTGTTTTCTATTATACGATATGACTATTTAATAAATGGTAAAAATGAATAAAGTAATATTTTACGGAATGATGCCTGTTCTTTTACTGTTTTTTTCAAGAAAGTATATTAAGAATATTGATTTTCCCGAGATATTTGGTTTATCTTTATTCGGAGTTTCACGATAAAATAGTCTTTGATCTTGTCAAATTCGTTCTATTGGGTATATATCCTGACAATGCGCTATTTCATCAGTTAACACACAACCAACTTTCGAACAAGCCATCTTCTCTTTTGATGAAAATAAAGCCTACCCATGAACTTGATAAATTCACCGGCAGACTTATCTATAAGATAGATTTATAGTAATCGACTGCTCAACTACATCTTGTACATTCGATTTATCAGTAAGATGCACTCCATTGTAAGTACATATCAATTTTCATATACCAACTTGTCTCAGGGTTGTTTTTGAGTGGCAGTCTCGCTTTTTCCTGTTTATTCCTGCATTTTCCCGGAACTGTCCCGATTATTTTCTCCATCATCCGGCAGTAATTCCTAGAACCACTTTATATCCGAGACAGCAAAAACAGTGTCATCAGATGACACAGGGCTTCTTCTATAGATATGATTTATATGAAAAACGGATA
>OGGH01001618.1_pt1 | contig 13829 bp, 5 predicted proteins | sample 1571161 | NCBI WGS metagenome assembly OGGH01 (sample SAMEA2582053, study PRJEB24529) | metagenome | biome: Human gut stool | place: China | collected 2011 | reverse complement strand
GCAGCATATCATTGATAAGCCGCTGGTCGAGTGCCAGTTTTCTGCCATCGTTGGTTATCTTCAGCATGTTATCGGACTTGGGATTCACGCTGCCATTGCGCACGGCCTCGGCGCGATCTGCAAAGGAACTTACCATTTCCTCCTGCGTTTCGCTGGGCTTCAGCACTTCGTTGATGTACTCCGCTTTCGGCACAGGCAGGTTCAGCATATCCGCCGTCTGCACATCTGCGGATTCCTTGAACAGAGAAATCAGTTCCGGCAGATTAAAGAACCGGGCAAAACGTGTTTTCGCACGGTAGCCCGTCCCCTCCGGGGAAAGCTCGATTGCCGTGACGGTTTCACCGAAGGATGCCGCCCAATCATCGAAGTGGCTCAGTCCCATCTTCTGCAGGGTGTCATACTGGAGATACCGCATAATGGTGTACAGCTCCACCATCGAGTTGCTGACCGGGGTTCCGGTTGCAAAAGTCACGCCCTTGCCACCTGTCAGTTCGTCCAGATACTGGCACTTTGCAAACATATCGCTGGACTTCTGTGCATCGGTCTGGGCGATACCTGCGATGTTCCGCATTTTTGTGTAGAGGAACATATTTTTATAGAAATGTGACTCGTCCACAAACAGACGGTCAACACCCAGTTCCTCAAATGTAACTACATCATCCTTTCTCGTCTGGTCGTTCAGCTTTTGCAGCTTTGCTTCCAGCGTTTTCTTTGTTTTTTCCATCTGCTTGACCGTAAAACTGCGGCTGTCCTCACTCCGGGCATCTGCCAAGGCCAGCGTAATGTCATCAATCTGACGCTCTACAATGGCTTTCTGCCGTTCTGGGGAGAGCGGCACTCGCTCAAACTGCGAATGACCGATCACGATGGCATCGTAATCACCGGTTGCAATGCGGGAGCAAAACTGCTTTCGATTGCTGGGTTCAAAATCCTTCTTCGTTGCCACCAACACATTCGCATTGGGATAGAGCCGCAGGAAATCTGCGCCCCACTGTTCTGTGAGGTGGTTCGGTACCACATAGAGGTTTTTCTGCGACAGGCCCAGCCTGCGGCTTTCCATGCCGGCAGCAATCATCTGGAAGGTCTTGCCTGCGCCCACGCAATGCGCCAGCAGCGTATTGTTGCCGTACAGAATGTGCGCTACCGCATTTTTCTGGTGCGGCATCAGGGAGATTTCCGGGGTCATGCCCTCAAAGCGGATGTGACTGCCATCGTACTCACGGGGACGAATCGCATTGAAAATCCGATTGTAGGTCGCACACAAATCCTCACGGCGGTCTAAATCCTTGAAAATCCACTGCTTAAACGCTTCCCGAATGGATTCCTGTGCCTGCTGCGCAAGCATGGTTTCCTGTTTGTTCAGCACACGATGGTCGCCATCCGCATCGTGAATCGTATCGTAGATTTTGGTATCACGGAGGTTCAGCGCATCTTCCAGCAGCTTATAGGCATTGACCCGCAGGGTTCCGTAAGTGTTGGTGACAAGCGGATTGCCGCGATCCAGCGACTTGCCCGAAATGTTCCATGCACCAGAAATTTCGGAATAGGTTGCCTTAATGTCAATCCCTGCATAGTAGTTCGGTGTTTTGAACACTTCTTTCATAAACTGCGTGATATACTCCGGCTTCACCCAGTTTGCACCCAGCCGCACTTCAATTTCCGAAGCATCCAGATCTTTGGGCTGTACCCGTTTCAGGTAATCCACATTGATTTGATATTCAGCATGGTTTGCCGCAAAGGTTTCTGCTGTGGCCAGTTTTTCACGAACATTGCCGGACAGGTATTCATCCGAGGTTTCCCACTGCTGTGTCACAGGATTTCGGAAAATCGCACCTGCCAGTTCATCCGTGATCTCCTGTTTCGGTTTACCGCAGAGCTGCACCATAAACGGTATATCCACCTTTGCTTTTTCACCAATGGAAAGTGCCAGAGCTTCGCTTGGCGTGTCCACTGAGGTAACAGGCTCCGGCTTACGGATGGTACGTTTGGTAAAAATATCGGCAAGCCGTTTGAGATTCTTCTCCTCATCCAGAATTTCCAGTGATGCCAGCAGACAATAGCTGCTGTCCTGTCGGAACGCCCGCTTATTGGCAGTGCTGTTGATAAGGCCATACTGCGCTTTAAATGCGGTGTATTGCTGTTTCAGTTCATTCTGTAAAAGCTGTACTTCCGCATCCGAACCATCATGCAGCTGACAATCCAACAGCTTCCGGGTGGTTTCCCGCTGAGCGATCATGCCCAGCACCCGCTCTGCAGTTACGGCAGGCAGTTCTACCTTATTCATGAAAGAATTTTCACGGTAGTAAATCTGCCCATCCACGTTCGTGAAGCTGAAATTCTTCACACTTGGGTCTGCCGGAATGGGTTCTTCCTGCCCATCCAGTTCGTCGTCGGAGATTTCCGGCTCTGTGATGGTAGCATGGATGCTGCTGACCGCTTCTTTCAACTGCTGCGCAAGGTCTGCGCCCTCGATGGGTTTGACCGTAGTTTCCTGCTTGCCGTACTGGGTGCTTTCGGTGGTGATCTCACCCAGCACCATTTCAGGATGCTGCGCAAAATACTGGTTGATGGAATATCCCTCCGACGTTTCACCGAGATCCACCCAGTCAGCCCGCTCCACCGCTGCACGGTCACGCTTCTGCAGGAACAGAATGTCAGCAACCACGCTCGTGTTGGCATTGCGCTGGAACGCATTGTTCGGCAGTCGAATCGCGCCTACCAGATCGGCACGGTTGGAAAGGTACTCACGGACAGAGGAATCCTTCTTATCCATCGTACCGCTGGACGTTACCACCGCTACCACACCGCCCGGACGCACAAGGTCAAGGCTCTTGGCGATAAAATAATCGTGGATGAGGAAATTGTGGCGATCATACCGCTTGTCCGGTACTTTGTAATTGCCGAAAGGTACGTTGCCCACAACACAGTCAAAAAAGCTGTCCGGGAACTGCATCGTTTCAAAGCCCTGCACTGCAATCTTGTTTTTCTGGTACAACTGCTGTGCAATGCGGCCCGAAATGCTATCCAGCTCCACGCCGTACATCCGAATCTTCTCCATGCTGTCCGGCACCAGACCCATGAAATTGCCGACACCACAGGACGGTTCCAGCACATTGCCTTTGGACAATCCCATATTGCCCAGGGCTTCATACATTGCCTTGATGACCGTAGGAGAAGTGTAAAACGCATTCAGGGTACTGGCACGGGCTTCCTTATACTCATCTGCCGTGAGCAGGGACTGTAGTTTGGCATACTCTTTCGACCATTCTGCGTTGTTTTCATCGAACGCCTGCGGAATGCCGCCCCATCCCACATACCGGGAAAGAATCTCCTGCTCCTTTGCGGTAGCCTGCCGCTGCTCTGCATCCAGCGTTTGCAGCACCCGAATGGCCTCCACATTGGCTTTATACTTTGTTTTCGGCCCTCCTGCGCCGAGATCATCGTCCGTAATACGGAAGTTCATAGGCTCCTGTTTGGGCTGTACAGGCTGTTCTGTTTCTGCATCACTGTCCAGCGGAAGATTGTGCTTCCGCCGTGCATGGTTGACCTCTGCCGGGGTCATAGGCTGCTGGGTCAGCGGTTCAAGGACTTCCTCTGCTGCTGCACGGCTGATGGCATCCGTTCGGTTCTGCACATCTGCGATCAGCTGCATCTGTTCTGGCGGGAAGTCAGGATTCAGCAGTTCTTCCAACTCGCCGCCCGATTCTGCCACCGAATAGATTACATCCATCTGCTCCGGGGAAAAATCCTCGTAGGCCACACCAGCATTGTGCAGAGCAGTAAAGACCGTGATTTCCACCGCTTCTTCCATCGGCACATCTGCCTGCTCGTACAGATGCCGAATGTACTCCAGCGGTTCCGTTCGGAAAATCGGATACCGGGCTTCTTTCGCAAGGGTCATATCCTGCAAGCTGACCGTTCCCTGCTTAAAGTTGACCGAATCCACACGGAACTCTCTGCTGTCCAGTTCAATGAGGGTATTCACAGGTAAGTATTCCTCTTTACGAAAATACTTTGTCTGCGTATGGCTCCCATCTTCCTGCTGGCCGGACAGATAAACATTCTCGCCCTGCTTCCAGAGCTTCATTGCCTGCCAAACCCACTGCTCACGCGGGAAACCAGATACATCTACTTTGCCAAGTGCAGTTTCTTTTTCCAGAATTTTTGTTCCCAGAAGTGCCGAAACGCGCCTTGCATCTTCGCCGTAGAACTCAAAGTTTCCGTACTGCTCATAGCCGACCAAAGCATCCGGGTAACGTTCTTTCAGAGCGTTATACTCGTTGGCTTCATCCAGCGGCATGGGCTGCAGCATCTGCTCCGAGGGCTTTTCATCTGCAAGGGGCGCATCTTTTTGGGGTTCCTCAACCGCTGCGACGGTTGACTGCTCTTTCGATTGCGGCTCCTGCTCCATGAAGTCAAACATGGACATCTGCCCCTGTTCAGGAACCGCAATCTCAACAGCCCTCTTCTTTTCCGGGAAAATCGTGTACGTTCCCTCGACATATTGGTGCAGGATAGAGAGGGATTCTGCCTTGCGCTCATATTCTTCGGAATCCATTGGCACAGACAGCAGTGCAGTGTCCATCTGCTCCAGAAGTTCCGTTGCTTGTTCAGGGTCTGCCAGCTTTTCGACGAGAGCCTTTCGACCTTCTTCATGGTAAAGGTCTTGCAGATAAGGCCGTTCCACGTCGTTCGGCAGATGGTGATAGAATCCCATCACCCGCATTGCCATCCGCTCGCGCTCATAAGCAGGCATCCGGGAGTAGTCTGCCGGCTTCAAATACTCACTGTCACGGATAAGCTGGTCGATTCGGCCTGCGGCCTGATTCCAGTTCAGATGAACGCTGGCATACGGGTTTCCGTATGAGCCACGCTCCAAAGCAATACCCCTGCCATCGTGATCTTCGTGAGAATCGTCTGCCCCGCAGAGTGCATGGCTGCTGCCGCCGATCCCGTAATGCTTTTTCAGGAAGTCAGCCCGTTCTTTTTTGTCCTCATGATTCAGGAAGAACGAATAGATTGCCAGCCGACTGTCCGAATAATTGCTTTCCCGCGTGAAATATCCATTGATTTCATCTTCCGTAATGAACTTCTTGTACTCATTCCAGTGAAAGCCATCCCGCGCCGAGTAGTTCTGATAAGGTTTTGCAAACTGGTGGAACAGCGCCGCCACCTTATCCGGCTTATAAAAGTGCATCCGCATCAGGTCTTTATCTTCGGCGTAGGCTTCCCCCAGCGCAGATAATCTGTCGTTTAGGTCAGTCAGAAAATCCGCATCGTCCAGCAAGCCTGCCAGTCTGTCTGTCAGTTCCGGGAAACCACCCCTGAAGATTTCTGTATCCTGAAACACTGCTTCGGCAACGCCATCGGCCAAATCACGTTCCATATAAGCCAACGTCTGCGCGTGTTCCTGTAAGGCGTTCTGCCGTGCAGCATCCAGAACCGCCTGCGGCGCATACTCGCCCTGCCGGAGCAGTTCATGGATACGATTGCTCACATCCTCCCAGGATAAAAACGCATTGGCAATCGTACCGCCCCTTGCCGTGCTGCCTGCTGCAATACGCAGCCCTAAATCATCGAACCAGACCGCATACTTTGCACCGCCAATTTCAAAGCCTTTGCCGCCCGTACCATATTCGTTTTTCACGAACTCCGTGTATTCTTCCGGGGTTTTCTCGACCATGAAATTGTAGATCAGGCGCAGCTGGCCTTTGCTGCGGTTGCTGCCCGTGCGCAGGATTTCATCGACCACTTCGGAATCAAGTGCAATTTCATCCGCATACCGCGCCTGGATCGGTGCTTCAATGGCGCGGATCTGCTGTTCCACGGTCGGCAAATCAGGAAAAGAAAAAGCAGAGGCAATTTCTTCCTCTGCTTCGCTCAAATCCTGTTCCGTTGTCGGTTCAGTTAATTGTACACCAATTCCTTCAAAACGATCTCTTCTGCCATCGCCGTCAGGTTGTTCTGGTGTGCCACCCATGCCAGCGGGTCCTTCTCCTTGCTCGGTGCCGGAAACTTCTCGTTCAGGCTGTCCAGCAGGGTTTCCATCCGGTTCTCCGCTGCTTCCTCGATCTGCGCCAGATGCTGGTTCAGTCTGCCGCTCATCAGCATACTCTGATACCAGTTCTTGCGGTTCTCTTTCAGGTACGTCCTGCGCAGCATCCCGTACTTCCCGATAATCTGCGGCTCGTCCTTCACGGCCAGATTCGGGAACATATAATCTCCCTTGCGGTAATACGTCAACTCCATTTTCTTGTCCTCCTTTGGTCGTGTTTTCTTTGATTTCGCGCTCTAACGTGTTAAAGTCCGTATTGGTATTATACAAGCTGTCAACGGATTTTTCAAGCTGCTGCGTGATTTCTTTTTTGTAAATTTTCCGCATCTCTCGGCCAATGTCAAAAAGAACCGCCTCGCACTGTTCGGAAACCGCGTTGCCAAGGAACGACAGTACCGGCAGCTTGTTGAAATCCACGATACGGATAAAGTCATCATCGTCCAGTACATCCATAGGCTCCTGCCCGCAACGGCGGGAAAGCGTATAGAAGATACTGTTGGTCATCAGTTCCCGGAAGCGGACGCGAATGTTATCTTCGTCCAGTTCTTCCAGAAAAGTGCCTGCCACCTCATAGGCCAGACCGTCCATCGCTTCATCCAGATTGTCAGCGGTCAGCTGCTGCGCCACTTCCATCAGGGCAGTATTCATGCTGTCTGTCTGCGACAGGCCGTAGGTATCTGCCAAATGGTCTAGGATAATCTGCTCATGCTCGTGGCTGTCCAGATTCCATAAGAGCGGTGTTCTGCCGCCGCGCACCAGATGGGTGTCAGCAATATCGAACACATACCGCAGCTTGGTACGCGGTCCGGTATCATCCAGAAGCGCGATGCCTTTTGCGCCACGGTTGACCCAGCGGCTCATTTTCTGATTCCAGAGTTCCATTTCTGCGCAGGCGGTCGCATCGGGCCGCTGCGCGTGGATCAGGAGTGCATCGGTGAACGAATAGCGGTACAGCCGCGCCGCCACATCCAGATAACTCATCCAGTCCTGTGGCGAGTTACTGACATACCGGGCGTTCTGCTGCGCCAATTCTCGAATATCGTTAATCTGTGGCAAGGGTCAAACCTCCTTTACGTTTTCGTTTTCATCGGTGTTTTGGGAAATTCCAGACTGTACTGTGCACGGCCATCCTCGACGCGCATCACAAGGTCAGCGGCGAATGTCTTATCTTTTTTCGCTGAATAAAAGTCTTTTACATGGGTGCGGCCTTTCTTCAAAAGGTCTACCGCCATCTTCTTGTCCAGCGTTTTTCTCATATTGGCCAAGTATCTGCTTTCTTTCCAGAGTGCAAATTTGCAGCTGCGGTCTGCACAACAAAAGCTGAGTTTGCTCTCATGTACAGGGTTTCCGCAGACCGGGCAGCTTCCCACGCTTACCTTATTATAATAGGGAGCCGCCGCGACGGTAGGAATCTGCCGCAGGTCAGCCAGCATTTTATCGAGCAATCCGTGGATGCCCTGCATAAAATCATGGGGCTTGATCTCACCGCGCTCCATCCGCAGCAGGTCATTTTCCCACTCAGCTGTCATGCTGGCAGATTTCAGGTAGTCCGGGATATTGCGGATCGCGGCCACACCGTCCTCCGTGGGAATCATCTGCTTGCCCTTGCGCTGTACATAGCCGGAGGATACCAGCTTTTCCAGAATCGCGGCGCGCGTTGCAGGGGTTCCCAGACCTTTCTTCTCAGTGTCCTTTTCAAATTCTTTGTTGCCTGCCGTTTCCATGGCCGACAGCAGGGTATCTTCGGTGTAGACTTTCGGCGGCGAAGTAAAGCCCTGCTTTTTCTCTGCCCGTACCACCGGAATAATCATCCCCTGTTCCAGGTCTTTCGGAAGTGACGCATCCTTGTTCTTCTCCAGCTCCACAAGCGGAACAGGTTTTGCAGTATAACCGGGCTGCAGAACATCCTTATATTTTGCCGTGAAGTTCCTGCCCTGGCAGCATACCGTCACCAGCACATCCTCATAGATGAGCGGTGGCTGCACAGCCTGCACCAGTTTCCAGATGATAAGCGAAAGAATCTTCTGCTTGGTTTCGGACAGCTTTTCCTTATCACACTTTGCACCCTGCATCGTCGGCAGGATCGCATGATGGTCTGTAACCTTGCTGTTGTTGATAACGCAACTCACATCCACGGTCTGGCCATCCAGAGCCAGCACCAGAGATTCCACCGTCTTGCGCATATCCTCGGTCACAAACTGGCTGTCCGTTCTGGGATATGTCACCAGTTTTTCTTCATACAGTTCCTGCGCAGCCTGTAAGGTCTGGCTGGCGGTCAGGCCGTAGTATCGGTTTGCTTCTCGCTGTAAGGTTGTCAGATCATACAGCTTCGGGGGCTTCTTTTCTACCCTCTTTCGCTTGATGCTGCCGACCACCGCGCACTGCCCGTCACAGGCAGCCCGCATGGTATCGGCATCCTGCTCCTGCGCCATCTGTTCCGATGCCGCCACGACACCCGCACCGGATAGTTCCACTTTATAATAGGGTTCCTTTACAAAGTTCTGGATTTTGGTCTGCCGTTCGGCCAGCATCGCCAGCGTCGGGGTCTGCACACGGCCAATGGTCTGTTTTCTGCCGTACTTTTTCGTAAAAGCGCGGGTTCCGTTCATGCCGATCAGCCAGTCTGCTTTTGCCCTGCACTCGGACGCTGCAAACAGATTATCATACGCCGCACCATCTTTCAGGTTTTCAAAGCCCTGCTGGATGGCGGCATCCTCCATGCTGCTGATCCATAGCCGCTTGATGGGGAGTTTGCTTCCGGCAAGAGCATACACACGGCGGAAAATCGCTTCACCCTCGCGCCCTGCGTCGCAGGCGTTCACCACATAATCGAATTTCTTGCTGCGGAGCAGTTTGCGCAGAACATTGAACTGCGGCTTCTTGGTATTGTGTACCAGCAGTTTCCACTCAACAGGGAGAATCGGCAAATCCTCAAAACGCCAGTTTTCATAGCGTTCATCGTAGTGTTCCGGGGCTGCATACTCTGCCAGATGCCCCAGACACCAGCTTACCACGCAATCCCCACCCTCCAGATACCCGTCCTCCTGTCGGTATGCACCGATCACTTTTGCAATGGATTTCGATACACTCGGTTTTTCTGCAATCACCAGATATTTCAACGCTTTCTCCTTTTTGAAAAAAGCAGGGATAGCCTTTCGACTACCCCTGCATCCTTATGTTACGGTTTTCTTATGTGTCATTTTCGTTGCCGGACTGATTATCTTCGTTCACAGTCGCAAGGCTCTGGTCGGTTTCCAGATTTTCACTCTGCGGTGTTTCTTCTTTCGGCTTCGGCTTATAAATGTAGAAGTAGAAGAAAGCACCTGCACCGCCCAGTGCCGCCACGAATACCAGCAGCAGAATCTTATTCATGCCACCGCTCGATTCCTCTTTCGGTTCTTCGATTTCCACATCCGGGGTAGGTTCGGGTTTGGTTTCGGGCAGAACTACCGCAGGCGTTTCTTCTTCCTGCTTGCCGTTCCGCTCTTCATCATCCAGAAACTCCTGCAGATCGTACTCGTCGATCATCGAGAGCATATAGACGTTCTCACTGTTTCGCGCCCGGTCGATCACCAGAAAGAACGTATTGCCGCCCTTGGTCTTGACTGTAAAGAACTCCTTGCTGGGGTCATCCACGATGTCATCCTTCACCTCGCCGTTGCCTGCGATGGTGAACGGGATTTTTTCTTCCTCGGTCGGTTTCTCTTCCTCGATCACCTGTGTCGGTTCCTCCATCACTTCAGTGGTGTCCACAAAGGCAAAGGCCGGGGTCGAAAAGCCCACCGCCATCAGCAGGGTCAGAATTGTGCTGGGGATAACAACTCCCAGCCGTTTAAGCATCTTTTTCAATCGCTTCCTCCGTTTCTGCTTCCTCCGAAGCGTTGTTTACAGCGGTCAGGAACGTCACGTTGCCCGCCTGAATGTTGTCCAGCAGAGCCAGCAGTTCGCGCCCGCCCATCTTGGTGCTGCGGATGGCACGAATGATCTCGCTGTCCTCTTCCTTTTTCTGTGCTGCCCGGATGGTTCTCAGCCGTTCTTCCAGTTCCGCGATCTGCTGTTCCGTCTTTTCGGCTTCATCCAGATATTTCTGTAATTTTTTGCCCATCGGTCCTCCTTTCAGTTGATGCGGCCAAAGCCTAAAAAGTGGCTCTGCCAGTAGGTCGAGTTAATGCTGGTGTAGGAAATGGGGTCGCCGCAGTGGATCATCATACCATTACCGACGTAGATTCCAACGTGCGATGCGCCAACGGTGTTATAGGTTTTCTCAAAGAAAATCAGGTCGCCGGGCTTTGCATCCGCAGGGGAAACATAACTGCACTTCCCGCGCAGGCCGTTGGCTGTTGTACGCCCAACGCTCCACCCATTGCCGCTGTTATTGATGACCCAGCAAACGAAGCCGGAGCAGTCAAAACTGGTGCTTGGGGAACTGCCGCCCCACACATACGGCATACCTAGATACTTTTCGGCTTCCTCAATCATCCTTGCGAACTTTTCATCCGAAAGGGCTTCCGAAGGAATATCATACTTGAAACCACCGCCGGAACCACCAGTACCGCCGCCCGTGCCGATACTGCCCGTTGTGCCGCCGCTGTAAGTCGGGGAGCCTGCGCCGAACAGTTCCGGGCGGTTGCCGTAGGTCAGGTTATAGGCATCGTACCGTCCGGTCTGCTTCCGGTTCATGTTCTTCCGCGCGATGGTATCGAAGCCTTTATTTTTCAGCAGGACATTGAGGATTTTGTACTCATACTCCACTTCTTCCTGATAGGTATAGGTTTCCATGCTGACGTTTCCAAAAGCGTCAATCGTTGGCCGAATCCCTACTCTGGTTTCCATGCGCGTGCGAATCTCAATGGTTTCCCACACTTTCAGGAGATACTGTTGCTTAAACAGTTCTTTGATAACAGGCTTGACCTGTCCTCTGGTGAACTGCTCATAAACCGCAGTCAGATGGGAAATAAGCTGATATGGGTCATGCCCGATTTCGTCCAGCTGATAGCGGTATTCATCATAGCCCGGATGGGTGGATTCCATCTGCCGAATCTGCTTATCCAGTTCTTTTTCCAGTTCCAGATAATCTTCTTCCGCACCTTTCATGTCGGCATCCTTGCTGGGGTAGGTCGTTCCCACAAAGGTACTGCCCGTTCCCTGAATTGCCGCACCACAGCTTGAAAAGGCTCCCAACATTACCATCACCAGCAGGATACCCACACCAATACAAACCCACAAAGTTTTATGCTGCACGATGATCTCCTGCACCGCCGCTTTTGCTTTCTCCGTAATGGTGTTTGTTGCTGCTGCCTGCTTGCTGGCGGCAGTTCCGGCTTTCTGGCCGCGCTTGGCGGCTGCATAAGCATCCTTATACTGCTTTTTCTGGTAAAACTTCGCACCGACTGTTTTTGCTTCACCTCCTGCGGCAGTCGGCGGTGGCTGGCGCTGTTTCTTTTTCAGCGACGGTTCTGCTGTATTTTCCGCCGTACCACCCTCGCTCTCGGAAAATTTCAGGCGGCTGGACTTCTGATCCTCGCCACCTCTTTTCTCCGCTCTGGCAGATTTGTCTTTGGGCTTTTTTCTTCCTTTGACAAAGTGGTGCAGGCGTTCGGCGGCTTCTTCCGACTTGTGAGCAGCTTCCACGCCGGAATTGTCTTTTTCCACCTGATGTACTTTCTGATGGGCGAATCCGGTGGCGGTGTCCACTCCTTTCTTCGCCACCTTCTTAACGCCCATCCCCATGCCACGGACGATGCCGCCCTTTTCATCCTCAAAAGAAAGTCGGCCTTTCTTTGCGGGCTGCGGCTCTGCATCCGATGCCGCAGGCGCATCCTTCGGCTTCCCATCCTCCTGATGGGCTTTGTAATAGTCTGCGCTCTGCTTGGCGGTGCTGTGATGCCGGGGTGCATCCTCCTCCCCGTCCCCGGCATCCATGCACCGTTCTTCTTCCACGATAGTTTCTTCATCTGTTTCCTTTTCCGCAGTTTCTTTTGCCGAATCTTCCTTCTCCGGCTTTTCTTCTGCGGTTGCGGACTTCTGTTCCCCGGTGCGGAGGTTTTCATCCACCAGACCATCCTTGGTCATTTTCTGGACGATTTTATCTCTGCCCCGAAACTTTTTGTCTGCTATGGAAATCACCTCCCTCCGGCTGGAACCGTCATGCAATCAGGGCTGCGTGGGTTTCCCACTTATCAAGCACCTGCTCCAGCTTCCGGGCAAAGGCGATCAGACGGGCATTCACTTCCTCACGGTCCAGATAACCGTGGGCTTCCATGTGAAAGCCGTCAGTCAGTTCATCGGCCAGTGTGCCAACGGCGTAAAAGTCTTCCAGCACCGTATGCACCACCGATTCTTCATCGTGGAAGTTGAGCGGCTCCACCTCATCGAAAGGCGGGCCGGAATCACTTTCGTGCGGCTCCATGTCAGAGTGATGATGAATCTTGCGGCTCAGTCGGTCAAAAATATTCAATGTGTTCATGCTTCTTTTTTCTCCTTATATTTTCCCATCTCCATGGGTTTCGTGGTCATCAGACCGTACAATTTCAGCGAAGTATCGAACTTATCCTTAAACGGGATAATCGTATTGCCGTAGAACAGCAGCCCCTCTCCCTCATTGCTGTTCGTCACATAGGACAACTGGAACGGTGAAATATTCAGCTGCTTTGCAAGGATTTGCCGGTCGCCGGATGCCTGGTTGAGCATATAGATGAAATCGCTGTTCTCGAAGATATTCTCGATTTCACGGCTGGCCAGCAGATCCTTGATGTTCTGCGTAATTCCTGTCGGTATACCGCCCCATTTTCGGAACCGCTTCCAGATCTCGACACTGTACGCTGCGGTCTGTTCCTCTTTCAGCAGGAGGTGGAACTCGTCTATATAGTACCGGGTGTTCTTTTTGCTGTTGCGGTTGATGGTGACACGGTTCCAGACCTGATCCTGGACGATGAGCATACCCAGCTTTTTCAGCTGTTTGCCCAACTCCTTGATATCGAAACAGATAATTCTGTTATCCAGTTCCACATTCGTCTGATGGTTGAACACCCGCAGCGAACCATTGACATAGATTTCCAGTGCCGTGGCGATGCGCTGCGCCTGCCGTTCTTTCTGCTCCCGCAGGCAGTCGTACAGATCACCGAGAATCGGCATATTCTCTGGTTTCGGGTCATTCAGATATTTCTGATAGACCAGCGGCAGGCATCGGTCAATGACGGATTTTTCTTCCGGCTCCATGCCGTCCCGTGCACCCATGATAAGTTCACACAGGGAAAGGATGAAGTCCGACTTCATGCCCAGCGGGTTATCATCGTCCGCATAGTTCAGGTTGATGTCCATCGGGTTGATGTAGTCCTTACTGGTGGACGAGATATGGATAACCTGACCGCCCAGTGCTTCTACCAGCGGATAATACTCTCCCTCTGGGTCTGCCACGATAATATCGTCCGTTGTAGTAAAGAACACGTTGGTGATCTCACGCTTCGCACTGAACGACTTACCGCTGCCCGGTGTGCCGAGGATCAGACCATTCGGGTTTTTCAGCTGCTTCCGGTCTGCCATAATCATGTTGTTAGACACTGCGTTCAGACCGTAGTAGAGGGAATCACCCTCCATGAAAAGCTCCTGCGTCGTAAACGGGACAAAAATCGCGGTGGAAGTGGTCGTCAGTGCGCGCTTGATGGGAACATGATTATTTGCCAGCGGTAGGCTGCTCATAAGGCCCTGCTCCTGCAGATAATCCAGACGGTTCAATGTGCAGTTGAACTTCTGAGCGATACCAGCAGTCTGAAAC
>OGGH01001604.1_pt1 | contig 13925 bp, 14 predicted proteins | sample 1571161 | NCBI WGS metagenome assembly OGGH01 (sample SAMEA2582053, study PRJEB24529) | metagenome | biome: Human gut stool | place: China | collected 2011 | reverse complement strand
CGCCTGATGAAAAAGAAAAAGGCTAAGCGCAAGCGAGGCTTTCATTTATAATCCACTTTTTATTAACACTTTAAATTTAATTATTTATGGAAGATTTGATTCTTGATTTCAATCTCTACTTGTGTGAGAAGTTCGGCTACAGAAACAGTTGTAGCGTGATGCAAAATGCCAATGGCTTTTGTGTGAACATCAGTGAACGTGATCTGGACTGTTACATCCGCTTCTGGGAGTATAGTTGTGGAAGAGGCAATTTCCCCGACTGGTCTATCATCATTGTGCGCAGTAACTTCAAGAAGCACCAAGAAGAAAGCCTGAAAGATTTGGCTCGCTTCTTCAAGGAGTACATGCCACGCTACGGTTACAAACACCTCTGTACAGAAGGTGATAACTACAAGTATTATCAAACACTCGGTTTAAAGCTCATCTATCGAGGAATCTTTGACCAAAACAATTATGGATTGCCGATGAAGGACTTGAATGTCTGACACATCGTTTAGAATTAAGGAGGGGACTTTTCCTCTCCTTTTCTTATATACCGATAAATCAGAATTTACCGATACTTGACCATTCATTAAGAGAGGCAAGAGTTCGTCTCGTTGCTTAATCAATGATATAATTTCATTGGTTAAAAGTTCTTTTTGATTAAGTATAGATTTCTCTATAATAGAGAATGTATCCATAACGTTTTTTGTTGGAACAACAATTGGAAGTCTATATAAATCTTCTTGATACAAAGCAATGACGGTTGTCGTTCCTTGCTTTAAGCCATCCATTGCTCTATACATGAAATCTGTATTAAAAAGTAGGTTCATGTAAAACGATGTAACTTTGTCAAAACTCATTCGCACTAACATATGATTAAATAGTGTGTTTTCTTCTACATAATCAATAAGGCAAGTTTTACCAACTATTTCTTTGCTATTACGTACATTTATTAAGAAATCACCTTTATGTAATGAAAATAAGAAAACCTCTTCACTTGTAGCATTTGTACGGGCTAATTTTTGTAACGAGTACTGTCCTTTACCATCTAAATCGCCCATTTTTAAATACCCAAATTCAGAACTATCAGAAAGCTGATTGTTTGATCGAATCAGCCCTTGTTGATATGAAGTTGTTATCTGACCTAAATTTAGGACTTCCCATTCTTTTGGAATCTCTCTCTTGAGCTTCTCATTCCAAACCATTTCACCCCCGCTTGATTTGTATGGTTTGCCCTCCTCATTTGGAAAATCAAACTGCATAAACCAGTAATCGTAGAGTTGCTTCGCCATCGCCTCTAAATTCTGATTTAGCAGTCTCTTATATTATATATAAAGACATAAATATCAGAATTATGAAAGAAAACATCATTCAGGCGATAGTTGCGAAGATGCAGCGTGACTTAGATTGCCGACAAATGGCACGGCTTAAAGCTGTGCTTACATCAGAACTGCATAATGTAGAAATCATTGAAAAGAGCGATTGTGCCACACAGCAAACGCAGGAGAATGAACATCTTCTTAACTCTTTTATATCAGCCAAAAAGATAGAGGGATGTTCAGATAAGACATTAACTTACTACCGTAATACCATTGAACGGTTGTTAGTCACGCTTTCATTGGCAATTTGTCACATTACGACAACAGATATTCGTACTTATCTATCCAATTATCAAGAAGAACACCAATCGAGCAAAGTGACCATTGACAATATGCGACGCATCTTTTCCAGCTTCTTTGCATGGTTGGAAGATGAAGATTATATCGCTAAAAGCCCGGTAAGACGCATTCACAAAGTTAAGACAGATTCACTTGTAAAAGAGGTGCTTTCTGACGAACAGTTGGAGCAACTTCGAGATAGTTGCACGACCAAACGAGACCTTGCTATTATAGACTTTCTTTCATCCACGGGCATCCGTGTGGGTGAGTTGGTCAAACTGAGCCGTGAAGATATAGATTTCCACGAACGGCAGTGCGTGGTGTTCGGAAAAGGTAACAAAGAACGTGTTGTTTACTTCAACGCCCGTACCAAACTACATTTGCAACAATATCTTAATGAGCGAACAGACAGCAATCCAGCCTTATTCGTTTCCCTCAATTCGCCACACTCACGACTGACTATCAGCGGTGTGGAAGTTAGAATCAGAAAAATGGGGCAAGCCCTTTCTATGCCAAAAGTTCATCCTCACAAGTTCCGTCGTACCCTTGCAACAATGGCTATCGACAAAGGTATGCCCATTGAACAAGTACAACGTTTACTTGGTCATGTACGCATTGATACTACACTGCATTATGCCATTGTGAACCAAAACAATGTAAAGTTAGCTCATAAGAAGTATTTGGGATAATAACCGTGCTGATTTCTGCTTTAAAATTTGTACTTTTGCAATCTAATATGGAACGCTAATAAAAGCACTATGGACTTGCAGAGAATCAATAAACATAAGCAATCGTTTGATGACATTTGCCATTATATCGAAGACGATAATGGAGCGGATAAAGTAGAAGTATGGTTTGCGAGAGAATTGCAGATTATATTGGGATATGCAAGATGGGAGAATTTTCAAGTAGCATTGACTCGCGCTGTTGAATCATGTAAAACACAGAATATCAACATCGACGACCATTTTCGTGAGGTCACGAAAATGGTTACTTTGGGTAGCGGAGCTAAGCGTGAAATACAAGATTTCATGCTGACTCGTTATGCGTGTTATCTTGTCGCACAGAATGGCGACCCCAAGAAAGAAGAAATAGCTTTTGCACAAGGTTATTTTGCCGTACAAACTCGACGCGCAGAACTTATTGCGGAGCATATAGAACAATTGTCGCGACTTGAAACGAGAGATCGTTTGCGTTCTTCCGAAAAACAATTATCACGTAATATTTATGAGCGCGGAGTGGATGATAAAGGTTTTGGACGCATTCGTTCTAAAGGTGATGGTGTGTTATTCGGTGGGCATACAACAGAAGATATGAAGAACCGGCTTGGCATTAAATCGACACGCCCATTAGCAGATTTTCTTCCAACTCTTACAATTGCAGCAAAAAACCTTGCCACAGAAATGACAAATTACAATGTCGAACAAAAAGACCTTTATGGTGAGCATAGTATAACTACCGAACATATGGACAACAACCGCAGCATCCGACAAATGCTCGGTCAGCGAGGCATACGCCCGGAAGAACTGCCAGCAGCTGAGGACATCAAGAAGGTAGAACGACGCGTTGCTTCCAATGAAAAGAAAATTGAGAAGTCTTCTTCAAAACTCCCTAAACTTAAACCTGAAGACAACAAATGAAATTAATTGACATTATAGAAGTATTCATTGCTGGAGATTGGGGGGAGGAAACTTACTCTAAAGAAACACCTTGTGCGGTAACTTGTGTACGTGGGGCTGATATTATTCCAATATCAGAATATGATTTCTCGGCAATTCCAGTCCGCTATATTAACCAACAAGCATATGCAAAAAAATGTCTTCAAGTAGGAGACATTATCATTGAAAAGTCAGGTGGTAGCCCAACTCAATCCACAGGGCGTGTATCTTTGGTATCACAAGAGCTGCTTGACCATGCCGGGGCTGTTATATGCTCCAATTTTTGTACTGCCTTTCGAGTAAAGAAAGGTTGGAATCCCCTCTATGTCTACTATTATCTTCAGTTTATCTATAATCTTGGGGCGTTTTTTAATTTCGAAGGCAAAACATCCGGTATAAAAAATCTCCAATTGGATGCAGCCTTTGCTGCTATACCAATTGAAGATATTAGTGAAAGCATCCAAAACAATATTGTAGCTATTCTCCAAGGTTTAGAGAGGAAAATCGCTATCAATCGTCAGATAAATCAGAATTTAGAGGCGATGGCGAAGCAACTCTACGATTACTGGTTTGTGCAGTTTGATTTTCCAAATGAGGAGGGCAAACCGTATAAGTCGAGCGGTGGCGAAATGGTGTGGAATGAGAAACTGAAAAGGGAAATACCTAAAGAGTGGGAAATACGCCCCTTAAACTCATTAATAACAGTCAAAGATGGTACACATGAATCACCAAAACAACAACTTGAAGGCCGTTATCTAATAACTTCAAAGCATTTGCTATCATCTGGAATAGATTATAATACAGCATACTACATTTCTGAAGAAGATTACATTGCCATTAATAAAAGAAGCCAAGTTGAAACAAATGATATTTTATTCTCTATGATTGGCACTATTGGAAATAAGTATCTTGTTGCGGAGAAAAATGTCAATTTTGCTATTAAAAATATGGCATTATTGAAAACATCCAAGAGTATGCATATTATGTATTTCTTGTGGCTTTACTTATCTTCATGGGACTACAAACATTATGAATTTAATGTCATATCAGGTAGTATTCAAAAATTCCTATCACTTGATGCTATGCGGAATATCCCTGTACCATTTAACTATGATATAGCCGTAGCTTTTAACAAGCAAGTTTCTAATATTTGCCAATGTATAATTAATCTCAAAGAAGAAAACATTCAATTAATTAAGCAGCGCAACGAACTCCTGCCTCTGTTGATGAACGGTCAAGTGTCGGTAAATTCTGATTTATCTGACGATTAAGTTTTATTTTAGCGTCAAGGGAAGATAGGAGTTTCCCTATCTCGTATTGTTGAGCCAATGGTGGCAGTTTGATTCCTATATTGAAAAAGTTTGTCGGATCAATTCTTTTGTGACTCCCAGAAGTATTTGCATTTTGTCCGCATAGATAGTCGGTAATAGCAGGAGAAGCCAACAGATAAAAGCAATAGGCAAAATCAACCTTGTTTTCATCAATAATTAATGGCAAAAATTCAGTTGAAGCGATTTTATGGTCCTCATCAGAATCGATTCGCCAAATACGCTTAAAGCGCACATTTAGTTTGTTGAATAAGATGCAACGGTTAGGTACGGTAAACTTATTGCTTTGAATATCTTGACCCAAAAGTTCCTCCCTCGTTTGGTTGTTATCAAACGAGGGAAGGCTGTAAAGATGATAAACCACATCGGGAATAGGCATTGTGGTTTCAGAATGGAATCGAACTATATCTTTAATCTTCATAATTTCTAATATTGAGTACAACCTTTCCACAACTTGTGGAAGAATTACTTATCCAACATTCCTTTAATCTGTTTATCGAAATCTGAATCAATCCGTTGAGTTTTATTGAAAATATCGTATTCGCTTTCAGCCTTTGCCTTGGCTTGTGCCGCAGAAATGCGTCCTTTATCCGGCAATATCTGATATTTGCGGAAAGTCAGAAACTCATTGACACTGGTTGCAAACTGCTCCATGTTAAATGTGTTCTCACGCTCTATGAGGTCTTCGATATAATCGAAGTACCCCGTTACCGCACGTTCCAACCGACGGATTTCATTTTCCTGCAAATAGTTCTTGGCTATTGACACATCCGATTTCAAGATACGCCCATCGGGAGCATTCTTCCATGTGGTCAGTCCCATGTGTTCTTGGGTATGGTCAGCCTTAGTGTAGATGATTTCTGCTGCCGTTTGCCCTGTAATGGCATAATGAAAGCGGTTCTGTATCATGGCATAGAAATAGTGTGTGGTAGGCGAGTTCTTGTCATAGTCAATACTGCACTCTGCATATATATCGGTAATCTGTTGCCAAATACGCCGTTCACTGGCACGGATGGAACGTACCCTTTCCAACAATTCACGGAAATAGTCTTTTCCGAATACTGCCGTTCCCTGTTTTAAGCGTTCATCGTCAAGCACAAAGCCTTTCTTGATATACTCATTAAGAATCTTGGTAGCCCACTGACGGAACTTGGTAGCTTTTGGAGAAGATACACGATAGCCAACAGCAATAATCATATCAAGATTATAGAAATCAACCAACTCTTCAACCTCGCCTCTTATGCCTCGATTTACGACGGTTGCAATTTTTGCAACTGTCGTGTCTTGCTGTAGCTCTTCCTCTTTAAATATATTGGCTATGTGGCGGCTAATACCCGATTTGTCAATACCGAAAAGCTCTGCCATAGCCTTTTGTGTACACCAAATGGTTTCGTCTTTTATAACCACCTGTACTCTTCCCTCTTTATCGGGAAGATTGTATAACAAAAACTGTATTTCGTTACTCATTGTTTCCTACATTTGCGTTGAACTGCAAAGCATCCAACTGTTTCATAATTTCCTCTTCCAACCGATGGCTTTCTTTAAATTGCTCGGAGAGTGTTTGTTTATAATTTGCCATACGGTTGTTAAACTCTTCTTCCGTTATATCTACATAATCTATCTTGATGTCGAAATATTGTCCGGCAGAAAGAGAATATCCTTTTTCCTTTATCTCATCGTAAGAAACAGCCACAGAAAAATCTTCCACTGCCTCCTTGCGCTGGAATGTGCCGACAATCTTTTCTATCTCGTCATCATTCAGACGCACCTTTTTCAATCCGTTAGCATCTTTATATTCCTCGCCCAATTTGCTGGCATCAATCAAGATTACTTTGTCAGTGGTTGCAGACTTATCAAAGAACAGCACACTGACATTCGTACCTGTATTGGCAAACACGTTGCTTGGCATGGAAACACAGCCAAACACCATTTTGTCATCTACAATTTTATGAAGAATTTTGTTCTCAATACCACTTTTAGCCGTGATAAAACCTGTCGGAATGACAATTGCACCCTTGCCTGTCTTTTTCAGTGAATTGATAACGTGCTGAATGAAACAGGTATATATAGCCATTGACTCTTTCTTTTTGGCGGGTACATTTGGGACTCCAGCCCAAAAACGGGCTGGCATGGCGGCTATCTTCTCGCGAGTGTCCGAGAAGTCCATCTTGAAAGGAGGATTGCTCACCACGAAATCAAACTGGCGCAACTGCTGCCCGTCATCGCTTTTATGATAAGGGCTTACAAGCGTGTCGCCTTGAATAGCATTATCAAGCGAAGACACAAGTCCGTTAAGCAGCAGATTAAGTTTCAACATTTTGTTGCTTCGCTGGGAAATATCTTGCGAAAAGATGGTACAGCGTTCTTCTCCTATTTGATGACTAAGTGACATCAGAAGCGTACCTGTTCCTGCCGAGGGGTCATAACATTCCATGCTATGCAAATCAGTATTATCCCCCACTAACAGACGAGCCATAATCGTTGCTATGGCATGAGGCGTATAATACTCCGCATATTTTCCACCTCCAGCGGTATTATAGTCCTTAATCAAATACTCAAAGATGCTGGAGAAGAAATCGTAATTCTGTGCAAACGCTTCTTCAAAGGAGAAATTCACGAGTTTATCCACCAGAGCACGGGCGAATGGCGCACGTTGTGCCGAATCGGTCACAAACGGTGTCAATGCCTCGAACAATGGAATCTTCGTGTTGGCTGTGGTCTGTGTGGAAAATATATCCGCATTTTGTTCCGCTATATCTGTCATAGTGGAATCGAAGATAGTATCAAAATCCCCTTTTCCCTGTTGATTCCAAAGATTGGCTATCAGATGATAAGGTTCAAGCATCGGAACATCTGGAGAGATGGCACTCTGAATAAGCATACGTTCATCATCAGAAAGATTCTCGTATGCCGTTTCCCATTTTACATCCCCGGTCAGTTTCTTTGCTATTTCACTTTTCGCATTTTTTAATTCATAACCGAATTTGTCATTCAGGAACTTATAGAGAAATACCTGAGTGATAATCTTATATTCGTTACCATCGTTTCCCATGCCGTATGATTGGCAGGTGGCTTTAAGTCCGTCGATGAGCCTTAATGTTTTTTCTTTAATATCTGACATAATCTTTATGCAATGCCGTAAGTGGCGTTATATTGGTTGATATACTGTTGTGAAATGCGTGTCTGAATAAATTTGTAATCCTCCATTTCGGGCTTTATTTGTGGGAAATGGAACAGACATCCATTGATAAGAGCCATCACCGTGCGTCCGAAATAAGCATCCTTTTTCAGAATGTCGTTACGGTCATACACTTTGGCATCCACATCCTCTTTTATAATATTGAGAATGGCAGCAATCTCTTCGTCAAGGAAAGAGAACATAGGCTTCTGTCCCTTATCTTCCCTCTGCTTATTCACTTCACGAATACGCTTGTGTACACGAGCAAATTTTTCATCGCCCTTGTACTTTTTCAACAAGACATTATTGCGTTTTTGTAAGTCTTGCAGACGACCGATGATTTCATCCAAAGCCTGTGTTTCTTCGTTGAACTTGGCTATCGTGTCAATCACAAAACCGTGTTCCTTGAAGCGTTCCATAAAGGCTTCACGCAACGAGATAAACTCCGGATCGTCTTGGTCGAAGTTTTGGGTAAATGAAGAAATGGTACGTTGCCATTTCTCTTTCAATTCCACACCACCGGATATAAGGCGCATTTCCTCTTGTCCTATTTTGGAGAAAGTGAACTCTATATCCATCATTGCCTCATTGATTAGAGTTTTCGTTTCCTCATTTGTATTGAAAGCCTCTTTCTGATTGATGATACTTATCCGTCTTTGCACCTCAGAGAGTAGTTGCGGCAACTTGGTGATTTCGAGTTTGGCAAATTGCTCTTTCATTTCATCATCACCGAATGTACGCACGATGTTCGCCATGTTCTTGGCTGATTCCAATGCCTGTTTGAGGTCGAGCAATACAGCTTTATCCTCTTCGGTAGAGATTTCTGAAGAAAATTCTTCCGCATTATCGTATGTGTAATTGAAAAGCGTTTGCCGAACTTTCTTCATCTGATTCAATATCTCTTCCTTGTCCTCAATGACTTGGGTAAAGGTATCGGTGGCAGCGGATTCGCCAGTCTCATCCACGTCATTAAAGCGGTTTAACTCTTGCAAATATGCTTCATTGGTTTCCTTGAAGTTCCGCTTGATGTCGGCAAAGTCAATGACAAAACCGTAACGCATACCGGGATAAGGACGGTTTACACGTGTTATGGCTTGAAGCAGATTGTGGTCTTTCAGTTTGCGCCCGAAATACAGGCGTTTCAAGCGTGGCGCATCAAAACCAGTCAAAAGCATATTAAAGACAATGAGAATATCCACTGTCATATTTTTCTTGAAGTCTTTGACTATCTGCTTGCGAGTTTCCTTGTCATCCGTATCGTGAAGAATGATTCCGGCTTTCAGCGGTCTGTATTTTGATTTGTAATCCACTTCCGGTTCACCCACTACATACGAACCATCGGAAAGTTTTATCTTGATGGGCTTCGGCTGATACTTCTGCCATTCTTCTTGAAATACATCATAAAGCCGCCTTGCCTGTTCGCTGGTTTCACAAATGACCATACCGCCTAAAGTTTCATCTCCTTGTATCTTGCGAAACTCTTTTAAGTCCGTCATAATGTAACGGGCTAACTCGTTTACATAACTTGGATGCTCTATGATTTCCGACTTACGAATGTCTTTCTTTTGCACAAGGGTTTCCAGTTTATCGTACACATCAGACAAACGCTCTTTATAGGAAGTTTCTATATCTTCACGTATGATTTTCAGCGTGTAGCCATCCGCAATGGATTTATCGTAATAATAGGTATGCAAATAGTTTCCGAACACCTTGCAACTGGCACGTTCCTCTTTTAACAACGGGGTACCTGTAAGTGCGATTTTAACCGCATCGGCGTCGGCATCAAAGAGATTGGCAAGAAAGCAGCCACCGGGTTTATATCCTCGGTGTGCCTCGTCAAGAATGAAGATGCGTTGAAGATTGGTTGCATAATCACTGATGCGTACTTTTTCTTTATCCTCGGCAAAGCGTTGAATGTTCACAACCGTGATTTCTGCCTGTCCGCTTACACCTTGTTGTGCCTGATTACTGCGGAATTGCTCCATCAGTTCGGCTCTTGTATTGGCGGTAGATACAACCAATCCACGAGCTTCAAACTCTTGTGTGGCTTGTTCCAAAAGGTCAAGGCGGTCTACTATGAAATAGAATTTGGCAACCTTATTCTGTTTGGAATAGAAATCGTTGAGAATATAGGTCAGATAGTATGACAAGGCGGTTTTACCACTCCCTTGTGTATGCCAGACTACGCCAGATTTCACCCCCTCTACCAGTTTTTGGCGAATAGCTAACGATGCAAACAATTGTTGGTAACGCATGATATGCTTTTGGTCGGTAGATTCTATCTTTCCATCCACCTCACGCTCCATACGGACATAGGCAATACCATATCTAATGATATACAATAACCGTTCAGGTGAACACATGGATGTTAGGATTCTGTTTGTAGGGGTGTTGAAACCAAGATTTGTCTGGTACTCAGGACTTGTATGAATGACTTGGCAATTATAATCAGACAATATCTGTTTTTCCACCGTCTTGTCAATCTCCTTATACGGATAGTCACGATGGAACGGTGCTATTTTCTGACCGCTTAAATTTTCTTCACGGAAGCAATTGAATGGTGCGTATGAACGTGCCCCAGTACAATAGAAAGCCCCTTGTATGGGTACGATACCGCCCAACGCATCATATTCCATATTATTGCTGAATATCATCAACTGCGTAATGTTGATGAAGCGGCGAAACTTTTTATTCGGGAAGCGTTCTTTATTCATTCGTGCGCTCTCCGCCAACATACCACCATGATTGTTGGGTTTCTTCACTTCTACAAAACAAAGTGGCAATCCGTTTACGAACAAAGTAATGTCAGGACGAAATTCGTCCTGTCCGTTCTTACAGGTAAATTCAGCTGTGAAATGAAACGTATTATTCCCAATGTTATCAAAGTCTATCAGCTTTACAGGCGAAACAGCTTTGAGACGGTTATAAAAGCCTCGACCGAGGTCATCATCGTTCAGTTCCTTACGAATATCTTTCAAAATTTGAAGAAACTCTCCCTCATGTCCGGGATTCAGATTCTTAAACTGCCGTTCAAATACCTGCAAAAGAATATTCGTGTCACCGTCATAGACCGTGCCATTCTTATCTTCGCTCAACTTGCCGAAGTAAGTATATCCTATTCGAGTGAGGTGAACCATTGCAGGCATCTGCACCCGTGTAGCTTCCGAAAACTGTTTCATATCACCTATCCTTTTTGTCGGTTATCAAATCCTTCAAATCGACCTGCAATATCTCTGCTATCTGTTGCAAGGTCTCTAAATTTGGTTGAATCCTATTACAGGCATAAGCATTTACCATACTGAAACTCTTATCGAGTTTCTTTGCCAACCATGTCTGAGAGATACCTTTTTCAGATAATACAGCCTTTATTCTATTTAGTTTCATTCTTTGATACGATTTTATAGTGCAAATATAGCGAATTATATTCGATAAACTGGGATTATTTTTGTACTTTTGTGTACGAAATAAAATTAATATGGATACAGTTAGAAAAAGAGGCGAAATAATTAGCATTGAACAGCGTTCGTTAGTATCTCAGAGATATAGACGCATAACAAGAGCGGTTAATTCGGAATTTTGGGGTAGCTCCAGCGAAACTGCTCATAGTTTATATGTGGGCTCTTATGGTAGAGGTACTGCTATTGATACAAGTGACATTGATATACTTGTCGAACTGCCACGAGACGAATATAATAAATATGACGCACTAAGGGGAAATGGTCAGTCCAGATTACTACAAGCATTGAAGAATGCAATTTTACAAACCTATCCGAACAGTGATATTCATGGAGATGGGCAAGTCGTTGTGATAAACTTTTCCGATGGGATTAAATTTGAAGTTCTACCAGCTTTTCGTCAATTAGATTGGTGGGGTAATTGGAATGGGAAATACGACTATCCAGATTCAAATATGGGTGGCAACTGGTTGACAACTAATCCCAAAAGCGAGCAACAGGCAATGAAGGAAAAAAATGTTGCAAGCAATGGTTTGTTATTCGACACATGTAAGCACATGCGTGAAATTCGTGATAACTATTTTAGGAGTTACCATCTTCCGGGAATCGTGATTGACAGTTTTGTTTATCATAATATTGCTGATTGGCACTGGCTAAGAGAAGGAGAACAAAGTTCTAATCAACCAATAGGAACTTATGAAAAAAGGCTTTATGATTCATGCCCTGTTTGGAGCTTTAATCTGACAGCACCAGGAAGCAACATGCCAGTAGATACATATAAATACATTGATGTATTAATCAAAGTTTTAAAATACATGACAGAAGAATAAATCATATGGACGAACAAATAAAAATTCTTTACAGGGAGATTCTTGAACGTTTTAACAAAATAATTTGGACGCACAAAATTCATTTATGTCAAGCGAATATATACCTATCAAAGAAGAAAAAACAAAATCAGATTCTTTTAGTATTTTCTGTTTTGATATCAGCTTCTGCAATTACCAATATATTCAAGTGGCTACCTGAAATTGTCATTGTCCCATTAATGGCTTTCTTAGCGTTGACATTAACATATTTCACCACCAAATACAAAGCTGAAAATCTAGAAAAGAAGGCAGCTGACAACGAAAGATTTGCTGCTGTTATGCACGATTTGCGCAATAAGTATGCGGGATTCTTATCAGATATAAAGGCAGAGTTGTACACAAAAGAACAAATTTCTAAAAAGCGAACAGAATTAGAACATATAGAAAATATAGTTTATTCGGGGCTTGTTCCACAAACATCAAAAGAAGCAGTAGATGCAGCATCTTTTGCATTAAAAAACAAACAAGAATCAACTACCACAAACGAAGAAATTCTCCAAATGATTTCTGATAACTTGCAAGTATAAGATTAATTACATGCGCTATTATCAGGAATATAAGATGAATCATAGCAACACATTCTCACTATCTTTTCCCGAAGCCAAGACAATTATTGTTTCCGGTGATATTCATGGAGATTTTAATCAATTGGTATTCAAACTCTGTATTCAATACAAGTTGACGGACACTCTATTGATTGTAGCGGGGATTGTGGTTTTGGCTTTGAAAAGAAAGAATACTATGAGCAAATGGTTAGACGAAATACCAAGAGAATGAATCAAGCCAACAATTGGATTGTATTTGTACGTGGCAATCATGATAATCCAGCTTATTTCGAAGGAACAACATTCAGTTACAAACGTTTCATTGCTGTTCCTGATTATACTATCCTTCAAGCCTGTAATCATTCCATCCTTTGTGTAGGCGGAGCCATTTCTATTGACCGAATTTATCGCATAAATGAATGGAACAAACGGAAATATCGAGTTCACTCCAATGAGTTGCAAGAAAATGATATTTCCCGCAATTTATATTGGAAGAATGAAGCTCCTATTTACGACGCTGATAAGATGAATACCATCTGTGCAAGCTTCTTGATTGATACAGTTGTCACACATACTGCGCCATCACATTGTGAGCTATTCTCAAAAAGCAACCTTAACCAATGGGCTGAGAACGATTCATCACTTCTTAAAGATGTACAATCTGAAAGAAAAACAATGGATATGATCCTGCATCATCTCAAAACTGATAATCATCCGGTGAACCATTGGTATTATGGTCATTTTCACCAAAGTTGGCATTCCGCTATTGACGGAATATTATATCAGATGCTCGACATTATGGAGTTCAGCCAAGTCTATTGATTTATACCATTTCAGGTATAATATTGATGTTCGATGCAGAATTATACCCGATAGGATATAACGGTTTCCTCCGAATAAAAGTGTACCATTTATGGCATATAAACACTTTTTCAAGCGAATAATTCAGTTTTGCTACACTTTTTCCAACGAATCGAGTACCCTAAATAATCGGAACGCAAAAATTCCACCACAAACCACAGAAATCCCAAGAGAATTACTACCTTTGTATTCAACAAGCGTTCTGTAACATCCATATGGGAATATCCTATCGTTCAACACGTTGTATCTGATAGCGGACATTCCACAAAAGGGCTGAAAAGAGGCGGTACAACACGTATATGCAAAGCAATGAAATACAGAGGTTTGCATTTGTCTCTACATTCTGTGTATTTGTCAAAACAGAGGTTGTACCGATTAAAATGAATGGTCA
>OGGH01001588.1_pt1 | contig 14148 bp, 13 predicted proteins | sample 1571161 | NCBI WGS metagenome assembly OGGH01 (sample SAMEA2582053, study PRJEB24529) | metagenome | biome: Human gut stool | place: China | collected 2011 | reverse complement strand
GCGTAAATATTACACTTGAACACAAAGAATCTGGTGAACGCTTGTACCTTACTTCAAAAAACAAACGTAACACTCCAGACCGTCTTCAATTGAAAAAATACTCACCAAAATTGCGTAAACACGTAATCTTTACTGAGGTAAAATAAGGATTCAATACATTTCAAAAACACTTGAAATGGTTAATAAATATAGATATAGAAAATTTTTGATTTCACTACATATCTATATATATTAATGAAATCTCTACATTTTTCTCTACATTTTGGTAAGAAAATTGGCGGATAATCGAAAAGCCTGATAGCGTTGCTATCAGGCTTTTTAATTTCGCTTTTGAGGCTTCTTCATTGAAACGGAGGCTTCTTCTGTTTTATCATCTACAAAGTAAAAAGTAAAAATTAAACTAACCATTATTATGCTCGAAAATATAAAAAATAAAGTTGAGCTAATAAATGATATTAACATTAATTTACTAACGATACTATTTTTTAAAAGAAATCTAAATAAGGCACAAATAATTATATTTATCATACCTACAGAAAAAGGAATAATAATAGAAAGTATTAGCTGTAATTTTGCTCGAGCTGTTTCAAATATAGTTTTCATGATATTTGTTGATTTCGAAATTGAAGCAAAAATCCCCAACATTGCTCCTAAAAAACCTGTCATGATAGATGAAAAATACAACACATCCCCAATAAAATCATATATGGTAAACTTATAAAGTATATTTGAAAAAAATATACTTATGATTAATATAATAGTAGCAAAGGATATATATATTAACGAAAATCTGGTTTGTATAAAAATTTTCATGTATTTCTCAACACCTTGTCTTTAATCTCAGAGTATTTTAGTGACATTTCTGAAAATACTGAGGATGGGTTTAAAGTTCTTTTATTATCATATTGAAAATAGATAGTTTCCATCATTTTATTCGAAATCAAATCCACTGTCTCCAAACGTTTATCCAAATTTCTTCCTCTTACATTTAGCTTCGTAATTCCATCTCGTTCTATCGACATCACTTCTTTCACAATACTATCCGGTAGATATTCTCCACCTTTACCTTTACCTTTATCTTTTTTAGCAGTTAGAGAGATTTCAACATCGAACAATCTGGATTCTTTACTTGATTTAAATGAATTACAGATTATAGAAATGAGGTCAAAGTTGTTAGTCGGCTTCGCATTTTGCGTCATCTTAATCGCAACATGTTTATAGCCTGTAAAGCTGTCGGCTACCTTTTCAGCATCTGCTTGTACAATAACAGGTAGCCTTAAATCATAATTTTTATATTTTAATTTGTCAAGAATAGTATTTAGGAATACTTCAAATTTATTAGTACTAATTGAATTCCTATTGACTTGCAACATGAACACTGCATTATCACTATCATAGAGGGCCGACATCTTTTCCCCTAGAAACTCATCCTCTGCAAGACCTAGATCTTGCGATTCTCCCATAAATTTTGTCTTACTAGGAAAATTAAAGTCCCTAAGTTCTTCAACAACTAAATGATAATACGGTTCATTATAATTTGGTTGTTTTAAGCTTTCCAATTTATACATGTCACTTTCAATTTCAAAAGTATACCTATCAAGGCTATCTTGGTATTCTTTAGCAATTTTATCGAAGACTTCCGATAAATCAATATCATCTCCTTCATTGACAACTTTATGAAAATAAAAACGAACTTGTTTTGATTTAGGCACTATATATCCTCCTACTTTACAAGGGCAGAGTATCCTTTCTCTACCAGTAACTCATTACATTGCTCAACAGTAAAACTACTACTACCAGCTAGAAATACGCTATATAACATGTGCTCATCTGTGGTATTTCTCAGACTATATCCAGCTAGTTCAATAAGCTTATTACTAATCATTGGGGGTAACTTTAAACCAATACAAATAGCAACAACTGATTTTAACTTTGGCTCATAGTCTGAACGGTTACGCATTCGAGAGATAGTTTCAACGCCAAGCATCGAATATTCCGCTAACTCCTCATTTCGAACATCTAGACACTTCATTACATATCTCAGAGCCTCTCCAAACGTATTTGGAATCTCCCTCATCATCTGAGTCATCTGAGTTACCTGTATAGTGATGGCTTGTTTCTCATCAACAGTTCCCTTAGAAAAGTTTAAAGCAAAACTTACATTATCTAATGTATAAATTGAGTCTGACAAAGAATAATAAATATCAATGTCAGCTATACTTAAACAGCATTGTTCTTTATGCTCATGTGCATACTCCGTTAAATAATATCGTCTGTCAGATTTTAGAGTTACATATTTAGGACTATTTAGACATACCACATTTTCAACAAATATATATGATGCTGTGGCTAGCAGTGCTTGTAGTCGAAAACTATTTTGGTACATTATAATAAAATCTTGAGATGTTAAAGTATATTGTGAATCATAATTTTGTTCCAAAAAGCTCATCTATTTTCCTCCAAACACCTTCCATCTCATCAACCCAATCTCCATCATTTAAATACAAAAGCTTTTCATCAAAATCACGAACAAAAGCCCACTTAATGTTGTGACGTTTTGCATAATCTTTTAGTGCTTCATACTTTGCCGGTGCATATGGGTCAATGTTCTTATCTATACCCGTATTACTTTGGCCACCTTTAGTCTCAATAATATATACGTCTCCGTTCTGCATTTGTACAATAAAATCTGGATAAAAATGGCTACGTCCACCATTCGTTCCAAATGCCAAAGAGAAATACTGTGTTCCTTTGTCACCATTTTTGTAAACAAAGTCAACATCATCTCGATTTTCAAGATAACGTTCAAATAAACGTTCCACCAAACTAGGTCGAACAGCTATTGAGGCCGTAGTATATCCTTCATAAGCACTCGTTCTAACTGTTTCAGCTTCAATTTTGGGATTATAAGTATATCGCTCCTCTAACGGAATAGTAAAATCATTTTGTTGAAGATTCTCAAGGTCAAGCACTATGGACTTTTCAATGTCTATTTTTCTAAACTCTTCACGAAGCAAACGCCAATTATTCAAAATAAAAGCAGTCCATTCTTGAGCATCAAGTTGTAAAAGCGCCTCTTTTTTCGGACGACCATTTTTCAAGAAAAAGCGTTTTAAAATCGCTTCAACCTTTGAAACCGATAAATGTATCACACGGTCCAATTCATGAAAAACATGTAGAAGGTCGAGACGATTCCCACGGTAATCCACTTCAACAAAACGTTCAATGTCTTGTAAACAGTCAGAATGCTCTACAGTATCAAAACGTCCTTGTTTGTAGGTTGTTTTGATAGTACGTTGAATTGTTAATCCTCTATTTTCTACAGTCTTTCTGTTTATATCAAAATTATCTGATAGTCTCCAATCTTTTTTCAAACCTTCATAGAGATTTTGTAGAATTGCCTTCTCGCTCTTTTCTTCCTCTTCTTTGATAATTCTCTCGCTTACTAAGCGTAAGGTCTTTGCTTTATCTTTCAAGCGTAAAACAGGTGTTGGGGCAACAGCGCCACCTTGAGTAAACGCTCCTGTCAAGAAGTCGCTATCAAAAGTATAGAGATAAGCATTATCCAAGACATCAACATCATAGTGTCCTTGTTGTGGTTGAGGCATACGACGAATACGCCCTATTGTTTGTATTGTAAAGGCTTCGCCCATATTCTCACGAAGTTTGATAAGTATCTTTGCACGTGGTGCATCCCATCCCGTTGCGATAGCTTGTTTAATGATGAGATATTCAACACTATTATTTAATTCCACCACATCTAGATGATTTCGTTTTTTATCTGCTAACCAAATTCCAAGTGTCCCATCCTCATACGTCTTTTTAAGTTTTTCTTTGAAATAAGTTTCAACTCGTGATACTAAGTTCGCTTCAGAAGCAGATTTATCAGGAAGTTGGACAATAACCAATGGATTAACATCTCTCACACCATTATCCAAGTACCCTTTGACTATCTCTTTTCTCTTTTTCTCAGCAGCTTCAAAGAGAATAGAAAACTCATCTTCAACCTCAAGATTGATATCTATATCTTCATTGACCACAACAGATTTCGTGATTAGACCTGATGCTATAACAGATTCCTCTGTTACTTCATAAAATTCAACAGTTTCAGGTGTTTTAGGGTCGTCAATAGTTGCCGATACTCGGACAGTTTTAGAAGCTTTAAATCGAGAAATGATATTTCTCGCTTTTGTCGTGTCATTTCGGTGAGCTTCATCAATAACAAGAATAAATTTGCGGTCCTGATAATAAGCTTTTGCTATCTTATCTTCTATATTATCGCGTTCGCTATCACTCAACATTACTTTGGATTTCTTCCCAATTACTCGTTCATAATTAATAAATGTTACTGTCCCCTTATCAAAACCATGTAGTAAAGCATCATCAACTGACTGAGATTTGATACTAGAAAAGGCCTTTGCCTTATCTTGGCTTTGTTCTTCTAGTTCTCCAGCACCAGGTGTAAACCACACGAAGGAAACATTATCTTGTGTAGTTGAAATATAATCATCAATCCAAGATAATAAACAAATGGTTTTACCTGAGCCAGTTGGCGCTTTTATTACTAGTTCATTTACAGGATATTCAGGTGCTGTAAAGCTCAAGAGCTTATCAACAACATTATTTTGAAAATCTTTTAGTATTATCATGACAATAGTTCCTTTCTAAAGAAGTAGTCTGGAATCATTTGCATTGTGATTTTATTTTTCGAAATTAAATTTTCTTCTTTTGTATCAAGAAATACATCAGGATGAATATATAAAGTTACACCTATACCTAGCTTTTCTTCATTAACTAGTTCCTCCAATTGTTCCTCAGAAAGAATAATTTGCACTGATGGATTAGAAATATCAATACCAAATTCTAGCTCTACAAGTGGAGTGATATATTTTAACAACTCGCTATCAAGAGTGAAATCAGGAAACTCTGTTTTATTAACAAATTTAGTTTTGAAATATTTGAGATTATGAGGTAAATCGGACTGAATGTTACTCAAGCGTTTATAGGTAACCTCTTCAGCAATTCTATTTTCATTATTAGTACATAGGATATATTTTCGATTGCCCCCATCCTCTTTATTGAGTTGAGCCACCGCGTGACCTGTGGTACCAGAGCCTGCGAAGAAATCTAAAATTATTGAATTTTTATTTGGTAGTAAAGATATGAAATAGTTTATCATTTTTAAATTTTTAGGATTATTAAAAACTCCTTGCCTACCAATAAGCCTATTCAATTCATTAGTGCCATCATTTGTAGAAAATTCAATAATACTTCTTGAATTAGTTTCTACCATTTCAAAATATTCAAATTTTTTACCCACCTTAAATACTCGCTTAGAATCAACAAATTTTATCTTCTTTACATTTAACCTATCTCTACCTTTAGTAATGATTAACTCATCTTTATTTGCATTGAATTTCTCAATGCTCCATGTCCAACATCCTAAGTGACCTCTTACTTTTGGTGGCAAAATTGGTACATAGCCCTTTTCAATTAAAGACATATCTAAAGAATATACATCCTCTTCCTGATTAGACTCCCTTGCTAAATCAAGATTATAATCCATTCGAGCTATTTTCTCTTTTGTATCTTCATTATAATAAACAACGTAACCTAAATTAGGACGAGCCTTCAATGTTCCTCCTTCACCTCTTGTAGTGATGCTATCACCAATATAATAAAATCCATTATTTGATTTAAAAACTTCACGAACCTTCTTCTCACTTTTTACTAGAGTTGGTAGAATTTTTCTCTTAGAACCTTCTTCAAGTCTAGTTTTTCTTCTGTAAATATGGATATACTCATGATTTTTCTGGATATCAGTACTATCATTCTTTGCATTTTGTTTATTTTGAATAATTGTTCCTAAAAAATTATTGTTATCAAATATCTCATCACATAGCAACTTCAACTGAGCTTGTTCATTATCGTCTATCGATATAAATATAACACCCTTATCAGATAGCAAATTTCTAGCAATTTCTAGACGCTTACTCATAAAGCTTAACCATTTTGAATGGGAGTAGCCATCTGTTTTATCTACAATTTTATCATTATAGATAAAATCTTTGTTCCCTGTATTATAAGGTGGGTCAATATAGATAACATCAATTTTTCCTGAGTGAGTTTTTTCCAAAAGATGAAGACTATGAAGATTATCACCCTCGAGTAGGAAGTTATAATCATCAGAGTCTAGATTGCCTACAATCTTTCGTTCTGTATCTTCAATAAAGACTGGAATTTTTGTCTTCATCTCTTCTTCAACTTTTTCAGTGTGTTCCTCCCAAACTAAACCATACTTCTTAGTATGTAGAAGACGAACTAATTTTTCCAATTTTTCGATATCATCATTACGATTATCTTCCTGTGCCTGGTTTAAAAGAGCCTTTACATACTGAATAGCTTCTTCTTTCTCATTCCTATGAGGACGTTCAACAAAGTTATTAGACATTAGAAAGCACCTCCTTTATATAAAGAAGGTGCTTTTTTGCCTACCAAAAAAAGGTATGACTTACCTGATTGATTTGTAAATTGATTGTTTGTTCGATTTTTTTTACTCATTCAAATTTTCCTCGCCAGTTGTTTTCTTCCATTATAACATGAAAGTCACGCTTCCAAAACATTCAACCTATATCTATCATTTTTTTTGCAAAAAAATGCATCGACAAGTCAATTTTCTGTCTTGATTTTCCCGTATTTTTTAAAAAACTTAGTACAAAAATCCAATATTTCCGCCTTTTATAATTGACTTAGTAAGTCATGGTTTATTGCTACCTACTGAAGTATCATAAACGCATAAATAAAACATTTACAGTCCTAAATAATAGCGCTATTAAATGGACGGATTGAAACAAATATGAAAACTCGGACTATAATGGTCGAGTTCTACATATATCTGTTTATCCGTTTATTTAGTGCGCCTTTTTGCACTTTATCGGTATTCAGTGTAGTTCATAAAGGTTTCTTTCCGTCCTAGGACAGAAAGGAACCTCTATGAACTATATTCAAAGTTATTACAAACAAATTAAACACAACAAGAACCTCGTTAAATCCTTACCTCTTGATGAACAATCATTCTGGCTAGAGCTTCTGACTAGTAGTGATAGAGCCGAAAATTCTACTGAACGACAACTTCGTCGTAAGGTAGTTAGTCTTGACCATACACTAAAAAACAAAAAAAACGGAGATGAAACTACCCTACAAGACTTATTTATAGACGATTCTCCTAATGCTCTTGAAACTCTCATTCAAGAAGATGATGAAAAATTTATCTCAGATAAACTCCCAAAATTAAAGGAGATTCTTGCCGAATTGGATACCTTTGACAAAGAACTTATTCTGCTTGCGTTTAGTTATGAAGAGTATGAGTATAAATATAAGGGCACAGTTTCTATAAAATATCGACCTCTTTCTTATCGAGCAATGGGTCGAAGGATGAATGTTGATTACCGTAAAATCCAGCGTCGTATTCCTTTTATTATGGAGTATTTAAAAAGTAGGCTAAAGGAATAAAGTTCCAAAATGGACAAATAAATTTCATATTTTTTAAAATAATGGTTCAACCACCCCTAATTTTGTCCGTTTATTAGGAGGTGGTTATTTTTATAAGTCCAGCTCATGACCTCAAACCGAGCAACTTACTATATATATTTACTTAATAACCAATAATATGAACGAGGTATTTCAACATGAAAATCAAAAAACAATACCGCAAAGGCGGGTACTCAAACCAAACAGCTGAACAATACGTTAACCTTCAATCACCCATCTATTTGCTTAGCAACGAGCTTGAACCACAACAAAAGTTCGAAGACGGAAAACCAACTAGCGAAATTATTGCCTACAAAACGTGGTTCGGACAACAAGGACTTCCTCCATTCCAAGTGAAATTTTTTGAAAAGCCCGAACTTCCTGAATATCTTTCCCTTGTTAATCTTGATAATTTACAAGCATGTGAAGTAAATTATAATGTTTACTTTAAAGCTGATGGATTGAAAGAGGTGAAATAATGGCACAGTTTTTAGAAAAAAAAAGAGTTAGAACAATACCTATTACAAAGTTTAAACATGGCTCTGAGCTCTGTTTTACAAGGTGAAACTTCTTATACCAACTCATTTGACATCATTGTTCGCGAGGATGGATTTATTTTTATACCTCGGCTTCCTGCTGGTTTTATCATTGATGATGAACTGTATCAAAAGATTTTTTTAATTGCTAATGCGTCACTCTATCCACAATATACATTACTTAAGCAAAATTCGGCTTACTTTGTAGCAATGAAAACAAACGATATTCATGTTCAGCGTGGACTATTCTTTCCTTGGAAACATGGTATCTCAGAGCGCCTTATTATTTCAGAGCTTGACCAATTCACTTCTGCATTGAAAGAAAATGATATCCCTATCATGAAGAACCTAGTGATTAACTATAATAAAGTCACTTCTATTGCAATCGCTGGAAACTCAGGTAGTGGAAAAAGTTATGCATTAACTTATATGTTAAGCGTGTTAAAAAACACCTCTGATCTGATTATTATTGACCCTAAATTTGATACTCCCTCACGTTGGGCCAAGAAACAACAAACCCCAGTCCTCCATCCTCAAGAAAATCGTTCCAAATCAGATTTCATTTCAGAAATTAACGAAACTTTGAGTAAATGTCTAAATATCATTCATAAACGTCAAGGAATTCTATTTGAAAATCCACGTCACGAGTTTAAACATTTGACTATTGTTATTGATGAAGTTCTTGCTTTATCTGAAGGAGTCAATAAAAATATCAAGGATTCATTCTTTTCTCTATTGTCTCAAATTGCCCTATTAGGACGAGCAACAAAAGTCCATTTACTCCTTGTAAGTCAGCGTTTCGACCACAATACAATCCCTGTATCTGTACGTGAGCAACTCAATGTACTTATTCAGGTTGGAAACATTAACAAGAAAACAACACAGTTTCTTTTTCCCGACCTAAACCCCGAAGGTATAGTTATACCTATTGGAAAAGGAACAGGGATTATTCAGATTATTGATAATGAACATCCCTATCAAGTCTTACCCTTATTATGTCCTACTTATTACACAAAGAAAGGTATCTTGTAATTTATGAAAAAAACATACTTTCAAAGTATTTTTAATACTTGTCTGATTCTTTTTGCTACAGCGCTATTTTGTGGTCTCTGTTTGTTCGTACTAAGTTTTGGAATGTATTCCTTACAAAACATTGCTTATCTATCTTTCTTATATCGACTTGTAAGTACACTCATTACCTTTTGTTCAGTAATATTCCTTATAGCTACAGCTTCCTTCACTGTATTATTTGCACATGAGTTTCAATTTCGGCGAAAAAATGACAACCTAACAAACATTTGGAAATCTATCAAGCAGACCTTAAGCATTCGTAGTTTTTTAAAACAAAGTGAACTCTCCGAAACAATGATTACAGTAAAAGAAGAAAAAGTAACACGCTATAACCCTATCAATAAACAGTTTAATCAAACAGTTCATAAAGCTGTTATAGATATTCAAAAAGATAAAGCTGTAGTACTAATTAAGATTCCCAAAACTCAACAAGCTACAAAACTTCTTAAAGAAATGGAAACTCTTATTAGTGAAGAAATTAGTAGCTGTAATCCTGATTATTACTTTTCACAGCCACAACGTAAGGGGAAATGGTTATGCTTTATCGGCACTAAGCGAAAATAAAAGAACGGTGCTGTGGCTCACGCAGTAAGAGCCAAACAGCACCGTTCTATATCGCCTAATTTCCTAGGGATTTTATGGGGGTTACTACGACCCCCCATAAAATCAATAATCATTAATCACACTTTTTAAATCAATCCAAATATATTAAAAAGAGGTACTTCTCTATGGCAAAAGAACAACGTTCCAATAAGTGGGCTTTCCTATTCTATAAGGAAAGTGCTCCAGATAACTATTTTGAGGTTCTGGAAGAGATTCACGTCCCTTTTGTACTTTCTCCATGGCATGATAAAGATATAAATAAAGAAACAGGAGAGTTTAAAAAAGCCCACAAACATGGTGCATTCTATTTTGATTCTCTTAAAAGTTACTCTCAAGTATCAGAACTTATCAAAGATAAATTAAACGGTCCTGCCCATGTCGAACCTGTAATATCTCCAAAGGGAATGTATGACTACTTTACCCATGCCGAAAATCCTGATAAAACTCCCTATGACATTAAAAACATCGAAAGCGGTTGTGGATTTAACCTTGACCAATTCTTAGTGCAACAGAATTCTGACGACTTCACGACTGAAGTTATTGATATCATCGAAGAAAATGATTTTACCGAATTTGAAGAACTGGTATGGTATGCACGAGATAATAACACCGCTTTACTAGGGCTAATTATTGAACGAACTTACTTTTTCGCCCGTTATTTGGACTCTCGTCGACACAATCCCAATCGCCCACTAAAATCTTATGAAAAACTAGGAGAAAAAACTGATGGACACGATTAAACTAAATCAAATCGAAAACCTTCTAAATACACTAATTACCATCATTCAGCAAGGGATTATACTAAATAATTCTTGCGGTATTGTGACACAGAAGGAGCTTCTAAAGATTTTGCAAATTTCCCCGAATACATTAAAATCATGGGAAAACAAGGGTTTGAAACGTCTTGAACCTCCAATTGAAGGGACTCGTACCATTTTTTATAAAATGGAAGATGTTATTCAATTTCTAAACTAAATAATCTCAAAATGTGCTAAAATAAACTTACCAAAATTGAAAAAAGGAAGTCTGTTTTAGCCTTTATCGGTTATCCGTCCGAAAGAAGGCAATATGAAAAAAGAAACAATCCTACATAATGGCAAAAAAGTTATCAAACAGATTAAAAATAATGGGGAAATTACCTATGTACTGCGTGGTATCTATCTTGGTATTGATAAGAAAACGAGGAAGCAAGTTACAACATCAGTAACTGCACGGACTCTTAGACAACTAGATAAAAAACTTCTACAAGCTAAAATAAAATTTGAAAACAGTGGAGAAACTAAAAAAGAGACTCCTACGGTTCAAACATTTGAAGAACTAGCAGAACTATGGTTTATTAGTTTTAAAACTTGGGTGGGTTCCTATAACACAATTAATAGAGTTAGAGGGTATCTCGATACTTACATTATTCCGCAGTTTGGAACATATGTACCTGGTAAAATAGAATCTGTGGATATTCAGCTTTGGATAGACAAACTGGCTCGACAATCTCAAAAATCTGTTGAATCAGGTGTTAGACGTTCCATAAAAGGGCATGCGAAAGATTTTGGTGCGGTTGCTCATAAACTAGATGACATTTTCGATTATGGTATGATAAACTTCGGCTTAACTAAAAATCCTGTTAAGGGAATTAAAATCCCCCCTAAACCTAAGTCATCCGTTCAACGTATAATGGTTCTACACGATAAAGAACTTGCTATCTGGTTAGAGTCTCTAAATAATTTAGAGAATACTCGGGCTAATCGACGTTTTAAAGTTATTTGTAATTCCCTACTAGCATCCGCGCTTAGAATCAATGAATTGCTTGCACTAACAATTGATGATTTAGATTTTTCAACTAATGAAATTATCGTCAATAAAACACTAGTTTGGAAAAAGGGCAATAAAAAATTGGGTACTAGTGGTAAGATGGTTTGTAAAAAATCAGCAAAATCAGATTCTGGAAATAGAAGAGTTCCCGTTCCCCATGAAACTTTGCTAGACCTTAAAGCATTCCATGAAGAGATGAACGGTTACTTTATTAACAAAGGTCTTCCGACTTCATTATTGATTTTTCCTACTATATATGGAAATTATATGTGTGATAGGAATGAAAGGGCTACTCTGAAAAAAAGACTATCTGAGCTAGGTTTACCCAATTATGGATTCCACATATTTCGTCACACTCACGCATCTCTCATGCTTAACGCGGGGGTAAACTGGAAAGAACTTCAAATTAGAATGGGACATAAATCAATCTCCACAACAATGGATACCTATGCAGAGCTTGCGCCAAACAAAAGGCATGAAGCTGTGGATGTCTATCTTGAAAAGATAGCAAAATTAACTCGGTAGAGTCTCTACATTTTTCTCTACATTTTGTAATACTATACCCTCAGACGTTATATTAGCAATCTTTTAAGGCAATAATGCAGACAATATCATTCCTTTACTGAGGTAAAATAAGGACTCAATACGAATCAATACAAAAGAAAAACGCTGATTTCAAGCGTTTTTTCTTTTTGTCAATTGCAGTTTATTGCACTGTATTTCAATTCAAACTCTACCTTTTTATCGTAAAATCTGATTGGACACGGTTTGTGTCCAAGTGATTTATAAATAGCTTTATATTAACCTTTAGCAAGGTTGTACAACTTATTCACAAAAAATAAATAGATCTGATTGAATGAGATCTTTCATTTTTTCTGTCAATTAAGCAAATTAAATTGACCAAATAAATTGTTGATATATAAAAAATTAAGTAAGTGTATTACAAAGATAGTCTTCTTTATTTATAGTGCTATAATGAATCTATTAGCTTATTTATGATAGAGGTATCGTTATTGATCAATCCAGAATTTTACAAAACACTTGCAAAAATATTCTGTGGGGATGAAACAGAATTATTTACCTATAAAACTGGCCCACAGTTAGTAGACTTTTTTAATAGCTATTTCGGTTTTAGTGATGTTTACCGTCAAGGGTTCCCAACAAGATGGGTTTATGTAAATGATAAATTACTAAGTTTCTCTGAAACTGGTAAACTTGATCTTTTTTTCAGCATTATATTGAGCAAACAATATCTTTTAACAGAACGTCAAAAAGGTGAAGTTGATTCTTTAGAATACCAACAAAAGGTTTTAACGGAATTAAATAAAGTCTGCTCAATTTATTCATTGTATTTGTCAAAAAAAGGCAATGAATTCTTCTTAGTAGAAACCGATCAAGATTTAGTAGAAATCGGAAAAGGTGGATTTGCAGATATTTTTCTACAAAAATCTACAGGATTAGTATTAAAAAAATTAAATGAAGACTCGGTTAGACATGAATCGCTAAGAAGTCGATTTCGTAGAGAGTTTGAAATTACAAAATCATGTTCAGATATTGAAAGTATTATAAATGTATATGACTTTAATATCGATAATTATTCCTACACAATGGAAAAAGCGGATTTTACTTTAGCTAATTATATTAAAGAAAGCGAATTACCAGATGAATCAAAATTTAATATTTTACGGCAAATACTTCACACTATATCTCTAGTGCATAAACGAGGAATTTTGCACAGGGATCTAAGCCCTACTAATATTTTCTTCATAAACGGAATAATAAAAGTAGCGGATTTTGGTTTAGGAAAAAATATTAACATCTTAACCTCGCATCAAACTATAGATACCGCATCTTTTGGACAGCTTTTTTATTGTGCACCAGAACAACTAACTCTTCTAAAAGAGGCTGACAAAAGTAGTGATGTATACTCTCTCGGGAGAATTATCAATTTTGTTATGACTGGAGATCCTAATAATTTTTCGCATACCCTGCGTTCAATCAGTACAAAAGCTACCAATATCGATCCTAATTATAGGTATGAAAATGCAACAGATATGTTGAACGGGTTGAATTCATGGTTAAGAATAAGAAGTCATGAATCTTTTAAAGAAAAAATCTGGGAAAAAATTAATCAAGGTATTTTTGATAACGACATAGAAAACTATATTTATGAAATGTCAGAAAAAGATCTCTGCCTATCTTGTATCAATAAAGGAACTCGCTTTACCGAATGCTTACTTAGCTTTATGAATTTGGATGACTCTCACGCAACTTATATAATTCAGAAGATTGATTCTAACTATGTGCAATATATCAAACGATTTGAAGATGCAGACCCTTTTGCTAGCCTAGCTTATGAAATTTTAAAAGGACATTTTTCTTATAATGTTAACGAAGTGGCTGCTTATATATTAAAATACGTAGCTTATGACATTAATCGTTTCAATGCACAACATAAGATAGAAAGGTTAATTAACAAAGGGGTAGAACCATTAATCGAGACAATACTAGAAAGATAAAAAATGTCAGAATAAAGTGTAACTGTCCGAAAAATATGTCTTTTCCCGAAAGTTTATTATTCGCTGTTATAATAGACATG
>OGGH01001587.1_pt1 | contig 14160 bp, 15 predicted proteins | sample 1571161 | NCBI WGS metagenome assembly OGGH01 (sample SAMEA2582053, study PRJEB24529) | metagenome | biome: Human gut stool | place: China | collected 2011 | reverse complement strand
AGGCTGTTTTTATGATTAATGGTATAAATAGAAGCATAATTGAGGTACTTGATACAGGCAGTGTTTATTATGAAAGAGCCTTGCTCGTGATAAAACCAGAATATGCCTCAGCTCAAAGGGAATTGCTTGAACAGGAGGCAAAAAAGCTTCTCGAAAATATGGGCGAACCGTCATCGCTTAAACGCAGTAAAAAACGCTTTAAAAATATTGTCACTTTTTGTATAGCTGCCGCCATAGGTGCAATTTTTACTGCTTTGTGTTTTTTGATTTAATCATATTTTATGTATAATACAATATAATTAAAATAGGATAGTATAATAGCCATGATTTGTTAAAAAACAGATTAAAAATAATATTTCCGCTTTATTTCATATAATATAATTTTTAGTGAATCAGAGGGCTTATGTATAACAAGAAACTTGCATTTATGGAATTTATCGGCTCAGCATTCGTTTTTTCATTTGGAATGTTAGTAAAATATGCTTTTATACTATCAGAAGGTGATGTATGGAGCTTTTTTATATCAAGTGTTAATAACAGTGCTTGGGAACAGCTAAAGCCTTTCACCTTTCCATTTTTTATATGGAGTGTAATAGAGCTTTCAATATTGCGGCTTCCTGTTGTACGGTTTGTACCGTCTAAGGTTGCTGCATTTTACATATATTGGGCGGCAGGGCTTTTTTATATGGCTGTATATAATTCGTTTTTTGAAGGCTTATGGAGAATATTACTTTTTGTAGGATTATTTATAATCATTTTAGTATCGCAGTATATTTCATATAAGATAATTACCAAGGCAAAAATTATAAGTAGCTTTTTTATACCCTCACTTGTGGCATTAGTCTTATTTATGGCTATGTTTATATTCTTTACGCCACACGCACCCCATGGAGCATTATTTTATGATGCAATCAATGGTGGCTATGGTCTTTTATAATCAGTTTCTCCATCTTCTTGAAAAATCCAAGTAATTGTTGTATACTTAATAAAGTAGCATAAGCTTGGAGGAAAGTATAATGGATTTATTTGAAAAGACACTCGAAAGCAAAGAAATATTTGATGGTAAGGTTATTCATGTCACATTAGATAAGGTTGAGCTTCAAGATGGAAAAACTTCTTTTCGTGAGATTGTCGGACACCCAGGAGGAGTTTGTGTTGCTGCTCTCACTGAAAACGATGAGCTACTTTTTGTAAAACAATTCAGATACCCATATAAAGAGGTTACAATCGAACTTCCTGCTGGCAAACTCGAAAAAGGTCAGAATCCGCTTGAAAACGGAAAGCGTGAGCTTTTAGAGGAAACTGGTGCTATCGGAAGTGGATATATAAGCTTAGGAAAGCTATATCCAAGCCCAGGCTATTGCGGAGAAATTATTCATATGTATTTTTGTAGAATAGACCATTTTGAGACTCAAAAGCTTGATGAAGGCGAATTTCTTAATGTTATGAAGATTCCACTCAAAAGAGCTGTCGAAATGGTTCTCAATAATGAACTTCCTGATGCTAAAACACAAACCGCAGTTTTAAAAACGGCTATGATGATTGATAGATTAAAAGGACACCCAGAGTTATAATAAGAGGTAGATTAAATTGATTAATCCTATTGTAGTAATTATCCTATCAGCATATATACTAAGCTTTCTCGTTCTGAGAATAGTTGTAAAGCCGAAAAAACCTATATTCACAGGAGCATTACTCGTAATGCTTATCTTATTTGTAATAGTAACAAGTATGATAGATACTTCTATCTATGGCTCGGAACTTATGAGTGATTTTGAGAAAAGTATGGTTTCTTTTGTGACCTCTACAAGAATCCAAGATACTGTCAAGCTTGAAAGTTCATTCAGAATTTTTGCGTGGATAGATATAGGATTATTTGCTGTAACTATAATTTCTATGTATGTGGAACTCAGAGCAATTCTTATTTCAGTTTATTCTGAACGAGGAAAAGCTAAAAACCAAGAAATAGAAAATTTAACCGAACAGACAAATAAGTCTATGAAAGGAATTTAAAATATGAACAATATAGGAATTTATGTTCATATTCCCTTTTGTGCCTCTAAATGTAAATATTGCGATTTTTTTTCTAAGAGTGGCAATGATGATGAAATAAATCGCTATGTATCCGCTGTAAACGAAAGACTTGCCAAGTATGGCAAAGAACTTAATCGTACAGCGGATACTCTTTATATTGGCGGAGGTACTCCGGGAATTATTGGTGCAGACAGGCTCTCATCAATCGCAAAAACGGCTAAGTTTGCATTTATGATTGATAATAATGCAGAAATTACTGCTGAGCTTAATCCTGCCTCGGCTGATGAAAGCTTTGATTTTTCAAAGCTTAGACAAGCTGGTTTCAATAGGCTTTCAATAGGTATGCAATCCGCCAATAACAATGAGCTTAAAAGGCTGGGCAGACTTCACACCGCAGAAGATGTCAAAACAACAGTTTTAAGTGCAAGAAAAGCTGGCTTTAAAAATATTTCACTCGACCTTATGCTCTGTATTCCGGAGCAAACAAAAGAAAGTCTGGCACATTCTATTGAATATTGTGCCGAACTTGGTGTTGAACATATTTCAGCTTATATACTAAAAATTGAAGAGGGTACACCTTTCTATAAAGAAAAAGATGCACTTACTCTTGATGAAGATACACAAGCAGAATTGTATCTTTTTGCTTGTGAAAAACTTGAACAGCTTGGCTATCACCAGTATGAAATATCCAATTTTTCAAAAAATGGTATGGAGAGCAAGCATAATCTTAAATACTGGGATTGTGACGAATATCTTGGTGTAGGCTGTGCGGCACATTCTTTTATAAATGGAAAACGCTTTTATACAGAACGCTCTTTTGATGAATTTTATAAGGGAATAACCTATCAAGATGGCGAAGGCGGTTCTATCGAAGAATATATTATGCTAAGACTTAGACTTGCAAAGGGGCTTACTCAAAAAGATTTTAAGCGACGCTTTGGTATAAAAATTCCTGAAAATTATATTAAAAACGCAAAGAAATTTGCCAAGACAAATCTTCTTATATATGATGACAACGGAATTAAATTTACACGAGATGGTTTCCTCATATCTAATACATTAATCCTCGAAATATTATCTGGAATCGGTTGAAATGTTGTAAAATTTAATATATAATTACAGTATATTGGAAAAAATTGTGATGTTGTTACTAAACTGCGGTGGAGATTGCTATGACAAAAAGGAATTTAAAGTTAATTTTCGAGGAAATTGCATTTGAGTATGGCTTTAAAAAACATAGATATATGTATATAAAAGAATATGACAAATTTTTATTAAAAATAAGCTTACAAAATATTTTAGAAAGTAATGAATATCGCTTTAATTGCTATTTTTTGATTAAAGCTATGAATACAAAAATTTCCCTCGATAGCTTTCTTACAGCTGATATAACTGGTCATGAAAAATTTATTACAGATAATGGAGAGCTTGAAATTATCAAGCTACAAGATTATACCGAAGAAGAATTATCTAAGATTATAAGAAATTCTATAGATAAGCTTATGCAAATTATAGAAACAGGTGGCATAACTGGTTATCTTAAAGCAAAACCTGAAATTATCTCTACTATTCCCATGCGCTCAAAAGAATATCTTGAAAGAGAAAAAGTAATTGAAAGACAAATATCTTAAAAACCAAAAACTCTGCTCAATATTTCGTGAGCAGAGTTTTTTATTTAGCAAAATAATTTAAAGTTAATCTAAATAAATCAAGTTCAAAGTTATATTCAGTATTTATTTTTCAGAGAACTATCTGTGAGAGTTCTCTACGCTTTGTAAAGCATAGAGTATTTCGCCGCCTGCGGACGGCGACAAGGGCGTTGACCTTGACCCATAAGCCCTTTCAAAGGCTTGAGCGAAACCTTTAATTTATTCATAAATTCCATTTCCCCAAAATGTCTTAGTCATAATCAGTGCGTCCTCTGTTGGATTTCTGTAGAATCGTTTCCGTAAGCCTATTTCTTCAAAGCCTAATGATTTATAAAGATAAATTGCATTGTAATTTGAGGGACGAACCTCAAGAGAAATAAATTCCAAATCGCATTTTTCCGCAATAGAAAACAATCTCTCAAACAGCATTTTAGCTATACCCATTCGTCTGAATTTCGGGAAAACAGCTATATTTGTTATATATGATTGCCCAGCAGTTATTATCAACCCGACATAGCCCGAAACCTCTCCGTCCGTTTCAGCAACGAAAAAAAACGCACTGTCATTTTCAAGCTCATCTGCAAGAGCCTGTCTTGACCATGGTTGTGAAAAGCAAATTTTTTCAAGCTCTGCAAGCGAATCCAAATGTTCCTCACCCATAGGGAAAATCTCTGTTTTCATACTTTACATATCCTTAATCTTTTTATATAGCTTTTCGCAGGACTGTTGAATCTCATCTCTGCATTTTCGATAAACTTCAACACTTCCTCCAAACGGGTCGCTGATTCCCATAATATAAATCCTTTCCTTGGGAACTCCTGCCGAAACAAGCGTCATGGCGTGATTTTCTGTCATAACCGCAAAGACATCATATTCGTTAACATCATCACGGCATATAGCTTTAGACCTATGCCCGCTTATATCAACTCCGATTTCCTTGCAGACGATAACTGCATTCTCGCTGACAGCGTCACCGTCGCAAAAGCTCATTCCAGCACTTGAACAGCTTATGCTTTCATCTCCCTGGGTCAGCTTTTTAAAGATTCCCTCAGCCATAGGACTTCTGCAAGTGTTGCCTGTACAAACAAAAAGTATTTTCATAAAATTCAGCACTCCTTTCCAATAAAGAATCTTTCAAGATTATGCCTTAGCTTCATACCATGTTTTGCCCTTGCCTGCTTCTGCAATAAGAGGAACATTCAGCTTAACTGCATTTTCCATTTCCTCCTCAAGAATCCTGGCTGTTCTGTCGGCTTCATTTTCAGGAGCTTCTACTATAAGCTCATCGTGTACCTGTAAAATAAGCTTTGCCTGCATATTTTCAGCTTTAAGTCGGTTTCTTACTCTTATCATCGCAATCTTTATAATATCAGCCGATGTTCCTTGAATAGGCATATTTCTTGCAACTCTTTCTCCGAATGCACGAAGATTGAAGTTAGATGAAGTAAGTTCTGGCAAGTATCTTCTTCTGCCAAACATTGTAGTTACATAGCCGTCACGCTTAGCGTCCTCAACAGTTCGCTTCATATATTCGTCAACACCCGAATAATGTGCAAGATAATTCTTAATATAATTATCTGCTTCTTTTCTTGTTACACCAATATCCTTAGAGAGTGAAAACGCTCCTATGCCATAGACAATTCCAAAATTTACGGCTTTTGCACGGCTTCTCATTGTCTTAGTAACCATTTCTGGCGGTAAATTAAATACCTGTGATGCAGTTATAGAATGTATATCTTCATTATTTTTGAAAGCCTCTATCATAGCCTTATCATTCGCTATGTGTGCAAGAACTCTTAATTCAATCTGTGAATAGTCTGCGTCAACAAGTACACAATCGTCCTTCGCTATAAAGAATCTGCGTAATTCTCTGCCAAGCTCTGTTCTTACTGGAATATTCTGCAAATTAGGCTCTGTTGAACTGATTCTGCCCGTTCTTGTTTCGGTCTGATTAAAGCTGGAATGTATTCTTCCGTCCTCACCAATAACCTTTAAAAGTCCGTCACAATAGGTCGATTTTAACTTAGAATAGGTTCTATACTGTAAAATCAAGGCAACTGCTGGGTGTTCATATTTCAGACTTTCGAGAACCTCTGCACTTGTTGAATATCCGCTCTTTGTCTTTTTTCCATGTGGAAGTGCTAACTTCTCAAAAAGTGCCGAACCGAGCTGTTTTGGAGAATTTATATTAAATTCATAACCCACTGTATCATAAATTTCCTTAGTAATCTCATCAAGCCTTGCACTGATTTCTTTATTGTATTCCATAATGCCATTTCTGTCTGCCATAAAACCGCAGTTTTCCATATCAGCAAGAACAATAGCAAGCGGAATTTCAATTTCATCAAGAAGCTTTGTCTGCTCCTTTTCTTCAATTAGTTTCATAAGGGTTTCTGATAATGCAGAAACCTCCGCACTTTCTTTTGCAAGCTCCGGTGCATTTTCAGCAAGTTCAAACTTAGGTGGATTGTATTCCTGCATAAGTCTTTCGATTGAATAATCAGGCGAATTTGGATTAAGCAAATATGACGCAAGAATCGTATCACAAACTATTCCAACAGGCTCAACATTATTTTTCAACAGAATAGCTACAATAGGCTTTATATCATGAAGTTGTTTTTTAATATCCTCATATTCAAAAATATTTTTGATGGCAGTAAGAAATTCAAAGCTTTCAAAAGAAAATAAATAAATATCATTTTCACATAAAACAGCTATTTCTGAAATTTGACTATCTTCAAGTCTGCAAGCTATTGAAACGGTTTTTCCCTTAAAACCTTCAATAGCCTTGCTATAATCAAAATCTACTATAACATTCAGCTTTTTAATTTTTTCAGCTTTAATTTCAATAGAAGGAATTTCTTCACCACTAAGTCCAAGCTTGTCTATAAGCTTAAAAAGCTCAAGACTTGCCATAAGCCGAGCCGCTCCCGCTGAATCTCTTTTTGCTGGGATATAGCTATTTATATCCGTATCAATCGGAGCTTCTACGCATATAGTTCCAAGCATATGACTGAGATAAGCACTTTCCTTACCAGCAATAAGCTTTTTTCTGATATTGTCTTTAACATCAATAGTATCTATATTTTTATAAATATTATCTATATTTCCGAAGCGTTTAATAAGGTCGCCTGCACCCTTTTCTCCTATTCCGGCAACACCTGGAATATTATCCGAAGTATCACCCTGAATAGCCTTGACTTCGATAAGCTGCTTAGGCGTTACCCCGTATTTTTCCATAATTGCAGCTTCATCATAGAGTGTAACCTCTGGCTTACCCATTTTTGTTGCGGCAATTCTTACACTTACTGTCGGTGAAACTAACTGCAAGCTATCCCTGTCACCCGTTGCAACAACACACTCATCGCCGTTTTTGGTACAAGTATCAGCAAGAGTTCCGAGAATGTCATCAGCCTCATAGCCCTCACATTCAACAATCTTATATCCAAGAAGTGTTAATAGCTCTTTAAGTGGTCTCATCTGCGAGGCAAGCTCATTGGGCATACCCTTACGCTTTGCCTTATAGCCGTCATAAGCCTTATGTCTGAATGTCGGTGCTTTCATATCAAACGCAACAGCAACCGCATCAGGATTAGTTTCTGACAAAACCTTTTCAAAGGTAGTCATAAATCCAAAAATAGCGTTTGTATATTGTCCGTCCTTTGTGGTAAGAGGTCTTATTCCATAAAAAGCACGATTCAAAATGCTGTTTCCATCTATTACAAGCATTTTCATTATACATACCTCACATTTCTATATGAAAAATAACCACCTCTTGCAAAAAAAGGTGGTTAATCTTACAATTCTTTGTGTTTTTATTTTAACATACTGCACAATCACTGTCAACAAAGAGTTTTATTTTTTATCGACATACATTGACAGATTTTATTTATAATAGCATAAACCCAAAAGCTTTGTTAAATTCTTTTCAAAAGAATGTGATGGTTTTTATTAGTTCTTTAGATTGCTTGGATAAATATAATCAAGCGTACCAACATTTTTGCCATTCTTAAAATAAACTCTTGGAACACGCTTTCCAATAATACAGATAATCTCGTAATTTATGGTATTAGTCAAATTTGCAATTTCTTCTGCTGAAACACAGCAATCCCCATCTGTACCAATTACAGTTACTTCATCACCAGTAGAAACATTTTCAATATCTGTAATATCGAGCATAAGCTGGTCCATACAAACTCTGCCGATAATTGGTGCGTATTTTCCGTTTACTATCATTCTTGCATTATTTCCTAATGCTCTTGTATAACCGTCAGCATAGCCAATAGGAACAGTAGCAATCTTTGTCGGACGGCTTGTTGTAAATGTACCGCCATAGCTTACCTTTGCATCAGGCTCAACAGTTTTAATCTGTGCAATAACTGATTTAAGCTGCATTGCAGGGATAAGATTAAGCTTACCCTCAAGCTTTCCTGACGGAGCTAAGCCATAAAGTATAATTCCTGCACGAACCATATTTATATGCGTATCTGGATAATCAATAATAGCACCGCTGTTTGCACAATGTCTTAGAGGAAATTCAATTCCCCTTGCAGAAAGCTTTGCAATAGCATCATCAAAGCACTTGTATTGACAAAGTGTATCTTCTTTGCCTTCTTCAGCCTCATCTGATACAAAGAAATGTGTGAAAATTCCTTCAAAATTAAGGGAAGGCAGCTTACAAACACGCTCTATCGTATCAATAGACGCAAAATCTCTGTCTATATTCTGATACATAAAGCCTATTCTGCTCATACCAGTATCAAGTGCGATATGAGCCTTTACCGTTACATTATCTCTTTGAGCATATTTAGAAAGTTCCTCGGCATATTCCTCAGAAAGTACCGCCTGAGAAATATTATTATCTGCAAGAACCTTTGCTAAATCCGCAGGAGTAAAGCCAAGAATTAAAATCGGAGATTTTATTCCATGCTCACGAAGCTGCATAGCTTCCTCAATATTAGAAACAGCAAATCTTTTTACACCAAGTCTTTCATATTCTCTCGCAAGAAAAATTGCACCATGGCCATAGCCATCTGCCTTAATGACGCACATAATCTCGCTTTCAGGAGAAACATGGTTTCTTATTTCATTATAATTATGTTCAATAGCGTCTAAATCTATCTTTGCCCAAGTTCTTCTCAAAAATGATTTCATCGAGCCAACCTCTGTCCATAAAATATTATTAAAGTAACCTTTATTTTACCGCAATGAATATATATTGTCAAGCAAGAGCTTATTTTATAATATCAAGTATTTTGTTTAGATTTTACTATTATTTTACAATTATTAGATAGACTTATAATACATTTATATATTAAGATATTATACAAAGGGGGTGAAACAAAGTTTGAAACGATTTAGAATACCGCCACATATTTGGGTCAAATATTCTATTGCTATTTTTATAGCAGCTGTAGCTGTATTAATTATAGCTTTTGCTTGCTATGAAAGTGGCAGTTACTCTGATGGAACTATAATATTTTTAACAGTAGTCGCATTAATTTTAATGATTTTATTTTTAATAGGTGACATATTATTTTGGCGTTGTCCCCGATGCGGTGCACCACTAAAGCGTCCAATTATGCGTAATACTGTAAAAAGCTGTTATTATTGCGGAGCGAAATTTGAAAATTTAAAGCTTGTAAAAAAAGAGAAAGAGGACTTATGAAAAAGATAATTACTATATTTCTTTCAACTTTAATAGTGATATTGCCACTATTAAATACAGTTGTTAAAGCATCAGAAACAGATGCAATTACAAATACTAATGGCATTGAATACATCTTATCTGAAAATGGAAAAAGAAGTTTATATACGATAAATGATGTAGATTCTGTAATGGATGAACTTAATCAAGCAACAATATCTAAAGATGAAATTCGTATAAAAGAACTAGAACAAGAATTATCTGATATGTCTGTTGATGAAATTTCTTATAAAGATATGTTATAACTAACTGGAAATGATATTCCCAATCAAAAAAGCATAGTAATGAATCAAGATAATATTATTTTTAACAAAGTACAAGCTTCTATGTCTGTTGATGGTGAATCTGTTAAATTTATGAGAATATATACACGCCCTCAACCTGGTGCATATATGTACCATGAAGGGGTTGCAAGTAAAAATATTACTACAAATCATACTGCACAAGCTATAGATTTTATAAGAATCTTAGGTGAATTTGCATTAGGATTCACAGACTTTGGAACAATAATAAGTGTTTACAATGCATTAAAGGATTGCATTACTACTCTTAAACCATCTTCTAATATAACAAGGATTAATGCAGATTATGTTTACACTTGTGCAGAAAATACTGTTTTTATATATTACTATAATGAACGAATAGGCACATGGACTCAAATAGCAAATTCATCAAACTTAGCTTACTCTGTAACAGCAATAGTAAAAAATGTTTATGTAAATGGTAATAATACATTACCAAAACATACTTCTATAGACTATAATGGTAGTCTCAAACATGATAAATATAATGTTGCTGTTTATTTATATCGAAATAGATTTGATAGTGATATTTTAACAAGAACTCAATTTGAAACTTTTGATATTACTGGTGTAAGTGGTTCGCAAAATCCTTATGTTAAACTACCTATGTTACAACCTGAAATACCAGCACTTTGTAGATAAAATATAAAAAATCCCGAGGAATTTTATCACCTCGGGATTTTTTATATTAAAGACTATACATTACTTCTTAGTAACATGGTTAATAACATCTTGATTGAAGTATTATCATCCACACCTAAAAAGCATATGGACAAAAAGCACATTTTATGCAATTATTGGAACTACTATAAATTATTAGTAACCATTATAAATTGTAACAAAAGGCTTGATTATTACTTATTAAGTCCTTCGTAAACAGCAACAGCACAAGCAACAGTAGCACCAACCATTGGGTTGTTACCCATACCGATAAGTCCCATCATCTCAACATGAGCAGGAACTGATGAAGAACCAGCGAACTGAGCATCACCGTGCATACGGCCCATAGAGTCTGTAAGACCATAGGAAGCAGGACCTGCACCCATATTATCTGGGTGAAGTGTACGACCTGTGCCGCCACCTGATGCAACAGAGAAATACTTCTTGCCGTTTTCAAGAGCCCACTTCTTATATGTACCTGCAACAAGGTGCTGGAAACGAGTTGGGTTAGTTGAGTTACCTGTGATAGAAACATCAACGCCCTCGTGAGCCATAATTGCAACGCCTTCACGAACATCGTCTGCACCATAGCAACGAACAGCAGCTCTTTCGCCTTCAGAGAAAGCTCTCTCCTCAACGATATTAAGCTCGCCTGTGAAGTAGTCATACTGAGTCTTTACATATGTAAAACCATTGATTCTGGAAATGATATAAGCAGCGTCCTTGCCAAGACCGTTAAGGATAACCTTAAGAGGTTCTTTACGAGCCTTGTTAGCTGTTCTTGCGATACCGATAGCACCCTCAGCAGCAGCGAAAGATTCGTGACCTGCAAGGAATGCGAAGCATTTTGTCTTATCTTCGAGGAGCATAGCACCAAGATTACCGTGGCCTAAGCCAACCTTTCTCTGTTCTGCAACAGAGCCAGGAATACAGAAAGCTTCAAGACCGATACCGATAGCTGCAGCAGCCTCAGAAGCGGACTTAACGCCTTTCTTAATAGCAACAGCACAGCCGAGAGTATAAGCCCAGCCTGCGTTTTCAAAAGCGATTGGCTGAACGCCCTTAACGATAGAGTAGGCGTCAACACCCTTGCTAAGACATAGCTCACGAGCCTCTTCAAGACTAGCAATGCCATACTCAGCGAGACATTTTTCTATTTTGGCAATTCTTCTTTCCTTGCCTTCAAATTTTACATCGTTTGCCATAAAAGCCTGTCCTCCTTAGTCTTGATTATTCTTCACGTGGGTCGATATACTTAGCAGCACCATCAAAACGACCGTATTGACCGATGTTGTTCTTGTATGCTTCATCAGGGGATACGCCGTGTCTGATGTCTTCGAGCATTTTGCCGAGCTTAACGAACTGATAGCCGATAACCTCGTTATTCTCATCAAGAGCTGTTTTAAGAACATAGCCTTCTGCCATTTCCATATAACGAACGCCCTTAGCCTTTGTGCTATACATAGTACCAACCTGTGAGCGGAGGCCCTTACCGAGGTCCTCAAGACCTGCACCGATTGGAAGACCGTTTTCGGAGAAAGCTGTCTGGCTTCTGCCGTATACGAGCTGCTCGAAGATGTTCTTCATAGCAGTGTTGATAGCGTCACAAACGAGGTCTGTGTTAAGACATTCGAGAAGAGTCTTGCCTGGGAGAATTTCAGCAGCCATAGCAGCAGAATGAGTCATACCAGAGCAGCCGATTGTTTCTACAAGAGCTTCCTCTACGATACCCTCTTTTACATTGAGGGTAAGCTTACAGGCACCCTGCTGAGGTGCACACCAGCCGATACCGTGTGAAAGACCAGAAATGTCGGTAATTTGTGTGGACTTAACCCACTTGCCTTCTTCAGGGATTGGGGCAGGACCGTGGTGAGGTCCTTTTGTTACGATACACATGTTTTCAACTTCATGTGAATAATTCATATGCGTTACTCCTTTCAGATGATAATTGTATGTTGCATACGGTTTTATTATAACATTTTATAGAAAATAAGCAAGCATTTTGTTGAAAATTGAGGTATAGAGATTGTTATGTTCTTGAAAAAATGTTAAAGTAAAAATGGTTTTATGTAACTAACTGTAATATATTTTTATACTTTTTAAGTTTTCATAATGTATTTTTGCGGAGGATATATATTTCATAATGAATGAAAGTTTACAGCCTTCATTTATATAAGAATACTGTGCGGGCTGGCCAATACTTCTTGCATAGCCTTTATCAAGTAATTTTTGCGTACAAAATGTTTCTGCAATTTCGCCGTATTTCTGACGATATTCTTTCCAGAGTTCTTCGTTTTGTTGGAGAGCTATACTGTCAGGTATGACAGCTTTAGCTTTGTCTTGGTCTATTTTTGTAACTTTAAAATACATTTCCGCTTCAAGATGACAGAGCTTTCTTATTAAAACTCAATAAGCTGTGTTACTAATATATCTTTCATAGGAAGGTATTTTTCATGAGTGTCTTCTATAAATAATTTCAGATTCGAGAGCGTTGATTTCTGTAAAATTCATATTAATCACTTTTCTCCTTATTATTAAGTCTACTATATAAACTCTGCACCTTGTTGCTTAAGCTTTTTAAAATATTTTTCTTTATTTTTATTAAGTATTGTGCCGATAGCATTTGTATTAACGATAACATTATAACCGTTCTTTATTGCACCCAATGCGGTTAATGCAACGCAGCCTCCGCCGTCAATACCTATCACTTCAATAGTGTCTATATTTTTACTTTTTAGAAATTCGTTTAGCTTATTATTTGAAAAAGCATCACCTACATATTTATCAAATATAAGATTAGATACAATATGTAATTCGGAAATTAACTCAGCCCCTTTTGTTCCTTTGTATGCTTTAAATGGTGCAAATTTGTTTATAAAATTCTTCTTCATAAAATTTTGTATATAGATGACTATATTTTCGCCATTATCGTCGATTACTTTATTTACAGCTGAAATTATTTGCTGCCTGTTGTAATTGAAAAATTTTGAGTGGTCTTTGCCTATGTATACATTTTGCATATCAATCACTAAAAGGGCTTTCATTCTATCATACCTCTGTTTATATAAGTTATATCAATGAACATTTTATCATACACCATACTAAGTTATCAAGAATGATTTTTTGTTTCATGCGGTTTATATGGGAGGCTTATTTTGAAAATGAAGTTAAAGAGCAGGGAAATTTTATCTATATTTAGATGAAGTTTATCGAAAAAATCCTATATATAGGTAAGGAAAAGTGAAAATAAAAAAATCGTAAGAAAAACGAAAAAAATTCAAAAAAAGTGTTGACATTCCTCGCAGAGTGTGGTAATATAATGAAGCTGTCGCGAGAGAGCGGTGAAAAACTTAAAGAGTAAGGGCTTTAAAAAAGCCAGTATTCAAGCGGTTTTTCAATCAAGAAAAGAGTAAAAAGTGAGTAAAGCACAGATTGATTTCTGAATTGCAAATTCACAAAAAGCTCAAAAAACTTTTTGAAAAAGTTTGAAAAAAGTCTTGACAAACGCTTTCGAGTGTGGTAAAATAAATAACGCACTTGAGAAACAAATGAAAAATTTGTAAAAAGTGCAAGGACCTTGAAAATTAAACAACACTAAAAATTAGTACCCGTAATTACTTTGAGAAGATAATCTTTTCAAATTTTACGAAGTGAGAAAACACTTTACAAAAAAATCCAGATACGTCGCGTATCAAAATGAGCTTCAAAACTCAAAGAATGATTTTAACACTAATGTGTTTAAATACCATATTTTTGAGAGTTTGATCCTGGCTCAGGACGAACGCTGGCGGCGTGCCTAACACATGCA
>OGGH01001583.1_pt1 | contig 14191 bp, 10 predicted proteins | sample 1571161 | NCBI WGS metagenome assembly OGGH01 (sample SAMEA2582053, study PRJEB24529) | metagenome | biome: Human gut stool | place: China | collected 2011 | reverse complement strand
GGCGAGGTAACCACATGAGCAAAAGGTGAGCCTTGAAAAGGCGATTTTGCGAATGGGGTTCTGAATAGTTTTTATAAGGAAGATGAGGAAAGCGTAGTTATGGACAGACGAGGGGCAGAGAAAAGCAGAGAAATGATGCTGGAGGAATTGCTGGGATATGACCGGATCACGATCCAGTGCCATGACAATCCGGATGCGGATGCGATAGCGTCCGGGTTTGGATTGTATTGTTTTTTCCGTGATCAGGGAAAAGATGTGAGACTGCTGTATGCCGGGAAGAACAAAGTGAGAAAGGCAAACCTGACGCTGATGGTGGAAAAGCTTGGAATTCCGCTGAAATATCTGGCGCATCCAGGAGAGGAGCCGGTGGACGGACTTCTGATCACAGTGGACTGTCAATACGGTGCCGGCAATGTGACCGTAATCCCGGCAGAGGAGATCGCAGTGATCGATCATCATCCTCTGGAAGTGATCTGTACGGAGAAAATGCGATTACAACCTAATCTTGGCAGCTGTGCGACTCTGGTATGGACCATGCTTCAGGAGATGCATTATCCGGTGGAGAAAAATAAAGATCTGGGGACCGCTTTGTATTATGGGCTGTTCATGGATACCAATCAGTTCTCGGAGCTGTCCAATCCGGTGGATATGGATATGCGCGAGAGCCTGAACTTTGACAAGAATCTGGTATCCCTGTTCCGCAATTCCAATATTTCCCTGAAGGAGCTGGAGATCGCCGGAGTGGCACTGTTACGTTGTAATTACAATGACGATTACCAGTTCGCTGTGATCCATTCCCAGCCCTGTGACCCCAATGTGCTGGGACTGATCAGTGATTTCCTGCTTCAGGTGGCGGGGGTTAACACTTGTGTAGTCTATAACGAGGACAGCGGCGGATATAAATTCTCCGTCAGAAGCTGTATCCGGGAGGTTAATGCCAGTGAATTGTCGGATTATCTCTCGGAGGGGATCGGTTCCGGCGGCGGCCATGTGGAAAAGGCCGGAGGCTACATCAGCATGAAGCTGTATGAGGAAAAATATCCAACCCTGCATTCGGAGGCTTATTTCAATAACCGGATGACGCAGTATTTTGACAATTTTGAGATCGTATATGCGAAAGAACGCAAATTCCCTGTAAAAGAGGGTAAAAAATACCGCAGGCGGAAAGAGCCGATCGCCTGCCTTAAGGCAGCGGACCTGGCAGAGCTTGGAAACGTGGTATCTATACGTACCGAGGACGGCACGATGGATATCGACACCAGACAGGATATGTATTTCACCCTGGAGCGTACCGGGGAGCTGCATCCGGTTCCGACCGGGAGATTTCACCGGATCCTGGAACTGTGTGATCTGCCCCTGCCGGAGGAATATTGCAGCTCTATGGGATATATCCCGAGGGTCAAGGACGGCAGGGATGGCAGTAATCATCTGCTGACGGAATATGTCCGTATGGGTATGCCTGCGGATGCTTTCTGTATCTATGCCCTCGAGCTGAAGCGGGGAGTAAAGATATTCCCCATCTGGGATGAGGATACTTATATGACGGGCAGAGCCGGAGATTATCTGGTGGCCAGTGAGGATGATCTGCACAATATGTTCATAGAGCCTGCGCAGAATCTTCTGAATAATTTTGAAGAGATGACATAAGAATCGCAAAAAAAGGTTTATAAAATTTTCCTTGTGTGGTAAGATTAAGGTTACGAAAACAGTATTAAGTAAACGAAAGGCAAGGATATTACCATGAGCGAACTGGAAAAAGAAATCTTAGATTCCGCAGAAGTGAAGGAATCTAAGAATTTTATAGAGCAGATCATCGACAAGGATCTGGCGGAGGGTGTATACGATACCGTACATACCCGTTTCCCTCCCGAACCCAACGGATATCTTCACATCGGACATGCCAAGAGTATTCTGCTGAACTATGGTCTGGCTCAGAAATACAACGGCAAATTCAACCTGCGTTTTGATGATACCAACCCCACCAAGGAAAAGTCTGAATTCGTGGAGTCCATCAAGGCAGATGTAAAGTGGCTGGGCGCGGACTGGGAGGATCGCCTCTTCTTCGCATCCAACTATTTTGACCAGATGTATGAGGCAGCCGTAAAGCTGATCAAAAAGGGCAAGGCGTATGTCTCTGACTTAAGCGCAGAGCAGATCCGTGAGTACAGAGGAAGCCTGACCGAACCCGGCAAGGAGGATCCCGGCAGCTTAAGAAGCGTAGAAGAGAATCTGGCACTGTTCGAGGATATGAAGGCCGGAAAGTACGAGGACGGCTCCAAGGTACTGCGTGCCCGCATCGATATGGCATCTCCCAATATCAACATGCGTGATCCCGTTATCTATCGTGTGGCACATATGTCCCATCAGAATACCGGCGACAAGTGGTGCATCTATCCGATGTATGACTTCGCACATCCCATTGAGGATGCCATCGAGGGTGTGACCCATTCGATCTGTACGCTGGAGTTCGAGGATCACAGACCTTTATATGACTGGGTGGTAAGAGAACTGGAATATCCTCATCCTCCCAAGCAGATCGAGTTTGCCAAGCTGTATCTGACCAACGTGGTCACCGGTAAGCGTTATATCAAGAAGCTGGTAGAGCAGGGGATCGTGGACGGCTGGGATGATCCCAGACTGGTATCTATCGCAGCACTGCGCAGAAGAGGCTTCACACCGGAATCTATCAAGAAGTTCGTAGAGCTGTGTGGTATCTCCAAGGCACAGTCTTCCGCAGATTATGCGATGTTAGAGTACTGTATCCGTGAGGATCTGAAGACAAAGGCGCCCCGTATGATGGCGATCCTGGATCCCGTAAAGCTGGTCATTGACAATTATCCCGAAGGACAGACCGAGATGCTGCCTGTAGTCAACAATCCGGAGAATGAAGAACTGGGAAGCCGTGAGGTTCCTTTCGGTAAGGAGTTATATATCGAGAGAGACGATTTCATGGAAGAGCCTCCCAAGAAGTATTTCCGTATGTTTCCGGGCAACGAAGTGCGCCTGATGAACGCATATTTCGTAAAGTGCACCGGTTGTGTCAAGGATGAAAACGGTAAGGTTGTGGAAGTACATGGTACCTATGATCCGGAGAGCCGAGGCGGCAACAGCCCGGACGGCCGTAAGGTTAAGGGAACGATCCACTGGGTAAGTGCAGCTGAATCTGTGAAAGCACAGGTGCGTCTGTATGAGAATATTATTGATGAGGAGAAGGGTGTATACAACGAGGACGGAAGTCTGAATCTGAACCCGAATTCTCTGACCACTCTGACAGAGTGCCGCTTAGAGCCTGCATTTGCAAAGGCGCAGGCATACGACCGCTTCCAGTTCGTGAGACAGGGCTTCTTCTGCGTGGACTGCAAAGACACCAAACCCGGAGAACCGGTATTTAACCGTATCGTATCTCTGAAGAGCTCTTACGTACTGCCTAAGTAAGTTTGGAAAAGGAGAAACATATGTCAGACAAATTGTGCGGGCTGGCCGGACTGGGCCTGGATAACCTGGAGAATATGGATATTTTTGGACAGGAGAAAAAGGAAGAACAGGCAGCGGCCGAGGCACCTAAGATAGAAGAAAAGGACCTGATCTACGACAAGAATTTCACCTGCCCGGTATGCGGAGAAGATTTTCCCGCCAAGATCATGAAGACCGGCAAGGCGAGACTTTTAGGCACGGATCAGGATCTTCGTGCAAAATACGAAGGAATCGATGCGGTAAAATATGATGTGATCATGTGTCCCCATTGCGGATATGCGGCGTTGAACAGATATTTCAATAACATTACCAAGGTATATGCCAAACTGATCAAAGAGAATATCAGCAGCAAAGTACAGCTGCACACCTATGATGACGATATCTATACCTATGAAGAGGCGATCGAACGCTATAAGCTGTGCCTCGCAAATGCGGTGGTAAAACGTGCCCATGCCAGCGAGAAGGCTTATATATGCTTAAAAAGCGGATGGCTCATGAGAGGATATCAGGAATATCTGGAAGAATCCGGAGATACGGACATGGCCCGTCTCCGTGAAGTGAAAAACATGGAAGAGGCCTATCTGAAGAATGCTTATACCGGCTTCACGGAAGCGCTTCAGACCGAAGGATTTCCCATGTGCGGTATGGATGAAATTACGGTGGAGTTCCTGATCGGAGTATTGGGCACCAGATTTCAGAAATACGATGTGGCAAGTCGTATGGTGGCTTCAATCCTCACATCTCCATCAGCCAATGCCCGTACCAAGGACAAGGCAAGAGAGCTTAAGGATCAGATCCTGGAGGAACTGAAGAGTCAGAAAAAGTAGGACAACATTATGTATGATATGACGATCCGGCTGCGTACAGACAGTGACAAATGTCTGTACCAGCAGATATATGAGCATATACGACAGGAAATCAGGGAAGGGAAGCTTCTGGCAGGAGAGAGGCTTCCCTCCACGCGTTCTTTGGCAGAATATCTGCAGGTGGCCAGGAGTACGGTGGATTATGCTTATGACCAGCTGTTAAGTGAAGGATATATCGAGGCGAGACCCTATAAGGGATACTTTGTATGCAAATTGGAGGGAATCTTCACTCTGGAGCAGGAAACTGGCAGGGTGCCGGAACCGGAGGCATGGGATCCACAGGCAGAAGACCTGGACGAGGAAAAAAGGATTGACTTTTCCCCCTATGGAATCGATATGAACGGTTTCCCTTTCGGTGTCTGGAAACGGATTACGAAAAATATCCTGAATGACAGCAACAGTGAACTGTTTGCCCAGGGAGAGGCGCAGGGGGATTATGATCTGAGACTGACGATCAGCCGTTACCTGCATTCTTCCCGAGGGGTGAACTGCCGTCCGGAGCAGATCATTGTGGGCGCGGGAAATGATTATCTGCTGTTACTGTTGGAGAAAATATTGGGGAGACATGTGGGAATTGCCATGGAGAATCCTACGTATAAACGTGCGTACCGTATCTTCCGGTCATTCGCCTATCATATTGTGACGGTGGATATGGATGATAAGGGAATGCGTGCGGACAGACTGGAACAGGAACCGGTCAGGGTGGCCTATGTCATGCCCTCCCATCAATACCCTACCGGAGCGGTGATGACGATCGGCCGGCGGGCGGAGCTGTTGCGTTGGGCGGAGAAAAAGCCGGATCGCTATCTGATCGAAGATGATTACGACAGTGAATTCCGGTATCGCGGCAAACCGATTCCGTCCCTGCAGTCCTCGGACGATAGGGGAAAAGTGATCTACATCGGTACTTTTTCCAAGGCGATCGCACCGGCGATCCGTGTCAGCTATATGGTGTTGCCGGAGACACTGTTGGAGGTGTACCGCAGGGATTGTTCTTTCTATTCCTGTACGGTATCCAGAATCGACCAGCGAATCCTGAATGAGTTTATACGGGACGGTTATTTCGAAAGGCATCTGAACAAGATGCGAATGCGTTATCGTGCCAAACACGACCAGCTGTTAGAGGGACTGGAGCCTTTTCAAAAAAAATTCCGGATCTCCGGGGAAGATGCTGGGCTGCATCTGCTGTTGACGGCGAAAGGAAATGTGACGGAAAAAGAGCTTCTGGATGCCGCTGCGGCGGAAAATGTGAAGGTTTATGGGATGTCAGAGAATATGGTGGCATCCGCTGCGGACAAAGCGACAGTGCTGCTGGGATTCGGAAGTATGGATGAGGCAGACATGAAAGAAGGCCTCCGCCGGTTGCAAAATGCATGGCTGTGAGACCTTCTCAGGATACTGCTATTATTCTTCGGTTACGGGAGGCTCTTCGTCCTCGGCGTCCTCTTCATCGAAAAATTCTTCCACATCTTCGACGGTTTCGCCTTCTTCGCCGGACAGATCGGCTGCCTGACCGGAGAGCGGTGTGAAATCAGAGGAGGAAGAGGAAGCTTCGGTTTCAGCGGTTTCTTCCGTGGGAGCGGAAGCCGGAACGGAAGCATTCAGAGGAACGTAATTGCGGGAGAACTCCGTGCTCTCGTCCAGATCCTCGTGGAAATCATCGTAATCGTCATCTGCGTCGGTGGATTCCATCAGCAGAGAGTTTTTTTGTTGCATATAGTAGTAAGCAGCTGCGGCTGCGGTACCTACTGCTGCAGTGAACAGCAGAAATTTGCCAAATTTTTTAGCCATAGGGTTGCTCCTTCCATGTTGTAGTGTATGTAACTGGTCTGAATTTCATGCATATGCCCATACAGTTACATAATAAACCTTATTGATGAAAATGAAAAGGGATATGTTGCGATATGAATGAGAAATTTTTTGATTTAAAAAAAGAAAAGCAGGATCGTATGATCAATGCCGCACTGAAAGTATTTGCACTGCACGGTTACCGCCATGCCTGTACGGATGATATTGTGAAGGAGGCGGCTATCAGCAAGGGTTTGTTATTCCATTATTTCGGAAGCAAACTGGGTGTATATGCATTTGTCTATGATTACAGCGTCCGTTACCTGTTGCTGGAGTTGTCTACGGCGGTGGATGCGAAGGAGACGGATCTGTTTGCTCTGCTACAGCAGGTGGAATGTGGAAAAATGCATGCCATGTGCGGTTATCCTTATCTGCAGCCTTTTCTGAACCGGGCGCAGACGGAAAATGTCAGTGAAGCATTGCTGGCGGTAGAAGAGAGAAAACAGCAGCTGGAAGATTATCTGGAGTCTGTTTTCGCAAGAGCGGATCTGGGTAAATATGCTTCCGCAGAGGATGCCGTGAAACTTCGTAAAATGCTGGAACTGACCATTAAGGGATTGATGAACGAGAGGATTTTAGAGGATGCTTTTCAGCCAGAGATGTTGTATGAAGAGATCACAGAGTATCTGAACTTAAGCAGAAGGCTGGCGGAACGTTCCACACAGCCCTCTGACGAAGCGTTTTCAGAAAAATAGCATCCTATTTGCATCATAATTTTGAAGAAAATGATAACTATTTAGACATCTTATAGGCGGGATCTGCGGGATATCCGCCTTTTAATTTCTGCATGCCGCGCTGGATGGCATCTTTGGAGTTCTTCCAGTCGGCGTCCTTATTTCGGTAATCGAATTTTTCCACCAGCCAGGATACATCCTCAGAGATCCGCTGCATATTCGCTTCCATGACGGGCAGGAGGCAGTCGTAGAATTCCTGCTTTTCCTTATCGGAGAGCTTGCTGTCGGCGGCTTCACAGAGGTCTCCGAAGTGAGGCAGGCAGAAGCCTTTTCCGTTTATGATCTTATTCCGGAAACTTTCGTCATTTTTCCACAGATAGAAAAAGGTGTCCAGGTATCTTTCATAAGTATCCTTGTACTGGGAACAGATATAGCAGGAGTCCTCTTTTGCGCGGATCCATATACCGATGGTATTTTCACTTCCCTCGGCTTTTTTGAATTTTCCCAGAAGAGAACTTTTTCCGGGACGGAAGGAAGCAAATTCCTGCTGCATTTCCCGGATCATACGCTGGTAGTGCGTTTTCAGGATCCAGGCGTTGCCGAGAGTATTGCCGTAGTCGAACATCTTCTGAAAATGATAGCGGCAGAATCCGGCCTTGTCGGTCTGTTCTCTAATATCCGCTTCCATGTAGGAGGAACCGGAGCCTAAGACGAAGTCTAACAGATCCTGTTCGATACTTCTGTGGATGAAGCAGAAAGGACATTCGTCCTGGGCGTTTACGGCATCATTTAAGGGAATTGTGTATAATTGTTCTTTCATAGAAAACGATCCTTTCCTGACGATATTCTGTCTGTATGAAAACTATTGTAAACGATGTTTGAAATAATTGCAAAAAGATTACTGATTTGTAAAATAATGTCATTTAAAATTAAGAATTGTTTTGTTGTAATACATTTCATTTCAAGCTACTATGATAGTACAAGTGTAAAGCGAAAATAGAAAGATGTGATTTATTTGATATTCAGCAGTATTGAATTTCTGCTGTGGTTCCTGCCGATTTTCCTGATTGTCTATGGAATCACACCGCATAAATACAGAAACCTGACACTGCTTATAGGTAGCATTGTCTTTTATGCAATGGGAGATGCAGGAAATCTTGCACCTTTGATGATTTCCGTCTTATGTAATTATTTTATCGGGCTGCATCTGGCAAAACGCAGCCCCAGGACGTTATGGCGCAAGAGGCTGTTGTTCGTGACAGCATTGAGTATTAACATTGGCATTCTGATCTGGTTTAAGTGCCGGGGAGGTTCTGCAGGACTTCCTCTGGGGATCAGTTTTTATACCTTTCAGATATTGTCTTATCTGATCGATGTATATCGCGGAGATGCAGATAGGGAGTATTCTTTTTTAAAATTTGCAACTTATGTGGTCATGTTTCCGAAGCTGATCTCCGGCCCCATTTCCCGTTATGGTGAGGTGAAAGACAGCCTGTACAACAGGACTTTTACTATGCAGGGACTGGAGGACGGCATGAAGCTGTTCGTCTTAGGACTGGCAGCCAAAGTGCTGTTGGCCGACCGCGTAGGGATCCTGTGGCATGAAGTACAGGTAACCGGATTCGAGAGTATCTCCACTCCGCTGGCATGGCTGGCAGCCATTGCTTATTCCATGGAGATCTATTTTGATTTCTCGGGATATTCGTTGATGGCAATGGGGCTTGGCAGGATGCTGGGAATCGAACTGCCCAGAAATTTCCGCAGACCTTATATGGCCCGGGGGGTCAGGGATTTTTACCGCAGATGGCATATGACACTGGGGCAATGGTTCTGCCGGTATGTCTATATTCCGCTGGGAGGCAGCAGACGAGGGGAACTTTGCACGATTTTTAATCTGTTGGTGGTATGGATGGTGACAGCTTTCTGGCATGGCGCCGGCTGGAACTTTTTCTGCTGGGGCGGATTGCTCTGGATCTGCATTGTACTGGAACGGCAGCTGGGAAGATTAAAATTCGTACATAAAATGAAAGTACTGCCGCACATTTATCTGTGGCTGATCATTCCCGTAAGCTGGATGTGCTTTGCCATTACGGATCTGTCACAGCTGAAGGTCTATCTGGATAAAATGATGTGGCTGGTACCGGGGATCAGCGGCGGCTATGAGGATGCGTGGAAAGCATTGTCTACCTATGGTGGGCTGTTAGTCGTATCCGGGCTGGCATGTACGCCGGCAATCGAGAAGTTGTACGATTACGGCAAGGATAAGATCCTGATGAAAATATTGCTGGCAGCGGTATTCTGGTATTGCGTCTGGAGACTTATATTAGAGGGAAATAACCCATTTATGTACTTTAGTTTTTAGAAAATCTGGATAGGATAGGAAATATGTTACAGAAACTACGACAATGGATAAGAAAATTATCCTTTCCCATCAGTCTGCTGCTTATGGGAGTCCTGTTTTTTACATGGACGGACAACTGGCAGATGTATACGGATCCCCTTCGGGAATTGTATAACAGGGGTGTGCAGCTGGCAGGCGGTGCCCGGATGGGTCATACATCGGAACCCGGACAACAGGACGGAACCGTATCGGGGGATACGGTCCCGGAAGGCACAGAAGATCCCACAGGGGAAAGTCGGACACCGGCAGTCGGAGAGACATCGGCGGATACGCAGACAGAGACAATGACAACGGAGGAACCACAACCGACAGAGCCTTCGGAAGAACTGCCAAAAGAAGTGGTCTACCATACGGTGGATGACAGCTATTTTGATGATGCTGTATTTATCGGGGATTCCCGGACAGTGGGAATGTATGAATACGGTGGACTGGAAGAGACCTCCACATTTTATGCCTCTACCGGACTTACGATTTATAAGATGTTCGATTCGAAAATAGTAGCGGTGCCGGGGCAGAAGAAAAAGATCACGGTGGAAGAGGCACTATCCGAGAGACAGTTTGCCAAGATCTATCTGATGATCGGTATTAACGAGATGGGAACCGGTACGGTGGAATCTTTCATGAAGGCTTACGGGGAGGCAGTACAGCATTTGCAACAGCTGCAGCCCGATGCGGTGATCTACCTGCAGGCGATCATGAAGGTGACCACGGAGCGCTCCGGGCAGGGAGACTATATTACCAATGAGGGCATCGAAGCCAGGAATGAAGAAATCGCGAAGCTGGCGGATGATGAGAAGATATATTACCTGGATGTGAATCCGCTGATCTGTGATGAGACCGGAGGAATGGTGGCATCCTATACTTATGACGGAGTGCACCTGAAGGCCCAGTATATTCCCATCTGGCTGGACTTTTTAAAAGAACATGCAGTGGAATAAATTTTTTCTTGACTGTGGAACGATGAAAAGCTATCATGTAACTAATAAGGTCACATAGGTGTGGGCAGGTAGATGACTATCTGCCTATCTCTATGCGGCAAATATTACAAGTTCACATGTCTATGACACAGGAGGAGAAAAATGAGCGAGAAGACTACACTCGGCGAAAATGGCATTTACGATGCCAGATCCTTGGGCGTGCCCAAGATGCTTCTGCTGGGACTTCAGCACATGTTCGCAATGTTTGGTGCCACGATTCTGGTACCCATGCTGACAGGTCTGGATGTTTCCACAACACTGTTATTTGCAGGTCTGGGAACTTTATTGTTCCATCTGCTGACCAAGAGAAAGGTACCCGCATTCCTGGGTTCTTCCTTTGCTTTCTTAGGCGGTTATGCCGCAATCGCACCTATGGCAGACGGTGCGGACAATTCCGCATTGCTTCCTTATGCCTGCTTCGGTGTAGCCTGTGCAGGTCTGCTGTACCTGGTATTATCCCTGTTGATCAAGATCTTCGGTACCGGCAAAGTAATGCGTTTCTTCCCGCCCATCGTAACCGGACCTATCATCATTGCCATCGGTCTGACCCTGTCCCAGTCCGCTATCAACAACTGTTCCGCAGACTGGCTGATCGCAGTGGTCGCTATTGCACTGGTAGTGATCTGCAATATCTGGGGTAAGGGAATGGTGAAGATCGTTCCGATCATCATCGGCGTTGTTGGTTCTTATGTGTTGGCAGCTATCTTAGGCCGCGTGGATTTCACACCCGTTGCGGAAGCTGCATGGATCGGACTTCCTATCCACTGGAATGAGACCGCTTTCTGGGCACTGTCCGACGGCAACACTTCTCTGTTAATTACTTCCGTGATCACCATTATGCCGATCGCACTGGCTACCATGGTAGAGCATATCGGAGATATCTCCGCTATTTCTTCCACTGTTGGTGTCAACTATATCAAGGAGCCCGGATTACATCGTACGCTGTTAGGTGATGGTCTGGCTACCATTATTGCATCCCTGTTCGGCGCTCCTGCGAATACCACTTACGGTGAGAACACCGGTGTACTGTCTCTGACCAAGGTATTCGACCCAAGAGTTATCCGTATTGCAGCAGGCTTCGCTGTACTGTTCTCCTTCTCTCCGAAGGTAGCAGCATTGATCGGCTGTATGCCTACCGCTACCTGCGGTGGTGTATCCCTGGTACTGTACGGTATGATCTCTGCAGTCGGTGTCCGTAACATCGTAGAGACTCAGGTAGACTTTACCAAGAGCCGTAACGTTATCATCGCCGCTCTGATTCTGGTATTGTCCATCGGTATCAACTACAGTGCAGCAGGCGCTATCGCATTCCATATCGGCGAGATCACCATCAGCCTGTCCGGACTGGCAGTAGGTGCGCTGACCGGTATTATCCTGAATGCAGTACTGCCCGGCAAGGACTACAAGTTCGATGAGGACAAGCCCGATGACACCGGCGTATGCTTCGCGGTAAAGGGTCAGGAGAACTAAGACATTTTTGCTGAAAACAGCATAAACTGAGCAAAGAAAGTAAGAGAGAGCATCCATGGCAGAAATATAGAGCCATGGATGCTCTCTTTTTCAGTTGTGCGCCTATGGACTCCTCCGGCTGTGCGTCTAAACTTCTGATATCTCTGCGATCACCTGGTCAAGTACTTCAAAATAATTCTCGAAGGTCTTGCGGCAGCATCCGGGATCGTCGATCACGATGCCCTCCGTGCGCAGACCGGCGAGGGCAAACCCCATAGCCATGCGGTGGTCGTCGTAGGTGGCTACGGTACAGGGCTTTGGCGTCCCCGGATAGATGGTGATGCTGTCCTGCGTCTCTTCGCAGCGGATGCCCATACGGGTCAGTTCTGTACAGATGGCATGGATGCGGTCACTCTCCTGGAAACGGATGTGCCCGATGCCTGTGATACAGGTGGGGCTGTCGGCAAACGGTGCGATGGCTGCCAGTGTGATCGCCTGATCGGAACAGGAGGACATGTCCACCGTGATACCATGGAAAGCGGGAGTCTGCGTTCCGGCGTCCGATAAAGCTGAAGGAGGCAGCAGGAGGACTCCCTTTTCCGTATCCTGTGCGGTACATCCCATTTTCTCTAAGATACTCAGGAATTCCACATCTCCCTGCAGACTTTCAAAATGCACATGCCCTACACAGACCGGGATTCCCAGTAACGGTACCATCGCATAGAAATAACAGGCGGCAGAGACATCCGGCTCAATCTGATAATCTAATGCTTTATAATGCTGACCGGCGGGAATACGGAACTGATCCGGCGTGGGACGCTCCACGCAGACTCCGAACTGCTCCATCATCTTCTGCGTCATTTCGATATACGCCATCCCATGGGTACCCTCTACCTGAATCGTAAAATCTTCCGAAGACAAAGTCGAAGCAATCAGCAGCGCACTCAGAAACTGACTGCTGTGCCCGATATCGATGGAGATATGATCCTGTCCGAACCCATGAGCGGTCAGCGTAAAAGGAAAATGCCCATCTTCTCCTTCGCAGCGGACCTCACACCCCAATTCTGCCAGAGAGGACAGAAGCGGATCCATGGGGCGCCTCTTCATCTGCTCTGAAGAATCCATGTGAAAAACACCTTCCGAGACACCTAACGTAGCTGTCAGAAAACGCGCTGCCGTTCCTGCGCTTCCCACATTTAACGCAGCCTCTTCACAGGGAAGCTTTCCTCCCAGTCCTTCTACCGTGACGATACAACTCTCCTCATCCACCGTCGTCTCAAATCCCAGATCCTGCACACACTTAAGAAAATGCCTCGAATCATCCGAGAACAACACCCCGCGCAGCGTGGACTTTCCCTCCGCCAGCATCGCCAGAAGGAGACTGCGGTTCGTGATACTCTTAGACCCGGGCACCCGGACCGTCAGCGGGTCGGTTGTTTTTCTTATTTTATTATATATAGTAGGAACGCGGTAAATCTTATCTGCCATGTAGTTGAGTGGCTCCTTCTGATTTAATACATTTTATATTACAATATTTCCCTAAAATATGATAATAACCCAGTAGTCACGACAGCAAGTAAGAATAAGCAGGCCGTAAGCAGACGTCGGTACCATAGCGTCCCAAGGGACGCATTGCGTGAGTACTTTTCACGCTTATGTACCGCTACGCTCTGCGACATGAGCGCATCGTACTAAAGTACGAGCGTGCCGCGTTTCTTACTTGCTGTTGGGGCTACGGACTCACTATCTAAATCATACCATTTTCCGTTCCACGGCACAACTCTCAAAAAGTTTAAAAAATAATAGTTGACATTCCTAGCGGAATAGTATAGTATAAATTCATAACATCCATATCAGATAAGTAGGAAATAAAAACAAACATAATTTTCAGGTTTAAGGAGGATTCTATTATGAGCAAGATTTACACATCCGCAACCCAGCTGATCGGACATACACCCCTTTTAAAGGTGACAAACTACCTGAAGGACCAGAACATCGAGGGAGTAGAACTGTTAGCAAAGCTGGAGTACTTCAATCCCGCAGGAAGCGTTAAGGACAGAATCGCACTGGCAATGATCGAAGATGCCGAGAAGAAGGGCATCTTAAAGGAAGGTTCCACCATCATCGAACCCACCTCCGGCAACACCGGTATCGGCCTGGCAAGTGTGGCTGCAGCCAAGGGTTACAGAACCATTCTTACCCTTCCCGAGACCATGAGTGTGGAGCGTCGGAACCTCCTGAAGGCATACGGTGCAGAGCTGGTACTGACCGAAGGCGCCAAGGGCATGAAGGGTGCCATCGCCAAGGCAGAAGAGCTGGAGAAGTCCATCCCGGGAGCCGTGATCCTCGGACAGTTTGATAACCCCGCGAACCCCGCCGCACATGCAGCTACCACCGGTCCTGAGATCTGGGAAGACACCGATGGCAAGGTTGATATCTTCGTAGCAGGTGTAGGTACCGGCGGAACCGTGACCGGCATTGGTACTTATTTAAAATCCAAGA
>OGGH01001573.1_pt1 | contig 14282 bp, 6 predicted proteins | sample 1571161 | NCBI WGS metagenome assembly OGGH01 (sample SAMEA2582053, study PRJEB24529) | metagenome | biome: Human gut stool | place: China | collected 2011 | reverse complement strand
GCTCGTCTGTCGTATAGAGTTCGTACTGGAAACCGCAGATGATTTTCATGATCAGTGAATCATGCCTGAAATTTTGTATACGCGCCAGTATTGTCCGTTTTTTATCGTGCGGTGCACGGTCGGCCTTATATCCCCTGGCTGAAGTCAGGGGCTTTACGGCCTCTACTGTAAGACCGGGCGAACAATTTTATTGATTAGTCGGCTAAAAAATTCAGAGAAGCAAAACCGGCAAGAATGCAAAAGATTCCTTGCCGGTTTTGTGCTTGTGGAAAAAACGACGAAAAGGAACTCATCGGCGCATCCCGCCGCCTCTGCCGAAGCCTCCGGCTCCGTGTCCCGGACCTGCCGGCTGACGCGGAAACGCTTTGTTCGGGTTGTAACGAACGGGCGCGCCCGGGGAATTGGGTACCATGCCCGGACGAGGCACAGGTGTACCGGGTCGGTAAGGCTGACTGTAGTCGCGACGGGCCGGAGCTTGGGGCGGACGACTTGTCTGTGGCTTGGTGTTGCTCAGTAGATGGTCGCGGTATTGACCGGAGGTATACCGCTTGCCGTCTTTATTCCAATACTGCCCGTCCCATTGTCCTTTGCGAGCTTCCTGACGCAGGCGCTGCCGATCAGCGGCGTCGCCGACACCGCTCAAAACATCGTTGATCAACGGCTCGGAGGCCGAGTGGGCTAGTCTCGGCGCTATGGCAGTCAGGACAAGCGCACCGGTGCATCCGAAAAGTTGTCGGCGTGAAAGAAACTCAAAGGACATCTGTCTCAACCATTCTCGAAAGAATCATCGAAATGCAGCTTATCTCGGACCGGGGCCCGGACCGGGACCTCCCGGTCCCCAACCGCCGGGACGAGCGCCGTGGTGCGGTCCGGGTTCCGGATGGTGCGGCGGCGGGCCAGGCCGACGTGGCGGCGGAGGCGGGGGAGCGACCGGACGAGGTGGAGGCGGCGGAGCCGGCGGCTGGTAGCGCGAAAGCCAATAGTCGCGGTATTCCAGCGGTGTGTACCGGTGTCCTCCGTAATTCCAGTAGTGACCGTCCCAATGGCCGTGACCGTAATTGTCTCGAATCCACTCTCGCTGCAGGGCGTCTCCGACGCCGATCAGGATGTCGGCAAGCAGTTGATCGGAATGCGAGTGGGCCAATGCAAGACACGGCACGCTCGTGAGCGCCAAAGCGGCAACGGATGTTTGCAATATACGGCGTCGAGTCAGTATGGTCATTTTGTCGGTTCTCTCAAACGGTTCAATCAGATTGACGGTTTAATGAGGTCCGGGGCCGCCGGGGCCGCGATCGTTACCTGGACCTCTGCCGGGACCATTTCTGCCGGGCCCCGGGCCTCGCCCCTGGTTGCCGGGACCTCGGCCAGGAGGATTGCCGGGGCCGCAGGGACCGTTGCCGCAGGGTGGGGGATTACGGTTTGGGCCCGGTGCCGGACGCGGCTGCGGACGCGGAGCGGGCGGCTCGTAGCGAGACAGCCAGAAATCTCGATATTGAGTCGGCGTGTAACGGCGGCCTTCATAGTGCCAGTAGTGGCCGTCCCAACGACCGCGACCGTAGTGTTCACGGATGTAGTCGCGCTTCATGGCGTCTCCGACACCGATCAGAATATCGGCAAGAAGACTGTCGGCGTTGGCAAGCGCAATGCCCGGAACGGCACCGACTGCCAAAACGGCCGTAGCGCCTTGAATGAGGCGGCGACGAGAGAATGAGATGTTTGTCATAGCTGTCTCCTGGGGAAGACATCGAAGATCACTGAAAAAGACTTTTGTTCCTGGCGATTATCTTATTCCGGACAAAAGTAAGCCGACGTAAAGATTTGCTTGGAAAATGCGAAATAGCACTGCAAAATCAGTACGAATCCAGATTCAGTTTACTGCGGCCGACGACTAATTTGAGAGTCGAACCTTAGAAAATCAATTCCGTTTGGGCGCTGTTGCCGCGTTTGAGGTGAAGGGTCGGCAAAACGACGGCAAGCTCCGGATCTTCTGGGTTTTTGCGCCAGGCAACGATAAAGCCGATCTCGGCGGACTGAACCGTAAAGCCGCTCTTTTTGAGTTGCGCCAGACGAGCTTGGAAAGCTTTTGAATAAACAACCAGACGCACGACGTCAGTGGACGTGCGAATCGTGAGGCCCTCTTCGATGGGCGTGAGCGGAAAGCCCGCTCGCATCGACAGAATCAATCGCTTCTTGTCTTCGAAATAATCGAGCCAAACGTCTTCGTGCGTGAGCGTGAGCGTCAGTTCGTCAGGCGCGTTGTACGCGGTCTTGTCGACAGACGGATGAACGGTCTCGGGCAGCGTCTGGTTTAAGAGTGCGCCGCGGTAGTGAATGGTTAGGTCAAAGCGCGCGCGGGTCATGCCCACATAGAGCTTGCGTCTGGCGTCATCGTCTTCAAAGGAGCGCGAGGCGTAAAGAATGTAGACGTGATCGAACTCGCGTCCTTTGGCCTTGTGGATGGTGGAAACAACGATGCTCGAGGCCGTGCGCTCAAAGGTGTCTTCAAGGACCGATTCGCGAAGGAATTCTTCGAAGTCGGCAAGGTAGAAGAAACCTTCGGTGGGCAACACGGCGGTAAAGGATTCGATGAGGCGAAGGACGTTGTCAAGCCAGATACTGGCGCCGTAGCTTGCTTTAAGCCATTGCTCGCCGTCAGCAAAAAGACGCACGGAAGCACGCTTTTGACCGTGCATCTGTGCGGTCATGTATTTCAGTAGAGCGCGTACCTCGGCAAGATTGGCGACACCGACGCTTTTTTGCGACTGAATAAGTGATACGGCAACGCCCGTTTTCTTCAGCATGGCGCACAGCGTAAACGCTTCTTCGTTGGTGTTGGTGAGAACCGCACAACTGCCCGAGAGCTTGCCGCAGGAAAGATCCGAAATGATGCCTTTGACGAGAGCCTCCTCGAAATGCTCGGACGTGTGGCTAACGAGGCGCACAGAACCCGTCTCGTTACGCACTGCGGTTAATGCGTGAGTCTTGAGGCGAGCCTTGATTTTGCTCACGAAGGCGTTGCTGAAGTCAACCACCGCGGGCGTGCTGCGGTAGTTTTCCGTCATTTCATGGCGTACGGCATCGCGCTTGGCAAGCATATCCTGCATGAAGCGACCGTCGGCGCCGCGGAAAGCGTAAATGTTCTGATCGTCGTCGCCCACGGCAATCACGCGAAGCGTTTCGTTGTGCTCAATGAGCGCATCGACAAGCGCGGCTTCGGAGGCGTCCATATCCTGCGCTTCGTCAATCACGAGCACCGTTTTGCCGATGCGCGAGGGCTCGGCATTGCCCGAAGCGATCTCTTTGGCGGCTTTGAGAACGATGCCGTCGGCTTCCTGCAGTGAACCGTAACGGCCGAGTATGTCGAAGGCGTAGGAGTGAAAGGTCTTGATGTCGACAAAATAAGCGACTTTGCCCACGAGTTCGATGAGTCGGCGCTTAAATTCGGTGGCGGCCGCGCGCGAGAAGGTGAGCATCAAGAGCTGTTCGCTGCGAACATCTTCCCGAACGAGAAGGCTTGCAAGCTTGTGCACCAAGACACGCGTCTTGCCGCTTCCGGGGCCTGCGGCCACCACGACAAACTGCGCTTGTTCGTCAATGATCGCGCGCTGCTTTTCGGAGAGTTGACCGAAGATGCGGTTGCGCAGCGAGGGCGTCAGGCCGAGATTGAGCTCGTCGGCGGCTGTCCCCGCAAAGTACTTGTTTAGGAACTCCTGGTAGTCGAGCTCGAAGTAATCTCGCACGTACTGCAATGCCGCCTGATAGTCGGCCAGCATCAGGTTGGCGTAGCGACCGACGATGTGAACCTGTTGCACCTTCTGGCGGTAGTGTTCCGAAAACTGAGCGTAGTCCTGCTTGCGGTAACGGCGCTTGTTGTCGAGCTCAACGCGCTCGAGGGTCATACCCTGGTACGAAACCATAAAGCCGCCTTCGAGCGACAAAACACCCGTGCGATGCAGGAACAAAAGCGCGTTTTCAATGTCGCGCAGCGTGACGGGCGTCTCGGAAAGCCAGCTTTGCTGGCGGTAGTCGCGCAGCAGCTGTACGGCGGAAAAAGAGAGCGAGACGTAGTCGGGCGAGGCGGTACTCACAGCGCTTGCGGCCATTGATTTGAGCGTCTCAACGATAAAGGCGCACAGGTCGGCTCGCATCTGCGCGGCGGCTTCAAGTTCCTGCGTCGTGCGTTTGGTTGCGAGAGAAACGTTTTGCGAGCCGCGGGTGCGGCGCATTTCGTCAAGCTGCCCTGCAGCTTTCATGTACATCAAGAGGGTCGTGATCTTCTTGACGTCGCTCGCACAACCTCCGGCCAAGGCTTCGTTGTTGAGTTCCTTGAGGTTGAAGTCGGCGCGCCCGCCGTCGGACAGACGACGGATGAGAAGCGATTCGAGAGTCTGGTATGTCCCGAGAACAGAAGAAGCCGCTTTGAGGTGACGTTTGCTGACCGTGGCGGCCATGTCGTTGTCATCGTGCAATACGCCGGCCTGGCGCAGTTTGCCGATAACGGCGACGACTTGAGAAAGTGCGATGCCCAGGCGATCGGCCAGCCAGTCGGTGCGGGTTTCGGCCGGTTCCCCTTTGGTCTTGTAGCCGCTGCGAGCGGAAATGAGCGAAGCGACGATGCGCACGGCTTCGTTGTGCTCGGACTCACCGGCAAAGAGGGGGCTAGCTTCGATGCGCTCTCGCGCTTCCATGGTGCTTTTGACGGCAACGCTGGTGGCGTATACGCGCGGAGCGTTCATAGAGCGGCGCACGTAACCGGCGATCTCCAAAGCGGCAATCGCGTTTTTGACCTTGGTGTCAAGCTGCAGTTCGTCGTACTCGAGACCGGCTTTGCGCGCAAGCTCGAGCGGAGAAATTGAAAAGCGCTTGCTTTTCATCGACTTGATGGCGTTCCAGATGAGCTGGATGTCGGCAAGCGTCAGTTTGGATTGACGCAACAGCGCAAAGTGCGTGTTGAGGTCTTCCTCGTTAAAGAGGATGCAGCACTGCGCCTGAAGCGACTCGTCTCGGCCTGCGCGACCCGACTCCTGCACGTAGTTTTCAAGCGACGACGAGATGTTGTAGTGCACCACCAGAGCGACGTCTTTTTTGTCCACTCCCATGCCGAAAGCATTGGTGGCGACGATCGTCTTGACGTGGCCCGCGATGAACGCATCCTGATTGGCGCTTTTTTCGGCCGCATCCATGCGTCCGGCAAAGGCAACGGCTTCAAGACCGTCGGCTGTGAGGGCCGCGGCGAGCTCCTTGGTTTCCCGCACGGTGGCCACGTAAACGATGGCGGGGCCTTCGGCCGCTTCAATCAGCTCACGCAGACGTGCGTAGCGCTCGGCATCGTTGTCGACGTGAATGACGCGATAGCTCAGGTTCTTGCGTTCGGCCGAAGTCGCAAGGATGCGCAGCTCAAGGCCGAGCCTTTGCTTAAAGTAGTCGCAGATGTCCTGAATGACCTTTTGTTTGGCCGTGGCCGTAAAGCACGAAACGGCAATCTTGCATTGGCCGCCGTAAAAGTCTTCGAGCTTTTTGATGAAGTCGGCGATGAAAAGATAATCAACGCGAAAGTCGTGTCCCCAGACCGAAAAGCAGTGTGCCTCATCGATCACAAAGCGCGCCACACGACGCTGCTGCAGAGCGGCCAATATCGAGCGGGAGCGAAGCGACTCGGGGGCAATGTACAAAAGGGTGGCTTCGCCGCTGATCACGGCTTCCAGCGCTCGGGAGCGTTCGATCGGACTCAAGAGCCCGTTGATGGTGACGGCGCGACTGATGCCTTTGGAGACGAGATTTTCCACCTGATCCTTCATGAGCGACTGCAGGGGCGAAATGACGACCGTGAGCGCTCGGGTGAGTTCGCCTTGCATCAGGGCGGGCAGCTGAAACGTGATCGACTTGCCGCCGCCCGTGGGAAAGACCGCCAAGAGCGATTCGCCGCCCACGGCCGCACGCGCGGCCATTTCCTGCAGGGGTTCACCGTTGTAGGTTCGAAACGAGTCGAAACCGAAAAAGCGAGAAAGAGCCGCTTTGACGTCAAGGCGTTCTTTGCAATAGGGGCATCCCTTTTTGCAGGGCGTATAGCGCAGCGCATTGAGCACCGACTGCGTGGCCGGGTAATTGGTGTTGACCCAGGGCGGAATGACGTCTGCGGGTTCTGCAGCGCGAATGAAGGCAAGTGCGTAGGCGAGTTCTGCCGGTTGTCGCTTGGCCAGGCCGTCAAGATCGGCGTGAATGCACAATTTGTCAGCCATCAGGCGTTTGATGACGCCTGCGGGATCCGCAAAGGTCGGTGTCTGGACGTTTAAGCACCGGAAAAAGCCCGCAAACTCCGGCCGGTTTTTGAGCATGGCGCAAAATAAGCGCTGCAGCACGCCGGGCAATTCATTGAAAGCTGCGACCTCTTCCTCAAAAAGCGCCATCGCCTTGCGGGCGTCCGACAGAGGATTGTTGAGTTCGTCGGTCAGAAGCTTTTCGTCTTTGAGCAGGTTGTGAAAACGCTTGCGCGGAAAGAGAAGAGCAGACAACGGCAGCGTATCGACGGCTTGCGGTCCGTCGCCCAAGACGGGGCGCAGATACTGCATGTCAAAGGCCACGATATTGTGTCCGCAGACAAAATCGGCTCCTTTGCAAAACTCTTTGAAGGCCGCGACATTGCTCGAATGAAAGAAACGACCGTCGGCACGGCACGCACCCAGATCAACGATTTGGCCGGTTTCAGGAGACACTTCGGCATCAATAAAGACGATGGCGTCCTTATTGAAGGTGCCCGGCAGCAGCACGGGACCTTTGGCCAAAGTGGGTAGATTGCTCATTGAAACTCAGTAGTTGTTCGAAAAAGGGGTGGTAAACGCACGCGCTTGGATTTTAAGGCGCAGCGCACGCTTTGTCCTGCATTGCGCCCACAGATTTTGCGTTACTTGTGGTCAAAACAGTCCGCGTTGCGAGGCAGCTCGGGGGCGAGGCGAGCAGCCAAAAGCTTGTCGATGAGATCTGAGGCTGTTGAGTCGACGATGGCGCGCTCATAGCAGGGCTTCGGCATGAATCCCGCATTGACGGCGTCTTTGAGAAAGGCGAAAAACGTATCGAAAAAGCCGTTGACGTTTAAAAAGCCCACAGGTTTGTTGTAAAGACCGATCCAGTTGCCGGTGATCATCTCGCAGGCTTCTTCCAATGTGCCGATGCCGCCCGGCAGCACGACGAACATGTCGGAGAGCTCGGCCATTTTGGCCTTGCGTTCGTGCATGTCGGCAACCACTTTCAACTCGGACAGATCTTCAACAGGAGTTTCCTGGTTAATCAGAAAGGCCGGGATGATGCCGGTGACGGGAACGCCCAGTTTGAGTGCCATGCGCGCCGTTTCTCCCATTAAGCCTGTGCCGCCGCCACCGAAGACGAGCTGAAGGTTTCGTTTGGCCAATTCGTGAGCCACGGCGTGCGCTGCGTCGGTGTACGCAGGATTGTTGCCGGTGCGGGAACCGCAGAACACACAGACGTTGAGTTCGGTCATGGCTTGCTTCTTTCTGAAAGAGGAAAGGAGGCATTTTAGTGGTTGTCAGCGGTATCTGGGTGCAATGAATGCAAAGACTGACGGAGTGCTTGTAGTGGTTTTGATGGCATAGGGACTGTAAAAAATTGATATATAAAACGGTTTTTTACAGTAAAAAACTGTTTTATAAGTTGGTCTTTTACAAGGCTGACCGTAAAGTCTTCCTACAGACACCGAATCTAGCGTCGGCTGACAGGATTTGTTTGGTGGAGATAAAAAAATCCCGACAGAATGACTTTTTGTTTGTCATGTTGTCGGGAATCTTTTCAAATTAAGAGGGAAGTTAGTCTACCCAGAATTGGATGGTGGCCGTTGTCGTTGTGCGGAATTCGCCCATATCTAGGGTGCCTGGTGCTCTGCAAAGTCCCCACCTGATAGGGTCGCTTAATGTCGAATCTTTGTGGGTGTTTCCGAAAAGAAAAGATTCTCCCCAGGCTTGCCCTTGATCACAAGATCTCAGTTCTTCTCCATATTTGTATATAAGACCAAGTCCTTTAAACGGTTGGTTACTGTCTGTATGAACTAACGTTGCGTAATTATTTGGTTTCCTTGGAGGGATGGCGGGAAAGACTCGTAAATAAACACTGCGTTTAACTTTGTCTCCACATGAAATAGTAACCATTGTTGGTCTGTTTGGTTTGATAGGATTGTCTGAAACATCGCGTGGATGGTGGCTTCCAAAATCAACAATGAGAGGATCGGCGTCAATAGTGCAAGGAATGAAAAAAAACGCACACGACTTATGCATCGTGTGCGTTGAAGAAGGTGGAGATCCTTCAAGGAAAGACGCCGGAGAGAGTAAGACGTCTTTCCTTATTCGCTATCTAATGGATTAGAGAGCGTTCAAAGCGGAACCAGCCTTGAACCATGCAAGCTGCTTGGCGTTGTAGCTGTGCTTGGCTTCGAAGCGTTCCTTCTTGCCGTCGGCGTGCGTGAGTTCGATCGTCACGTTCTGACCCGGAGCAAGCTTGTCGAGGCCGAGGACCGAGACGCGATCCTTTTCCTTGATCTTGTCATAGTCCGCCGGGTTGACGAAGGTCAGTGCGAGCACGCCCTGCTTCTTGAGGTTGGACTCGTGGATGCGAGCCAAGCTCTTGGTGAGAACGACGCGAACGCCCAGATAACGCGGTTCCATAGCGGCGTGTTCGCGGCTCGAGCCTTCACCGTAGTTGTCGTCGCCGATGATGATGGAATCAATCTTGTGATTCTTGTAGTAGCGAGCGACCTTGGCGGGCGTGTCGTACGTGCCGGTCTCATAGTTGAGCGTCTTGCCGGCGGCGTCGGTAAAGCCGTTGACCGCGCGTTCGAGCAGGTTGTCCGAAATGCGATCGAGGTTGCCGCGGTAAGCCAGCCACTTGCCCCCCGGGGAGATGTGGTCGGTCGTGCACTTGCCCTTGGCCTTGATCAAGATGGGCAGGCCCACGAAGTCCTTGCCATCCCAAGCCGGGAACGGTTCGAGCAGCTTGATGCGCTTGGCGTTGGGGCTCACCTTGATTTCGATCTTGGCATAGTCCGGGCGGATGCAGTCGGTCAGATCCGTCACGAAGCCCTTCACCGGCAGTTCGGTACCGGTCGGAGCCTTGAGTTTGATCGTCGTGCCCTTGGCGGTCGTGTACGAACCCTTCATGGGGTTGAACGTCAGATCGCCGTTGATAGCCATGGCCATCACGATTTCGGGCGAAGCCAGGAAGGCGTGCGTCTGAGCGCTGCCGTCGTTGCGGCCCTTGAAGTTGCGGTTGAACGATTCGATGATCGAGTTCTTCTTGCTCGGATCGCCGATCGTACGCTTCCACTGACCGATGCAGGGACCGCAGGCGGTTGCAAGCACGGTGGCGTTGAGCTTTTCAAACACGTCGAGGATGCCGTCGCGTTCGAGCGTCTTGTAGATGCGCATCGAACCCGGGACGATCATGACGGGGGTCTTCACCTTGATGCCGTTGTCGAGAGCCTGCTTGGCGATCGAAGCGGCGCGCGTGAAGTCTTCGTAGGAAGAGTTCGTGCAGGAACCGATCAGAGCGACTTCGAGCAGCTGCGGATAGCCCTTTTCCTTAACGCGGTCGGCCACCTGATTGAGAGGCATGGCGGCGTCGGGCGAGTAGGGGCCGTTGATGTGCGGTTCAAGTTCGGACAGGTTGATTTCGATGATGCGGTCGTAGTACTTGGCAGGATCGGCCATGACTTCCTTATCAGCGCGCAGATCGGCAGCAACAGCCTTGGCCATGTCGGCCACTGCGGCGCGGCCTGTGGCGTTCAGATAACGAACCATCGAGTCGTCGAACGGGAAGACGGAGGTGGTGGCACCCACTTCGGCACCCATGTTGCAGATCGTGCCCTTGCCCGTGCAGGAGAGCTGCTGGCAGCCGTCGCCGAAGAATTCGATGATGGAGTTCGTGCCGCCCTTGGTCGAGAGGATGCCGGAGAGCTTCAGGATCACGTCCTTGGCGCTGACCCAGCCGCTCAACTTGCCGGTGAGCTTCACGCCGATGATCTTGGGCATCTTCAGTTCCCATTCCATACCCATGAGGGCGTCGACCAGGTCGGCGCCGCCCACGCCGATGGCGAGCATGCCCATGCCGCCGGCCGTCGGGGTGTGGCTGTCGGTCACCAGCATCATGGCGCCCGGGAAGTCGTAGTTTTCAAGGAAGACCTGATGGCAGATGCCCGTGCCGGCAGGCCAGAAGTCAAAGCCGTAGCGGCGGGACACGTCGCGCAGGAAGCTGTAGGTTTCAACGTTGTCGCGGTCGGCAATCTGGAGATCCTTGCGAACGCCGGTCTGAGCCGTCACGAGGTGGTCGGCAACCAGAGCTGCGGGCAGTGCGATGCGTTCCTTGCCGGAGGTGAGGAACTGCAGGATGGCCATCGGGCCGCCGATGTCGTGCGTACCGGCACGATCGGGACGCAGTTCGATGTAGTCCTGGCCGCGCTTGAATTCGGTGAGGCTTTCCGGATGATAGAGGTGCACGAAAAGCAACTTTTCGGTGAGCGTCAGCGGACGACCGAGTTTGGCGCGAACGGCAGCAAGCTTCTTGGGATAGTTGGCGTAGAAAGCCTTAATCATGTCGAAGTCGCGGATCTTGGACGTATCCTGTGCGGCTTTGGCTTCCTTTGCCATCAACAGGCTCGGAGCCGAAACCGTCGAAGCGGCCACGGCGCCGGCAGCGCTGGCTTTGAGCAGCTTGCGGCGGGAAATTTGCAGTTCAGACATCAGTTCTTCTCCTGTTTCTCTGTGTTTCTTGCGGGTGTCGAATTCATGAGCGGACACCCTTAAACGACAGTGATCGGGACGGTCTGTCGGCCGTCCTCTATTTGTCTCGATCGCAATTTTTCGTCCACGTAGGTGCTACGTAGTTTTGATTTATGTCAAAAATTTAGGGAGTTGACTTTTGAACGTTTTGGTTGCATTTCGCGCGTTGTGCGTGCGCGTGAAGCCGTTCCATTACAATAATTTAAGGGAAGAACATAGCCGGCTAATGAAACGGATGACGAGACAAAGAATATATCGCGTCAATATCAGAGATTAAACAATCTTACGGAAGGGACTGGAAAGAAGAAACAATATAAAAAATAAGCCGGCTAAAAAATAGATGACTCAATGTTTGCTAACGACAATATGACAACGTGTTGAATCACTTAACTGTCGGATGATTCCCGAGACTACTTCTTGTGTGAGAAATGATGATGGAGCGAAGCCATTGGTTGGCAGGGTCGGCGTTTTTGGATTCGTGCCAGTATAAAGTCGGATAAAACGGGGATTCCCCGAGTTGGGGCGTTTTGTAAATTGTGATTGGCAACCATTGGGACAATGTTCTTGCCGTTGTTTCGGGAAGAACCACCACGACGTCTGCAACAAGGCATGCAAAAGCTGAACTGACGAAGAATGGGGACTTTATGAAGCACTGACTGCTTGAAAGATGCTTCTGCTGATCGCTTGGGTCAGAAAAGAAAAATTTCTTGCGAGCTGAAACTCGTACTTTCTGGTAATCGTTGACATGGAGGTGAATTTCTTCAGGCGGAACCTTTTCCAGAGGGTGACCTTTGCGGGTGATGTAGACAAAGTGATCTTCAAAAAGTTTGAAAAAACGGATGCTTTTGGGAACTTCACTGTCTTTGTACGGGTAGATAAGCAGATCCACTTCATTGGAAGACAGGTAGTCGACGTACTTTGTCAGAGCCGAAAAGCGGATATCCGGAATTTCGAAGGTAACGCCGGGGGCCGCTCGTTGTATCGCATTAACAACCGGTAGAAAGATGTTGAAGAAAGCGTTGTCGACGATCCCCAAACGAAAGTTCTTCGTAAGACGGGCAGGATCGAAGATCTCCTCTTGCGTGAGAGCCAATAGGGACTGAAGCGTTTTTTCAGCATTGGGTATGAGTCGTTCGCAACGTTCGCTTGGAACCATTCCGGTTCGGGTTTTCAAAAAAAGCTCATCGTGAAATATCTCGCGCAGCGTTGAAAGAAGGCGACTGCCGGCCGGCTGCGAAATACCAAGGCGTGAGCATGCCTTGGAAAGACTTCCTTGCTCATAAAGCTGAAGCAAAAATTGCAGAAGCTCGGCTGAAAGGTGGTTATTCATTTTTCGAAAAACCCATATCCAAGAAGGAAATATTGTCCCATAAAAAACCGACTACAACCGACAAAAGCCTGTTTCTACAATGGTTTTTAAGAAATTCACCAATGGATTTTTTCCAAAGAGGAGAAACAAATGATGAAATTAAAAACCGTTGCAATCGCCGCCGGTATTGTTTGCTCAATGGCATTTTCCACACAGGTTCTAGCTGTCGGCGGGGCCAGCGGCCCTCACGTTGCCTATCCGAGCAAGGGCAAGATCGGCGAGATTGTGGTGAATCCCTACGGCATCGCCCCTTTAACGGCAGTCATTCGCAACGGGGGCTACGTGATTACTGACGTTTCCGTTCGTATCGTGCCGAAGAAAAACGGGCAGGAAATTAAATACAAGGTGAGCAACTCGGAGGTGCTTACGCACGGCGGCATCCCTGTTTTCGGCCTTTATCCGGATTACATGAATCAGGTTGAAGTGACCTACAAGCGCAGTCTTGGTCAAAAAACCGAAAACATGAAGGAAACTTACAAGATCTACGGTGCGCCGATTTGGGGGCCGTCAACTGCCGGCAAGATGCAGGTGAGCAACCTCTTTAAGACCCGCGTGATCAAAGTGGATCCGGAATTCTCCGATCGTCTGTATTTGATCAATGACTTCGGTGAAAAGAACGCCCACGGTACCCGTGTTGTCTGGAACAATCCGGTGGGCGGTGCATTGGAATGGAACTTTGAGCCGATCAACGCCATCATCGATACCAAGGGTGAAATTCGCTGGTACATGTTTGCCGATCCCATCTATAACCTCAACTCCATCGATATGGGCGGCGTGATGATGGGCTTCAGGCAGAACGAAGACGGCATGTTTACTTGGGGCTACGGCCAGCGCTATGTGAAGTACGACATTATGGGGCGTGAAGTATGGAATCGTAAGCTTCCCATGGGCTACAACGACTACTCGCATTCGATGGATCCGATGCAAAACGGCAATTATCTGTTGCGCGTTGCCAGCTCAGATAAGAAACTTGCCAACGGTAAGAACGTGAGAACGGTTCGAGACGTCATCATTGAAGTTGACAACAACGGCAAGGTGGTTGATGAATGGCGCCTCTGGGACATCCTTGATCCGTATCGCGACAATGTGCTCAAGGTACTCGATCAGGGCGCTGTGTGCCTGAATATTGATGCCACACAGGCCGGCAAGACGTTGTCCTCTGAAGAGCTCGCCAAGCTTGATGAAAGTGATCATTTCGGCGACATCGTGGGTTCCGGCCCCGGTCGCAACTGGGTACACGTCAACTCGGTTGACTATGACCCGACGGACGACTCGATCATTATCAGTTCTCGCCACCAATCGGCCATTATCAAGATTGGTCGCGACAAGAAAGTGAAGTGGATCATGGGTTCGCCCGAAGGCTGGAAGAAGCCCTGGGCCGATAAGGTGCTTCAGCCGGTCGACTCCACCGGCAAGCCCATTAAGTGCGAAAACTCCAAGTGCGAAGGAAGCTTTGACTGGACTTGGACACAGCACACAGGATTCCGCATTGACAGCAAGTCCGATAAGAACATCTTCTATCTGTCGGTTTTTGATAACGGCGACGCTCGCGGCATGGAACAACCCGCATTGCCCGAAATGAAGTACAGCCGCGCCGTGGTCTACAAAATCGATCAAAAGAAGATGACGGTTGAGCAGATTTGGGAATACGGCAAGGAACGCGGCCATGAATGGTACAGCCCTGTGACTTCGCTTACCGAATACCACCCGGACAAGAATTCGATCGTTACCTATTCAGCAACGGCTGGTGCTGAGTATGACTTTAAAAACGGTGCCTTCGTCACCGCTCCGAATCCCTATTTGAGTGAATTCAAGTGGGGTGCAAAGGAACCTTCTGTTGAGATCCAGATCCTTAACAACAAGGGGTATCAGGCTATGCCGATTAACCTTGACAAGGCGATGAACAACTAATCAGCAGTGCTTATAGCGCCTCCGGCTTAAGTTCACTTGCAGCTGGAGGCGCATTCTCATTTCGGAGAAATTCAAAATGTTCAAAAAGACTTTGTTTGCTCTTGGCCTTTCGGTTATCGCTGCCACTGCGATGGCTGCTACCGAAGGTACCGACTATGTGAAACTTGACAAGCCCATGGTCAACGCCGAAGGCAAGCTCACCAAGATCTTCAGTTACGACTGCC
>OGGH01001571.1_pt1 | contig 14308 bp, 12 predicted proteins | sample 1571161 | NCBI WGS metagenome assembly OGGH01 (sample SAMEA2582053, study PRJEB24529) | metagenome | biome: Human gut stool | place: China | collected 2011 | reverse complement strand
TAGGAACGGCAAAATTTTTTACACTTCTATTACTTCTTTATCGCACATCAGTAAAAAGTCAGGGCATGAAACAGCTCATGGCCGGTGGCGGCGTGGCGCTCATCGGCGTCATTCTCGTTCCCCTGCTCTCCGGCCTGTTCGGTTAATCGCCCGCACAAATCCTTCGCGGCGTCCGCCCCCCGGGGCGGGCGCTGCGGGAAAGGAGGGTAAAGCCCATTGGATTTGATATGGCAGAAATTCACCGAATGGCTGAAGGAGCTGCTGGTCAGCGGCATCATGGACAACGTGAACGGACTGTTTGACAACGTAAACAGCCGCGTGGCGGGCATCGCCGGACAGGTGGGCGCTACGCCCCAGGGCTGGAACAGCAGCATCTACGGCATGATCCGAACGCTGTCGGACAATGTGATTTTGCCCATCGCGGGCGTGATCCTGGCCTTTGTCATGACGCTGGAGCTGATTCAGCTCATTACGGAAAAGAACAATATGCACGACGTGGACACCTGGATGTTCTTCAAATGGATATTTAAGACCGCCTGCGCCGTGCTCATCGTCACCAACACATGGAACATCGTCATGGGCGTGTTCGAAGCGGCTCAGAGCGTCGTAAACAGCGCGTCGGGCATCATCGTATCGGACACATCTCTAACGCTCACCGAGCATATCGCGGGATTTGAAGCAAAGCTCCTGGATATGGAGGTCTGGTCGCTGCTGGGGCTGTGGCTGGAGTCCGTGGTCGTGCATCTTTCCATGTGGGCGCTGACCATCTGCATTTTCATCATCTGCTACGGCAGAATGATCGAGATCTACTGCGTGACCTCCATCGCGCCCATCCCCATGGCGACCATGGCCAACCGGGAATGGGGGCAGATGGGCCAGAATTACCTCAGAAGCCTGCTGGCGTTGGGCTTTCAGGGCTTCCTCATCATCGTCTGCGTGGCGATCTACGCGGTGCTGATTCAGAACATCGTGGTGGAGAGCAGCGTCTCGGCGGCCATATGGACGTGCATGGGGTATACGGTGCTGCTGTGCTTCACGCTGTTTAAGACAAGCTCCCTTGCCAGGAGCCTGTTCCATGCCCACTGACGGAGGTGATGAAATTTGGCATACGTTCCCGTACCCAAGGACTTGAACGCGGTGAAAACCAAGGTCATGTTCAATTTAACAAAACGGCAGATTCTGTGCTTCGGCGGCGGCGCGCTCATCGGCGTACCGCTTTTCTTTCTGCTCAAGGGGCATATCGGCAGCAGCGCGGCGGCCCTTTGCATGATGCTGGTCATGCTGCCCTTCTTCCTGCTGGCCATGTACGAAAAGAACGGTCAGCCGCCGGAGAAGCTCATCCGCAACATCGTGCAGGTATGCTTTCTGCGTCCCAAGCAGCGCCCGTACAGGACGAACAATTTCTACGACCTGCTGAACCGGCAGGATATTTTGGATAAGGAGGTCTACGCGATTGTCCACAAACAAAACCCCCGCAAGAAAGCTCACACGAGCCGAGCGAAAGCAGATCGACGCGGCGATTGCAAGAGCAAAGCGTCAGGATAAACGAAAGAAGTCCGCCCAGGACAGCATCCCCTTTCAGCGGATGTACCCCGACGGCGTGTGCCGCGTGACGGACAATTACTACACGAAAACCGTGCAGTTTCAGGATATCAACTATCAGCTCAACCAGAACGAGGACAAGACCGCCATTTTCGACGGCTGGTGCGACTTCCTCAACTATTTTGATTCCTCCATCCGCTTCCAGCTTTCCTTCATCAACCTCTCCGCCACGCGGGATACCTACGCCCGGCGCATCGCCATCCCCTTGCAGGGCGACTGCTTCGACAAGCTCCGCACCGAGTACACCGGGATGCTGCAAAGCCAGCTTGCACGGGGCAACAACGGGCTTATCAAGACCAAGTACCTGACCTTCGGCGTGGAGGCGGACAGCCTGAAAGCCGCAAAGCCCCGATTGGAGCGCATCGAGACGGATATCCTCAACAACTTCCGCCGTCTGGGCGTGACGGCGGAGAGCCTGAACGGGATGGAGCGCCTGCGCCTGCTGCACGGGATGCTCCACATGGACGAGCCGCAGCCCTTCCGCTTTTCGTGGGACTGGCTGGCTCCCTCCGGGCTGTCGGTGAAGGACTTCATCGCGCCCAGCGCCTTTGAGTTCAAGACCGGCAGCAGCTTCGGCGTGGGCAGCAAGACCGGCTGCGTATCCTTCTTACAGATTTTAGCGCCGGAGCTCAACGACCGAATGCTGGCGGACTTCCTGGATATGGAAAGCTCCCTCATCGTCAGTATGCACGTCCGATCCGTGGATCAGGTGAAGGCCATCAAGACCATCAAGCGCAAGATCACCGATTTGCAGAAGATGACCATTGAGGAGCAGAAAAAGGCGGTGCGCTCCGGCTACGATATGGATATTATCCCAAGCGACCTTGCCACCTACGGCAATGAGGCGAAAAAACTCTTGCAGGAGCTGCAAAGCCGCAACGAGCGCATGTTCCTTTTGACCTTCCTTGTGGTGAACGTGGCGGACAACAGGCAGCGCCTCGGCAACAACGTCTTTCAGGCGGGCTCCATCGCCCAGAAGTACAACTGCCAGCTCACGCGGCTGGACTTTCAGCAGGAGGAGGGCTTCATGAGCAGCCTCCCCTTGGGGCTGAACCAGATCGAGATCCAGCGGGGGCTCACCACCTCCAGCGTGGCGATTTTCGTGCCGTTTACCACCCAGGAGCTGTTTCAGGACGGAAAGGAAGCCCTCTACTGCGGGCTGAACGCCCTTTCCAACAACCTCATCATGGTAGACAGAAAGCTGCTTAAAAACCCCAACGGGCTGATCTTAGGCACGCCCGGAAGCGGCAAGTCCTTCTCCGCCAAGCGTGAGATCGCCAACGTGTTCCTCGTCACGAATGACGATATCATCATCTGCGACCCGGAGGCGGAGTACGGCCCGCTGGTGGAGCACCTGCATGGGCAGGTGGTGAAGATCTCGCCCACCTCCACCGACTATCTGAACCCCATGGATTTGAACCTGAATTACAGTGACGACGAAAACCCGCTGAGCCTGAAATCCGACTTCATCCTGTCCCTGTGCGAGCTGATCGTGGGCGGCAAGGACGGCCTCATGCCGGTGGAAAAGACCATCATCGACCGCTGTGTGCGCTCTGTTTACCGGGAGTACCTGAGTGACCCCCGCCCGGAAAAGATGCCGATTTTAGAGGACTTGTACAACGAGCTTCGCAGGCAGGACGAAAAGGAAGCGCAGTATATCGCCACGGCACTGGAAATCTACGTCACCGGCTCACTCAACGTGTTCAACCACCGCAGCAACGTGAATATCGAAAACCGCGTGGTCAGCTTCGATATCAAGGAGTTGGGCAAGCAGTTAAAGAAGATCGGGATGCTGGTGGTGCAGGACGCGGTGTGGAACCGCGTCACGATCAATCGTGAGCAGCGCAAGTCCACCCGCTACTATATCGACGAAATGCACCTTCTTCTGAAGGAGGAGCAGACCGCCGCGTATACGGTGGAGATATGGAAGCGATTCCGCAAGTGGGGCGGCGTTCCCACGGGCATCACCCAGAACGTCAAAGACCTGCTCTCCAGCCGTGAGGTGGAGAACATCTTTGAAAACTCCGACTATGTGTATATGCTCAACCAGGCTTCCGGCGACCGGCAGATTCTGGCAAAGCAGCTCAACATCTCGCCCCACCAGCTCTCGTATGTGACCCAATCCGCCGAGGGCGAGGGGCTTTTGTTCTACGGCAGCGTGATCCTGCCCTTCGTAGACCGCTTCCCCAAGGATACGGAGCTGTACAAAATCATCACGACCAAGCTCTCGGAGCAGGTGCAGTCAGAATAGGGACGAGAAAGGATGCGCGAATATGAATAGCAATCTGATGATCTTTGAAAACCCGGAGTTCGGTGAACTGCGCTCCCTGCGCATGAACGGCGAACCGTGGTTCGTGGGCAGAGACGTTGCGATGGCGTTGGGCTATGGCAAGGGGAAGTCTCTGAATAATGCTGTTTCCAAGCACGTTGACGATGAGGACAAAGGGGTCACTGAAATGATGACCCCCGGCGGAAAGCAGAATGTTATTATCATCAACGAATCCGGCCTTTACGCTCTTGTCCTCTCCAGCAAGCTGGAGCGCGCAAAGAAGTTCAAGCGCTGGGTGACGGCCGAGGTGCTGCCCTCCATCCGCAAGCACGGCGCGTATATGACGGATGTGCTTCTTAGCCGGATGGACGAGCACCCCGAGCTTATCTCGGAGTATATCGGCAAGCTCCGTGCGGAAAACGCAAAGGCGAACGCCGCGTGGGAGGCGCTGAAAAAGGCGGAGGCCGAGAACGCGCGGCTGGCTCCGAAGGCCAGCTACTACGATTCCTTTGTGGGCGTTGAGAGCGTGACCTGTCTCCGCTATACCGCCAAGGAGCTGGGCGTTCCGCAGAAGAAATTTATCGGCTACCTGCTGGAAAAGGGGTATGTGTTCAGAGACCGTCACCGCAGCGACCGTGTATTTGTCAGAGCCGGCAAGCGCAACGACCCGCTGTTTGTGACCAGAGATTTTTACCTTCCCAACGGCACAAAAAGCGAATACACCCTCGTCACGCCTGCCGGAAAGGCGCATTTTCTGAAAATCGCGGAGAAAATCCGCGTCTGGGAGCCCCGTGAGGTTGCAGAGGGCAAAGACGCCAGCGAACAGGCCGTCTTTGCCGCGTGCGTATGACGATCCAATCCCCACAGAATCGAGGTGATGAATATGGCAAAACGCTCGCCAAGGCTGATTTTCACCGAGGAAGAACGCGCCCTGCCGGAGCTGGAACGAGCTGTCCGCAAGGCGGACAGGGCGGCGAATAAGCTGGAGAAGGCCGAAGCGAAAATTCCCAAGAAACCCGTTAAGGTCAAAAAGCGCGTTGTGGACAGTGAGAGCGGCAAGGTCACGACGCGCCTTTTCTTTGAGGAGGCGGACAAAAAGCGTCCGCCCTCCAAGCTGGCGCACGCCGCAAGGAAAGCGCCGCTGGATACCGTCCGCAGCGCAGTCCACCGCAAGCTCCGGGAGGAGGGCGATGACAACCCCGGCACGGAGGCGGCGAACACCCTGACCGAGACGGCGGAGCGCACCTGGCGCATTGCGGAATCGGCGCACCGCTCCCATGCGGAAAAGCCCTACCGCAGGGCGGACAAGGCGGAAGCCGGCGCAGACAAAGCCAATCTCAAGGCGCTGAACAAACAGTACGAGCAGGAATACGGCAGGGCTTCCAACCCCTATTCCCGTTGGCGGCAGAAGCAGGCCATTAAAAAGGAATACGCCGCCGCAAAAGCGGGGAACGGCGCGAGGAATACCGTCAAAGCGTCCGAGACCACCGCGAAGGCGGCAAAGCGCGCCGCCGAGGGGAGCAAAAAGGCCGGCAGCTTTTTTGTCCGGCACAAAAAGGGCTTTCTCATCGCGGGCGGTATCGCCGCTGCGATGCTGCTGCTCATAACCTGCATTTCCTCCTGCTCCACGCTGTTTCAGGGCGGGCTGTCCGGCGTTGCGGCCTCCACCTATCCGCTGGAGGATGCGGATATGCTGGCGGCGGAAGCTGCCTACTGCGCCATGGAGGACGAGCTGCGGGAATACCTGAACAGCTACGAACGCACCCACGATTACGACGAGTACCACTTTGACCTGGACGAGATCGAGCACGACCCCTATGTGCTCATTTCCATGATTACCGCCCTCAAGGGCGGAGAATGGACGATTGACGAAATAGGCGGGATTCTGGAGACGCTGTTTGAAAAGCAGTATATCTTAACGGAAACCGTCGCCACGGAAACCAGATACCGCACCGAAACGCATATCGGCTATTACACCGACGAAAACGGCAATCTGCAAAGCTACGAGTACGAAGTAGAGGTTCCCTACACCTGGTATATCTGCCATGTGGAGCTGGAAAACTTCAACCTCTCCCATGTGCCGGTGCATATCATGTCCCACGATCAGCTCTCCATGTACGCCGTGTATATGAGCGTGCTGGGCAACCGCCCCGACCTGTTCCCCGGCTCCCCGTATGTGAACCGGTACTACTATACCCAGTATGAGAAGTACGAGATATCCCCGGAGGCGCTGGCGGATGAGCAGTTCGCCGCCATCATCAAGGAAGCGGAAAAGTATCTGGGCTACCCCTACGTCTGGGGCGGCAGCTCGCCCGCCACCTCCTTCGACTGCTCCGGCTTCGTTTCGTATGTCTACAACCACTGCGGCCTGCATTGGAGCTTCGGCAGGCTGGGCGCGGAGGGTCTGCGGGGCATGTGCGCCTATGTCTCCCCGGAAAGCGCCCGTCCCGGCGACCTGATCTTTTTTGAAAAGACCTACGACACCGCAGGCGCGTCCCATGTGGGCATCTATGTGGGCAATAACAGGATGCTCCACTGCGGCGACCCCATTCACTACGCTTCCATCGACACGAGCTACTGGCGAAGCCATTTTCTCCAGTTTGGCAGATTACCTTAACAACAACCATATCAACGCAAAAAGGAGGATGTTATGAACCCGCGACTTGAAAAGCTGCGTCAGGAGCGCGAGAAGCTGGCGGAAAAGCTCACATCGCTGACCGCACGGCTCAAAGCCCTGGACGAGCAGATTCTGAAGCTGGAAAACACGGATATTGTGGGCATCGTCCGCGAGAACGGGCTGACCATCGAGCAGCTCGCGGCGCTGATGGCGATGCTGGAAAAGCGCCCCACGGCGGCGCTGCCCGACGAATACAGAAAAACGGAGGAATTTATGGATGAAGAATAAATGGAGATTTTTTGCCGTGATAATGGCCGTCGTGCTCTGCATGACGGTCTTTTCCGTTACGGCCTATGCAGGCGGCGGCGATATGGTCGATTCGACAATGGGCGACCCGACCATGGAAACCCCAACTGCAACTACACAGCCGGAGAATACGAATACCGGTGAGCAGACCCCAAACGGACAGACCCTGACCGTGCTTGTGACCGAAAATGCGGACGGAAGCCATACCGTGACCATCGGGGATCGGAGCTGGACGCTGCCCGGAAAGCAGGAACAGGCCGGAAAGGTGGTCAACGTCCGCACCTATTTGAACCTGCGCACCGGCCCCGGCACGGATTACACCGTGATCGGGCGTCTGCTCAACGGCGCGGAGGTGAAGGTGCTGGAGGAAAGCAACGGCTGGTACAAGGTGGTCGTGCCGGAGCAGACCGGCTATGTATACGGCAAATACCTTGAGGTTCTCAACACCTCTGCGGGAGGCGGTGAGAACGACACGGATACTGCGGGACTGCTGGAGATACTGCTGCAATATTACGCCGCTGCCGGAGGTTCCGCTCCCCTGACCCCGGACGGCAACCTGACGCTCATGGACGACATCGGCTCCGCTTTCGGCGCAGGCAAGCAGTTCATCACCGTGACGACCAAGGGTGGCAACACCTTTTATCTCATCATCGACCGGGACGATAAGGGCAATGAGAACGTCCATTTCCTGAATCTTGTGGACGAGGCCGACCTGCTGGCTTTGACCAAGGACGGCGAGAGCATCGTCCCCGCCTGCTCCTGCACGGACAAATGCGCCGTGGGCAAAATCAACACGGGCTGCAAGGTGTGCAGAACCAATATGAGCGAGTGCGCGGGTAAGGAGCAAGCCGCAGAAATTACGCCCCAGCCCGCCGAGCCTGCGGAGCCCGCGCCCGAAAAGAAGTCCGGCGGTGCGGGGCTTGTTGTGGTCGTCCTCCTGCTTCTGCTGGGCGGCGGCGGTGCGCTGTACTGGTTCAAGCTCCGCAAGCCCAAGGCCGACAACCGTGGGGCGGACGATCTGGACGATTACGACTACGGCGAGGACGAGGAAGAAGAGGATTACGAGTTTGAAGATGAAAACACTGCTGACAGTGAGGAGGACAAAAACCAATGATGAATACGACCTGTTACCGGCTTGTTGTGTGTGAAAAGCCCTCCGTGGCAAGGAGCATCGCCGCCGTTCTTGGCGCAGGCAGGCGCGAGGACGGCTTTCTTTCGGGTGGCGGCTATCTCGTCTCCTGGTGCTTCGGGCATCTTGCGGAGCTTTCGGACGCAGACGCCTACGACGAAAAGTACGGAAAATGGCGAAGGGAGGACTTGCCCATCCTGCCGAAAAGCTGGCAGTATACCGTGGCGAGGGACAAGCAGAAGCAGATGAACACCCTTCGCGCCCTCATGCACAGAGAGGACGTTTGCGAGGTCATCAACGCCTGCGACGCCGGGCGCGAGGGCGAGCTGATCTTCCGCACGGCGTATAATCTCAACAACTGCCGCAAGCGCGTGCAGCGGCTCTGGATCTCCTCCATGGAGGATGCGGCGCTCCTTGATGGCTTTGACAATCTCCGCGACGGAGCGGAGTACGACAACCTCTACGCCTCCGCCCTCTGCCGCAGCAAGGCGGACTGGCTGGTGGGCATCAACGCCACCCGCCTGTTTTCCGTGATGTACCACCGCACACTGAACGTGGGGCGCGTGGTATCGCCCACGCTTGCGCTGCTGGTGCAGCGGGAAGCGGAGATCAACGCCTTTCAGCCGGAGAGCTTCTACACCGTCCATCTGGACTTTGACGGCTTCTCCGCCGCAGGCGGGCGCATGAAGGAGCAGGCAGAGGCGGAGCGGCTTGCCGGGGACTGCAACAGCAAAACCGCCGCTGTTACCTCCGTCGTGCAGACGGAAAAGGCTGAAAAAGCCCCGGCGCTCTACGACCTGACCACGCTCCAGCGGGATGCGAACCGCTTGCTTGGGTACACGGCGCAGCAGACGCTGGATTATCTGCAAAGCCTGTATGAAAAGAAGCTCTGCACCTACCCCCGCACCGACAGCCGCTACCTCACCGACGATATGGAGGGCGGCGTAAACGCGCTGGCGCTGTGCTGCGCGGGCATCTGCGGCACGGAGCCGCCCGCAGCCGTCTGTTCGGGGCAGGTGTGCAGCAGCAAAAAGGTCAGCGACCACCACGCCGTCGTTCCCACCATGGCAGCGGGCGAAACGGACTTGGAGGCGCTGCCCGCAGGCGAACGGGAAATCCTGCGCCTTGTTTCCCGTCAGGTGCTTATGGCGGTCAGCGCACCCTTCGTCTATCTGGAGACCGAGGCAAGGCTGGACTGCGGCGGAAATGCCTTTTCCGCCAAGGGAAAAACTGTGGTGCAGCCCGGTTGGAAAGCATATGCGGATGCGGAGCTTACGGACAAGGCCCTCCCGGAGCTTTCCGAGGGACAGTTTCTTCCCGTTTCCTCCTGCGAAGTCAAAGAGGGAAAAACGACCCCGCCAAAGCACTTCACCGAGGATACGCTTTTGTCGGCCATGGAGACGGCGGGCAAAGAGGATATGCCGGAAGATGCCGAGAGAAAGGGATTGGGAACTCCCGCGACAAGGGCGGCTGTCATTGAAAAGCTGGTGGCCACGGGCTTTGCAGAGCGCAGAAAGGCGAAGAAATCTGTACGCCTCGTTCCCACCGAAGCGGGCGTGTCCCTCATTACCGTGCTGCCCGAACAGCTCCAGTCCCCGCTGCTCACCGCCGAATGGGAGCACCGCCTCAAGGAGATCGAATGCGGCGAGCTGGGCGCGGACGAGTTCCTTGCCGGCATCCGCGATATGGTCGCAGCGCTGGTTCGGGACGCTGCGCCTGTGGATGGCGCGGAGGTGCTGTTCCCCTCCGGCAGACCCGTTGTGGGCAAATGCCCCCGCTGCGGCGCACAGGTCACGGAGAGCAAAAACGGCTATTTCTGCGAGAGACGGAGCTGCAAGTTCGGGCTGTGGCGGGACAACCGCTTCCTTGCCGCAAAGAAGCTCAGTCTGACGAAGAAGATGGTGTCCTCGCTCCTGACGCAGGGGCGCGCCTACGCCAGCGGCGTCTACTCCGAGAAAACCGGCAAGACCTACGACGCATTCATCGTGCTGGAGGACGACGGCGCGCGTTCCTCCTATAAGCTGGACTTCACCAAATGACCCTCGCAGGCTCCCGCACGGGCGTTTCGTTCCCCTGCGGGAGCCGCTGTTTTTACCATGATCCAAAGGAGGTATGCACGAAATGGCTGAAAAACAGACCAACAAGGAACGGCTCAAGGACATCACCGACAGCATCGAGACGGGCATAAAGGAGCTGTTTGAGAGCGACAAATACAGGCAGTACCTTGCCACCATGAGCCGCTTTCACAAGTACAGCGTCAACAACACCATGCTCATCTATATGCAGCGCCCCGACGCCACCCATGTGGCGGGCTTCAACAAATGGCGCGACCAGTTCGGAAGAAGCGTCAAAAAGGGCGAAAAGGGCATTAAGATCATCGCCCCCACGCCCTTCAAGAAGAAAATCGAGCAGCAGAAATTAGACCCCGACATCAAGCTCCCCCTGCGGGACGAGAACGGCGATATTATCACGGAGGAAAAGACGGTGCAGATTCCCATGTACAAGCCCGTGGTGGTGTTCGACGTGCAGCAGACCGCGGGCAAGCCCCTGCCGGAGCTGGCGGCGAACCTTACGGGGGACGTGCAGAATTACGGGGTGTTCATGGAAGCTCTGCGCCGCAGCGCGCCTGTCCCCATCTGCTTTGAGAAGCTGGCGGAGAATATGGACGGATACTTCTCCGTGGACAAACAGCGCATCGTCCTCAGAGAAGGCATGAGCGAGGTACAGACGGTCTGCGCCGCCGTCCATGAGATCGCCCACTCCAAGCTCCACAATAAGGACGAAATCGGGGAAAAATATCAGGCGGTCGAGCTGTTCGGCAAGCCTGCGCTGTTTTCAAACGGGCGCATCGACCGGGATAAGCTGCCGGAGGACTTGTATGCGTATGACCTGCGCGGCTCGGATGATGATCCGGGGTTGCCGGTAACGCTTGAAAGCCATGTCACCGTCAATCACGCCGCCTCTGTCATCACAGCAGCGCCCATTGAGCTGCCGGAGCAGGGCTTTCTTTATTTAGGCGAGGACGGGCTGAACTTCACGGGCGGCGAGCAGACCGTGAAGGAGTTTCTGCACGCACAGTACCCGGAAAAGGCAAAGCTCTCCCGCGCCGCCGAGGAGATTCAGGCGGAGAGCATCTCCTTCGCCGTCTGCGCCTATTACGGCATTGAGACAGGCGAAAACAGCTTCGGGTATCTGGCGACCTGGGCAAAGGACAGGGAGCTGACCGAGCTTCGCGCATCGCTGGAGACCATCAACCGAACCTCATCCTCCCTGATTACGGATATCGACCGCCATTACGCGGAAATCTGCAAGGAGCGCGGGCTGGACAGGGAGACGGAGAGCCTTGCCGCCCAGCCGGTGCAGGAGATCGCCGTGCAGGAGCCGGAGCCGGTCACAGCGCCGGACAACAGCTGCGTCCCCGACCCTGCGATTTCTGTTGAGAGCATGAACGCCTATGGCTACACCGATTCCAATATGCTGCCGCTGACAAAGGAGCGTGCGCTGGAGCTCATGGAACGGGATGTAAGCGTGTATATGCTCCATACCGACAACACCGAGGCCATGGCCTTCGATGCAGAGGAAGTCCGCAGCTTTGACGGCGTCTTCGGCGTGGAAGCCTCCGAATGGGAGACGGTCAAAGACCGCTTCGCACCGCCGAACTATGAAAAGGCGTTCCTCGACAACACCGCCGACAGCTTTGCCATCTATCAGCTTCGGGATAATGATAATACGGCGCAGCTCCGCTTTATGAACGCCGAGTATCTGGAGAAGAAGGGGCTTTCCATTGAAAAGGAGAATTACGCCGCCGTCTACGCGGGAAACCTTGACCGCAGGGGCGATACGCAGGACAGGTTGAACGAGCTGTATGAGACCTTCAACCTCCGCCGCCCGGAGGATTTTCGCGGCCACAGCCTGTCCGTCAGCGACATCGTGGCGCTGAAGCAGAACGGCGTGGTATCCTGTCATTACGTTGATTCATGGGGTTTCAAGGCGCTGCCCGACTTCCTCAAGCCGGAAAACTATCTCAAAAATGCAGAGATGACCATGGAGGACGACTACGGCATGATCGACGGCGTTATCAACAACGGGCCGAAGCAGACCGTGGCAGAGCTGGAGGAACAGGCAAAGTCCGGCAAGCCCGTCTCCCTCATGGAGCTGGCGCAGGCGGCGCGCCGGGAACAGGCGCAGGCGTCACGGCAGGAGAAGAAGCCCTCCGTGCTGGCAAAGCTCTGTCCTCCCGTCAACGAGCCGAAAAAGACAGCGCGTTCAAAGCGCGCGGAAAGAGAGCTGCTATGATGAATTTTACCAACGATGAAATGAACCTCATGTGCATCTACCAGAGCGACAGCCGCAGCGGGCTGATTGCCGCCCTCACCGAAATGCGCGGATACCTGGACGAGGACGAAGCCGATCTGCGAGCGCTGACCGACAGCGCCCTGCAAAAGCTGGGCGAAATCACCGACGAGCAGTTCGCGGAGCTGGAGCTGGTGCCTGACTTCGACACGGACGAATAAGGCGGATGCGGCGGGAGCGGCCTTCGGGTCGCTCCCGTTTTGCTTTCACGATTCTATTTCCCAAAATCGAAAAAATATTGATTTTGGGAAACAGACGGTAATGCTTCGCTTGCCTGCACTGCCGCATTGTTGGACAAAATGCGTGTAACCGCTAAAATGTTCAATAGATGCGGTTTGCCCTTCTCTTTACAAAAATGTCCGTTCGAGTGCGTAACATCCACGGAAAACGCACAGAATGAGCATGAAAGAATCCGCACTATTTTTTGAAATCGCTTGATTTTCACCGGATAGTTGCGTATAATAAGACTGCGAGGTGAAAATATGATAAAGACAACAGCAATGCTACTGGAGGAATTGCGGGAATACGGTTCTCCGAAGTCAAAGTTAGCGCGTATGGCGGAGCGGGGCGAGTGCTTTCCCATTACAAGGGGGCTATATGAAACTGACCGGAACGTTCCTGCGTACCTGCTTGCGGGCAGTATTTACGGGCCTTCATACATTTCCTTTGAATATGCCCTTAGCCGCTACGGGCTGATTCCCGAGGCGGTATATGCCGTTACCTGCGCCACCTTTGAAAAGAAAAAGAAAAAGAAGTATGAAACGCCCTTCGGAACCTTCACCTATCGGGATGTGCCGTCCGAGGCGTTCCCGCTGGGGATTCGGCTCGTGCAGGAGGGCGATTATTTCTACCGGATCGCAGAGCCGGAAAAGGCACTGTGCGACCAGCTCTATACTATGCCGCCCGCACCGAACACACAGGAGCTTTTCCGGCTGCTGACGGAGGATTTGCGGATTGAGGAATCGGAGATTGGGAAGCTGGACGGAAATAAGGTTTGCGAATACAGCGGAGCGTATCACTCCACGAACGTAAAAAAGCTCTGCTCGCTTTTAAGGAGGCTTTGATATGAACAGCGCCATTGAACAGATGCTGAAAAGCTACCATGTAGAGAATATCTACGACAGAAAGAACGCCATGAAGGAAATCATGCAGGAAATTGTGCTCTGCGGCTTGTCCCGCGCGGGTTTCTTCAAAAAAGCGGCGTTCTACGGCGGAACCGCCCTGCGAATTTTCTACGGTCTCGACCGCTTCTCCGAGGATCTGGATTTTTCGCTGGAAGCGGAGGATTTGGACTTTGACCTGACCGCCTACTTTCCCGTGCTGGAGAAGGAAGTGAAAGCCTTTGGGCTGAATGTGGAGATTCAGGAAAAGGAAAAGACAAAAGAAAGCACCATCCGCTCCGCCTTCCTGAAGGGGAACACGAAGGAACATCTCCTGCTGTTCTACGCGGATGAAAAGGTGGCGGGAAGCGTAGCGAAGAATGAAGCGGTCAAGATTAAGTTCGAGGTGGACGTTAACCCGCCCGCCTTCGCCTCATTCGAGCACAAATACCGGCTGCTGCCCGTGCCGTATGAGGTGCGGCTGTACGATATGCCCTCCCTGTTCGCAGGAAAAATCCATGCGGTCATCTGCCGTGCGTGGCAAAGCCGCATCAAGGGCAGGGATCTGTACGACTATGTATTCTATCTTTCGAGGAACACCGCCGTCAATCAAAAACACCTTCGGGCACGATTGATTGATTCCGGATATATTTCTGCCGATGCGGACTGTTCCTTGCCGGAAATCAAAGCGATGCTGGCGGAACGCTTCGACAGCATCGCTTATGCGCAGGCAAGGCAGGATGTGGAGCCGTTCATTCACGATTCCTCCGTGCTGAATATCTGGAGCGCAGACTTTTTCAAACAAATCACGGAGGGACTGACTGCGGTATAGTCCCCGACTGAAAACCGAATACCGCCCTTACATAGAGCGTCCATACCGGGCGCTCTAAATTTATGCCATGAAGGAGGAGCAATATGCCGAGCAAGCTACA
>OGGH01001514.1_pt1 | contig 14844 bp, 12 predicted proteins | sample 1571161 | NCBI WGS metagenome assembly OGGH01 (sample SAMEA2582053, study PRJEB24529) | metagenome | biome: Human gut stool | place: China | collected 2011 | reverse complement strand
AGCACAAGCGCATAGTGAAGCGGCTCCTGCATGGCGGAGAACACATAGCGTATCGGTGCGTTGAAGGCGGCCAGCGCGGCAGCAAAGACTGCCTGCTGCTTGCCGTTCAGCCGTGCAGCCCGCGCGAAAAAGGTCCACCCTGCAACCACAAACAGCAGATTGCACCACAAAAAAGCATTCTGCCCGCGCAGGAAAAGCCCCGGCAGCGCGTACACAAAAAAGACAGCCGGCCCCCATGCGGCAAAGGTGCCGCTGGCGGCATGCGATTCATTAAAGCCGAAATATCCCTGCGGCGCACCGCAGCGCACCACAGCGGCCAGCTGCTTGCTGTAGATGACCTCATCACTCCAATAGCTGCACGGCAAAAAGATCTGCTGCAGCGGGACGCGGTAGACTGCCAGCTCATACACAAGCAGAAAAGCCAGCGCCGCAGCGGCGGTGCCCAGCACCTGCGCCCAGTCCGGTATACGCTTACTGCGCATAAAATTCCAGAACTTTTTCGATGACCTGCTTGCGGTCGGACTCGGTCAGGCCGTAATACATGGGCAGGCGGACAAGGCGCTCGCTCTCGGCGGTGGTGTAGACATCCGTGCCGTCAAAGCGGCCGAACTTCTCGCCCGCCGGGGCGGAGTGTAGCGGGATATAGTGGAATACCGCCAGAATATCGTTGTTTTTCAGGTGGCGGATCAGCGCCGTGCGCTCATCAAGGTCCTTGCACTTGAGGTAGAACATGTGCGCATTGTGTACACAGTCTGCCGGAATCACAGGCAGCTCGACCTTACCGGCATCAGCCAGCGGCTGGAAGGCGGCGCGGTAGGCGTTCCATGTGTTCATGCGGTCGTTGTTGATCTCGTCCGCGTGGAGCAGCTGCGCCCACAGGTAGGCTGCATTCAACTCACTGGGCAGATAGCTGTCGCCGAAGTCCACCCATGTGTACTTATCGACCTGACCGCGGAAGAATTTCGCGCGGTTCGTGCCTTTTTCGCGCAGGATCTCGGCGCGTTCATTGTAGGCCGGGTTGTTGATGACCAGCGCACCGCCCTCGCCCATCGAGTAGTTTTTCGTCTCATGGAAGGAGTAGCAGCCGAAATCACCGATGGTGCCAAGCGCACGGCCCTTGTAGCTGCTCATGACGCCCTGCGCCGCATCCTCCACAACCTTGAGGCCATGGCGGTGCGCGATCTCCATGATCGTGTCCATCTCGCAGGCTACACCGGCGTAGTGCATCGCCACAATGACCTTTGTCTTGTCGGTGATGGCCTGTTCGATCTTCGTCTCATCAATGTTCATCGTGTCGGGGCGGATGTCCACAAACACCAGCCGCGCCCCCGCCAGCACCGCAGAGGTCGCCGTGCTGGAGAAGGTGAAGCTGGGCAGGATGACCTCATCACCGGGCTGCAGGTCGCACAGCAGCATGGCCATATCCAGCGCCGTGGTGCCGCTGGTGGTCAGCAGCACCTTCTGGGCATGGAAGCGTTCCTCCAGCCATGCGTTGCACTGCTTGGTAAAGGCACCGTCACCGCAGATCTTGTGGGACGCAATGGCCTGCTTTACATATTCGATTTCTTCACCCACGCAGGGGGGCACATTAAACGGGATCATAGGAATCCTTCTTTCACGGCTGAATTTTTATCAGATACTACAGTATACCACAGTTTTCGGATTTTGTCACTTTTTTACGCGCGCATCGTTGTAAGCGCGGATCATGACCGCTGCAAACCAGAGCATCAGGACGCTGAACGCCACAAAGGCCACAGCCGCCAGTGTGGTCAGCGCAGGCAGAAAGTGCGCCACGCTGTAGACGGCCAGCGGCAGCGCCGCAAGGTACGGCACCCTGCTGCTCTGCCGCCCTGCCAGCCGGAGCAGCACCAACGATGCGCCCCAGAACAGCCAGAGATCCGCCACACGCAGCGCGGGAATCAGCCAGACCGATGCACCGCCTGCAGGCACACCACTGAGGATCAGCTCCAGCACAAGGCCCGCCGCACCGAAAAGCACCGGCAGCCTGCTTTTGGAGGCCAGCAGCAGGTAGCCCACCAGCGCCAGCACAGTCAGCGAGACCTCCTGAATGGCGGCGTTTTCCGGCACAGAGAGCAGTGCCCGGCCTGCCGCCGCCACACCGATGAGCAGATAGGCCAGCGCGGTTTTATTGCGTTTATCCATGATCGGGGTTCTCCTGTAAATCGAATAGAATCTGCGCAGTATAGGCATACTGCTTAATTTTTAATTATACTGCTTTTATATCAGCCTTGCAAGCACACCGCAGGCAAAAGGGATGCAAAAAAATACCGCCGCCCGATACGGGCAGCGGTGCTTTTTTGAACGAATCTAATTTCTCTGGCATCTGCGCACGATCCATGCGCTGCGGTTTGCTTTACTGCGTATTTTCGCGCAGGGCGGCCCGCATTTCCTTCTGGATCGCAGGGGTCGTTTCCATCTTCTGCATCAACGCAGCGAGCAGCTCCGGCAGCTGCTTTGCGGGCAGCTGCTCTGCCACTACAGCAGCCAGATATTCGGCATGGGACATTGCCGGCTCAAAGGTGCGGGCATAGGTCTTGCCGCTGCGGACAAAACCGACCTCACGCAGGACGCCCTTTTCCATCAGGCTGTTCAGCATCGAAAAAATCGAGCGTTCCTTCCATTTGCGCTCCACGCAGGTGGAAACGACCTCCGTCTGGGCCATCGCATGATCGGCCTTCCAGAAAATCTCCATGATCTGTTGTTCGCTTTTTGTCAGGTGCACTTGGTATACCTCTCTCCCTAAGGTACTGCCGCACGGCGTCTGCCCTGCGGGCCTGTGCGCCGCCCGGCGGCTGCGCACCCTCCGCCCAAAACGCTGCGGCACTGCGCAGGCGTTTTGATCTTTGCAGAGGGTACACCTCGCCTCTTTCAGCGGTGCATAGAGCCATGCGGTGTAGCCCAAAATTTCGTTTATACTTTTATACTATCCGGTTGTGAGTAAAATGTCAATGTTTTTTTGCGAAATATTTTCGAGATTATAGTTACTTTGTAACATTTTCACAACTTTTCTACATTTTGCGGTGCAACTGCCTGTTTTTTCTATTTCCCACATAGATTCGATGCTTCATCAAGGTGTGGCACATGTGCGGCACAATTTGCCACGCCTTGCCACACATGCGCCTCGCGCAGGTATATTACACCGGCCAAATTCAACATTATCTTGATTCTTTCCAGCGATCGCGCAGCAGCTTCAGCGCCCGCTTTTCCAGCCGGGAAACATTCCGCCGCGCCTATTGTAAACGATTGGCCCTAAGAAATCGCTTCCAACTCACGGAAGCGAAATTTGATGATGATTTGTTTGTTTTCGGTCAGTTCCACACGCTCGATGAGGCTGACCAGAAGCTCCCGGCTGGTGTAGGCAGAATCCAAAAACTGCTGCACCAGCTCTCTTGCTCGGTCTTCTGTGCTGACCGGGCTTTCTTTTTGTGATTCCAGTTCTTTCAGCTTCTCTTCCAGAGAAGTTCTGTCCATCTTCACTCGCTGATAGATGCGCTCGAAGTCCGCTTCGACAAGAAGTCCGGTCAGCCGATCCATATACATCTTATCCAGGTTGGCAGTCAGACTGTCGATCTTATTCTGAATGGACTGGATTTCTGCTTCATGGTTTTCCGCCTTGCGGGCTTTCTCTACTGCATCGGCAGCAATTGGCTGAAGCTTATTTGGATCAAGATAGGCTTCACAGACTTCTCTGACTTTAGCCAGAACTGCTTCGGTAACGACCTGCTCTTTGATGGAGTGGCAGGAACAGACACCTGCTTTGGTGAAACGCTGGTAGGTTCGACACACGAAAAACAGTCGATCTTCACCGGATACCGGCGGACGATTTAGCACCGCCATTGGATAACCGCACTCATGGCAGAAAATCAAGCCTTTTAATAAGAAGTCATAGGTTCTGCTTCGGGTGTGCTTGCGGCTGTTGACCAGCATCCGCACCTTCTGAAAGGTTTCTTTGTCAATCAGCGGCTCGTGTGTGTTTTCAACTACAACCCAGTTTTCCCGATCTTGTTTCAGACATTTCTTGGACTTGTAGCTGATTTTCACCGTTCGTCCTTGAACCATATTGCCCAGGTAGGTTTCGTTCTGCAGCATTTCAGAAATGCGTTCGCTGGACCAAAGTCCGGCATAAGGACCTTTGCATCCCATATTCCAGCCACAGTAAGTTGCAGGCGGCGGAACACCTTCTTCGTTGAGAGTCGTCGCAATCTTTCGGCAGCTCATACCATCCAATGCCATGGCGAAGATTCTGCGCACCACAGGAGCCACTTCCTCGTCGATGACAATTTCGTTTTTCTCCGTCGGATGCATCTTATAGCCATACATGGGCTTGCCGCCAATGAACTGACCTTTCCGCTGTTTATCCCGCTTGACGGATTTGATCTTCTTGGAAATGTCTTTGGCATACATATCGTTCATAATGGCACGGAACGGGGTAATGTCATTGGCGGTGGATTCTACACCGGTGTCAATACCGTCCAACAACGAAATGTAGCGCACTCTCTTTTCGGGGAAGTATCTCTCCATATAATGACCGGTCATGATATAGTCACGGCCCAGACGGGATAGGTCTTTGGTGATAACCATGTTGACCTTCTTGGCTTCGATATCCTCAATCATGCGCTGAAAGTCAGGGCGGTCAAAACTGGTACCGCTCCAACCATCATCGACATAGGTATCGTAAACGGAAAGGCGATGCTGCCGAACAAATTCATTGAGCAGGGATTTCTGGTTGGTTACACTTTGGGATGGTCCTTCGGTCTCATCCTCCTTTGATAAACGGATGTACAATGCGACATGGTAATCCATAGGGTTGCTTATTTCTAAGTACATAGTTTCCTCCTTGAAATAAGCGACCACTCATCGCAAGCATTGTACAACGGGTTTCTCAGATGACGCAAGGATGCGGACAAGATAAAGCCGAAAAGACTCCTCCAGCAACTCAGCGAGGCTCTTTTCGGCTTCGGTATATATGCAGTACACAACAGGCAAGGTTTGTTTCATACGTTCTACCTCCTTTGTTCATCGTATGTAAAGGGGCAAATTTTCTTGCCTGTCCATGTTGTGAAATTGATCCATTCCGTGACAGGAATGGAATTGTCTATGGGAAACTCGAAATTGTCCTTGGATTCCATGTACAGTGTTTAGAAAAAAATCCCTCTATACCAAGTTCTGTGTTGGTGTAGAGGGATTGCCTATTTAACTAAGTGACGTTGACTATGGCCTCGGCTGGCTTCTTGCAGCTCGTTGTTACTGCGGCCTTCGGATCTCCCTACTCTCCGTCTGCAAAACCTCCCCGAGTAGGAACAAGAACTTTCCTCCCATGTAACCGCCACATGATATTGTCAATATCACTTCCTACTGCCAAGCGCGTAGTGGTCTCTCACCACTTAGTTGTTGCCCATGCCTGGCACACTACGCCAGAAACCCGGCTCATACTTGACGTATAGCCGGGTTTCTTGAGAGGCTAATATCAATGACTGTTTTATAGATTGTGACCAAGTTTGTCATTACCTATATTTCAGAATATCCAGCATACTATGTTTATTTAGCTTGAACTATCACTTCTCCCTGACAATGAAGCAACTGAATCTCTAGTGTGCCTGGGATTCGCTGCGCAAATTGCGCTGGCTCTCCATCAATAGTAACGGAGTAGTCCGAATATTCCTCATTCATCACGGCTAGAAGTAAGCCTCCCACTCGACTGGTTTTATACCGAATTCTAGCGCTGGAATAATCGTTAGAAAAGTGCCACTCCTCTAACCAGGTGTCAAACCCAACCGTTACGTTACCCGGCTTATAGTATGAATGATACCACACCACAAGTGGAGAGGATAAGCCACTGAACTGATGGAACCATCCTCCTCGCTCACTTTCAATTTGGATCAGTTCAAAGGTGTTATAGCTGAAATCCGTCTCCTGGCTCCAGGCGTGCAAGGCTGTTTTGGCAATTTTCTCTGCAAATTTCCCATATCCCAAATCCAGCATGGATTTCCAAAGGAAATACTGATACGGAAGCCACACACTTCCGTTCCAGTATCCATTGTCATAGTAATATCCAGCACTCTGGTCCACAGTAGATATACCTACCGGGGTAAACAGCTCTTGCTGACTTGTCAGGTGTGCAAGTAGCCGCTGAGTCTGTTCCGGGGTTGTGATCCCCGCAATCAGCGGGGTAACGCCGTCTACACCCTTGTTATAGTTTTCTCCCGTTTCCGTTCTCAGAATACCTGCAGCGTAGAGATTTTCGTCATGTACCACATAGCCGAAATATCCGCTCTCCTCGTCCCAGGCATGGTTGACAATGGCATCTCCCACCTGCTTTGCGTCATCGGCATATTGCTGGACATCCTGCTCGTACCCAAAATACTCCGCAATAGCCTTCATGAATTTTGCGATGCGCACCAGATGCACGCTGCTGCAAAGGGGAGCCACAGAATGCTCCAACTTCTGCTTATGCAGTTCCACCTGGGCCGGATAGTCGTCCATGCCGCTGGCGTTGTAGAAGTAATCGTACACAGTAAGCAGGCCGCTCTTATACCGGGCGGTTGTAGACCCCTCGCTTTTCCCAGCGAAAAACTGATAATACCTCCGGAGCATGGGATAGTACTGCTTGAGCCGGGCTTTGCCCTCTGGCGGCAGCTTCTGTAGCAGTTCGTAGAACAGATAAAATTGTGTGGGCACCATAGATCCGTGGAACAAAAAGGCAAAATCCTGGTTGTCTTTTTCTGACAAGTAGGTATCCAGCACATATTCCGCTTTTTGCGTGGAATACTCCAGCATACCAATCCCGATCATTCCGGAATCCCATGTATAGAGACTGTCCCACCGCTTTCCCGGAGTGTAGTGGATAATCTGACAACCGTGCCTGCAAATGGGGTAGACCACATTTGAGAATATGGCCGATTTCATCAGCCGAACAGCAAAGGCAAAGGGCTCTCCCGCCCGGTTGCAGCATTTTTGCTGCTGTTCCACATAAAGTAGCCGCTTTTTCTCCAGCTGTTCCTGAGTATACTGAGCACCAGTGCTGCTGACATATAAATACTCTGTCTTTGAAGTGTTAGGCGCAAGGAAGATTGCCTCTACCACATTGATGTGATAAAAGCCATCATCCGAGTGTTTCTGCTGAAACGAGTTGGAGAAACTTCTGGTCAAGTCGTCATAGGTGTGGTCGGAGTTACTCATTCTTGTAACCAAGGCATCCTCAATACAGCCGGAATACAGGGTTCTTTTCCGCACGCGGGGATTGAAAATGGTCAAACCAATCTCTTTCTCGTGATAATGATAGCGGTATTTTGTAGTGTGTCCAGTTTCTTCTATATCAGGAATGACATTTCGCTTTGTCTGCGTCACGGTTATTTCGTGGATATCCTCCCGCTCCACAATACAGAAAAAGTCCAGCTTCACTCCATTTCCGTTGGTACCTTTGGATACCAGATCCAACTGAAACACGCCTGGCTCCAGCTGCCCCAATTCCAAGAAGGCTATTCTGGTTGTGCTTGTTTTTTCAAAAGTAATGTCTCCGTATGCAGTGGCAAATACCACATTCTCGGACTCATTCACCGTCTGGTAACGCACACACAGTACTCCATTCCGGTACTGATTCTTAATCTCCTGCCGAAATGAGATTGTGTCATCAGAATCACCGCCAAAAGCCTTCAGCTTCAGGTGGGCAGCCATGAATGCATAGAAGGTTTCCCCCACGCCCACACCGTCCACAAAGTCTTTCTGTTGTACTTCCCCTTTTTTCAATCCATCCGGATTGAGTCGGTCCCACGGTCTCTTTCTGGCAAATTGCAGGTTCTGGTAGTCGATGGCCTTCCAGTAATCATGCTTTTCGGGCAGCACAGGGGTGTTGACAGTTATCTGTGGGTATTCAATGGCTGAAAGTAGATTGAGCAGGCAATTTTGCGGTCGGTCCGTGTGGTTGTGATACTCCACCCGGACGCCCCAGGTCTCCTCATCCAGTTCAAAAAATTCCACATCCGCATACAACTGATCCTTCCAAATCAGCTCATACCGATATTGGAAATATCGCCCCTCCGGGTCCGCCTGCCAGGGATGATAATTGGACGGCACCGTAACATTGGGCGCTGGCACTGAGCTGTTGGCATAGGTAGGATATATCACCAGGTCAAATCTGGCACCCGAAATCTCGCTCTCCTCCATCACACGTGAGAGCCCCATGTATTTCTTGGAATACGGTCCCCATACCGGCATCTGTTTTTGCTTCTCAAGATCCATATATCCACATTCCTTTCTTGGGCGGCTTGGCTGACGGAGAAGAAACCGGCGCATAGCATAACGCCATAACTTGGCTAAATATCGTTATACGTGCGCCGATTTTATCCAACATTTTATTCTTTTGTCTGCTTCAGTTGCAGTTTAGCGATTTGATCTTCAATCTCAATCATCTTTTTGCCAGTAAGCGGGTAGAACTTCATGGCGATTACGGAGATAATCCAGCCAGCAATGGGCATGCCGTTGTACAGTATCATAGTAACAAAAAACAACTCCGGGGTCAAGGAGTCAGTTAAGCCCATGCTAACAGACACATAGAATATCTCGCTTTGGCAGGGATAAAAAACAGCACGAGCGTCTACCCCAAACGGCAAACGCTTGTGCTGATTTTACTATGTAGTTTTAGCAGCCATCAAGCTTGATTCGCTGATCAAGGCTTATCGTTGGGAAACTTTGAAATTGCCTGAATGAACGCCATAACGATAATATCATGCAGATCCTCATCTTTGCGGTTAGCACTGCGGCTCGCATTCTCTATCATGGGGGCGAAAAAGGTCAAACATTTCCATCAAGGCTTTTTCATCACCGTTTTTAGCGTTAATCAACAGTTCGCGAAAAGAAATCATATCAATCATCCTCCAGCATTTCTTTCTTCAGCTTATCGAGAGCATTCTTCTTATGAGACCGAATTGTAGAACTGGTGACACCCAACTTCCGGGCAGCCTGCTCGGGGGTAAGTTCGTCCTTATAGAGCAGCTTGATGACCACGCGCTCCGGCTCAGACAGAACGGAAAGGCTCTTGCGGAGCTTTTCCGCAACCATTTTTCGCCGAGGATCTCCTCCACCGTGAAAGGGCTGCTCTGGCAGCGTTTTTTATCCGCCGCTGAGAGATCTTCATAGAGATGCTCATGATCCAAAATGGGTTTTAACTTTCTATAATACTCCGCCCTCTTGTTAGCTAAGGTGCGCTTTGCGTATACTGAAAATCGCGCAAGCAGCTCGGCATCCTCGGCGGTAAGCACATACTTATCGCTGGCATTCTTTTTAATCATATGAACCTCCTGAATTTTGAGTTTCATAGAATAAAGCTCAAGACCGGGAGGTCCACGAATGCAGTTGGGCGGCAAGGTGCCGGCGAAAGAAAACAAAAAAATATGCCAGATGGTCACAACAACCATCTGGCATAGAATTGATATACGATCTACGTTGTACGGCGCAGCCTTAAAGGGTGCAGTTGTCCGCAAACGGGAATTTGCTTTAATGTGGCGCTCCTGCGCCATATAAATTTACAAATGATTTCGCCATACATACCGAGCCTTTCTGCCGAATCCTGCAACAAAAACAAAAATTGCCCGACAAGTAAATACCTGTCGGGCTGAAAGCGTATTTGCTTACCTTTCATCCAACTGTGATCTGGTTCTCATTCCTGTGTTAAGCCGATGCCTTGCAGTCTACAATTGGTTCTCTTGGTGAGATGTAATTTGCCTATGGCAAAAAGCGCAGGAATGTCCAAAGCCAAGTATAATTCAGAAACAACGATTACACAAGCAAAATGTACTAAAAGGCAGGATTAAATATGTAAGCTTTTCCAATACGGTAAAACGCAGACAAAGTATGTCCCCAGGCTACTAGAGTCCTATTTTTAGGCAGCAGTGGACATCTCATCATGCGAGTACCTGCGACCGTGCAATGTGAAGTTACGTCTTTTGTAAAAATGCTATGAGCTTTCGTTATAGCCAGACGTTTTTCTTTCTCTGCCATTCCAGACAGGCAACCCGTATCGGCGCTGTGCCCCGCAGCAGTGCGGTATGTTCTCTCGTATCTTGGCACGCTCTCGCAAATTCGGTCATGGCGCTGCTTCTCCGATGCGGTACAACAGAGGATGTTATTCTTATTTTCAGAGGTTTTTCCTCTAAAAGCTAAGAGATTGAAATTTCGAGAAAAACCACACCTCGAAGGCGCAGAATTTACAAAAAGTTCACAGCCAGTAGCAAAAACAGCTGCTGAAATCCTCTGCCATTGCAGCTATACTGTATATGCATGGACAAGCATTAAAGCAGCAGCTATTAAGAAAAGCTTAATAACTGCCGCTGGTGGCTAGACTGTATTTCTGTCTAGTAGGTTCAACTCGGAACTATCTGTGAATTCCGGATAGTTCATGCCGTAAATTCTCGGCAACTATTCAAGTTCGGCAGCGGAATATCTGATTTTTGTAACCTCCACTGGTGAGAGCGATGCCAGCTATGAAATCCGGTATGAGGATGAGAATATCTGGTTGACGCAGAATATGACGGCGGCATTGTATGATGTTGGACTCCCCACCATCAATGAACATATCAAAAAGATTTATTCTGACGGAGAGCTGACAGAGGAGGCAACTATTCGGAAATTCCGAATAGTTCAGACAGAGAGAACTCGGCAGGTCAGCCACAGTCAGAATCACTATAATCTTCAAATGATCATTGCCGTTGGTTTCAAGGTGAATAGCCAACGAGTCGTACAGTTCCAAATGGGCAGGGCAAATCGTCAAAGACCATAGACATCCAAAAAGACCGACACGCTGTGCCGGTCTTTTTAGGTGGCGCGCAGAGCAAAAATCTGCGCACGGCTTACTTTACTTTATAAAACACACGATTCCCGGCATTTCTGGCTGCCAGCAAATCCATGTCATGGAATTTCATAACAAAGGTTCGGATTGTGGCGTAGGCTGCATTGCGGAAATCCTTTTCCAACTGCTTGGTCGTAAACTCCGAGGTTCCGTAAGCCGACAAAACATATTCCCAAAGCAGGCGTTCTTTTTCAGTGATTCTGCCTTCCACAAGGGCCTGTTGGTACACCTTGAAATCTGTATGCGCCGGTGCCGTGTCTGCCTGCAGGCGGTTGTACACCTCTTTGCAGAAATACGACAGGAACGGAGTCACATCTGTATAGCCTGCGAGCATCGCATTTTTCTCCACACGCTCATAGGCTTTATAATATGCCGCCTTGCTTTCGGCAATATAACGCGAAAACGGTGTAAACAGGGCTGCCGGGTAGCCATGCCGTGCAAGATACCACAGGTGAAGCAGGCGGGCGGTTCGTCCATTGCCGTCAAAATACGGGTGGTAATAGGCAAATGCAAAATGCAGAATGGCCGCCTTGTGCAGCTCATTCAGGTCATCTTCCGCATTGGCAAAGTCGATCAGCTGCTTCATGACCTGTGGCAGCAGCTCGTCAGAAAGCCCCTTTCGGCTTTCCTCACCGCCCACAATATAGACAGCATCATGGCGGTAAAAATGATCCGGCAGCAGTTTGTCCTCTGCCGGCAAATACTCTCCGGTGCTGATTTGATACAGTTGGTGCAGATTCTCCTCGGTGATCTCATTTTGCTGGTCAGCAATAAAATCCAGCCCGCGTTTCATGCCGTAAATGCGGTTTTCCTCCTCATTGCGGGGGGCGTTACCGTTCAATATATGCCGAATGCTGTTGCGCGTTGAATGGATATTTTCGATTTGCAGCGTGGCGTGGATTTCCTCTGTCATAGCCTGCACACCAAAGGGCTGACTTTCTGCCGGAACAGACAGCAGCTGCTTCATGCCCTTGGTGGAAATCTGCGCAAGATTCGGCAGGCAGACAAGAGCCTGCCCGGCAAAATCCACCAGGGGCAGCGGCTGTGCAAAATTCTGCCGCAGAATTCCGGAAAACTCCCTGACATCGGCAGCGGAATACTTATATGCCATGCGGTCAAGCTCAAACAGATGCTTATCGGAAAGCATTTTTGCAAACTTCATTCCGTCCATAGTCGCTCCTCGTAGCTGATACAAATTGATACCAATATATATCATATATACTCCGTTCGCAATAAAAAGTCAAGCATAACAGATAATCCATCGTAACACGCTATCGGTAAGGCTGCTGTAAAGCGACAGCGGCTTTTCTTTTTCGGGAAGTATTCAAGAAGTTATAAAGTTCTGTGAGTAATAGAAGAAGGCAGCATTTGCGAAAATGTCACAATTCAACGCAACGCAGAAAAACCTCAAATACCACTTGCCTTTTCATTCTCGAGATGATATTATTAGTATGGATACCAACACTTTTGTAGAGGTGATTTATTTGCGGAGAAGCAGCAGCGAGACAAGGAAGAAAATCCTGACCACCTGCGTTCGTCTTTTTTTGGAGCAGGGATATAAAAATACCTCGGTCAGTCAGATCGTTGACGAAGCGGGCGTTGCAAGAGGAAGCTATTTGAATCTGTTTCCGACCAAGGATAAAATTTTGCTGGATTTGACCGAAACGATGTTCGACGGTCAGTTCGGTGTGGCACGAAGCATTGCGGACAGCAAGCTGCCGTCGGTGTATGCCTATGCGGTGGATACGGCGATCCAGCTCACCCTCACCGAGTTGAACGAGAATCTGCGGGAGATTTATATCGAAGCCTATACCGCTCCGGACACGGCGGAATATATCTATCTTCATACCACGGCGGAATTAAAAGAGATTTTCGGCGGGAATTTCCCCGATTACAGCGACAGCGATTTTTATGAAATGGACATCGGCACGGCGGGGCTGATGCGCAGCTATATGGCACGCAAATGTGACATTCATTTCCCGCTGGAGCGAAAAATCAGCCGCTTTCTGACGGCGGAACTGAGAGTGTACAAGGTGCCGGAGGAGGAGCAGGCCAAAGTGCTCGCCTTTATTCAGACACTGGATATCAAGGCGATTGCCACAGAGGTTATGTATAAGCTGTTTGCCATGCTGGAAATGAAATACGATTTTAAGCTGTCAAGAGACGGCGAAACGGAGGAAGCAAGATGAAAAAACGCATATTCAGCACCCTACTTGCCCTGTGTATGCTGCTGTGCCTTATGCCAACAGCGGCTTTTGCAGAGGACAGTGCGGAAGAACCGCCTGTTTGCAGCTGTGAAACAGCCTGCACGGCAGAAGCAATGAACGCAGATTGTCCCATCTGCGGCGTAGAGGGCGCTTTGCCGGAGAACTGTGCAAAGTGCGCCAAGCCCGCAGACGATGCGGCAGCCCAGCCGGAGGAAAAAGTGTCCGACCCCCAGCCGGAGGGGGAAGTGTCCGCCCCCCAGCCGAAGACAGCCTTGACGGCGTTGAGTGGCGAGGGCGAGACGCCCGCCGCGAGCGGAGCGGTAACAGACGTCAGCACCGCGGCTGACCTGATTGCGGCGATTGCCAATTCTGCTGTCGGCACCGTCAAGCTGGCAGGGGACATTAGCATCAGCACTTCCCTGACCGTCAAACGCACCGTGACGCTGGACCTGAACGGTCATGTGCTCAAATACGAGAGCGCAAACGAGGGCAGCGTGATTGTGGTCGAGGGCGGCGGGAAGCTGACACTGACGGATAGCAACACCGCCGCCGAGCACAAGTTCATGCCCGGCACCAACGGCCTGTGGGTGCTGGACGAAGAAAACGGCAAGGAAACCGTCACCGGCGGCGTCATCACCGGCGGTACGGGAAAACCGATTCAGTTCGGCAGCGGCGAATATTTCTACTACGCATATTATGGCGGCGGTGTGTATATCGCACCCGGCGGGCAGTTGACCATGACCGGCGGCAATATTATCGGCTGCTCCGCGACGGATGGCGGCGGCGTGTGTGCGGATCCGCTGACCAATCAAACGAGTCAGTTCTCTATGTCCGGCGGCAGCATCGCCGGATGCGTCGCCACCGACATCGGTGGCGGTGTTCGTGCTTCCGGCACGTTCAAAATGTCAGGTAAGGCGGTCATTCGCAGCTGCACCGCCGAAAGCGCGACCCAATTTGTTTGCGGCGGCGGCGTATATGTCGACGGCAGCAGTAGCTTTGAAATGTCTAATGAGGCAAAAATCGAAGGCTGTCAGGCAATCTCCACCTCTTCCAATTCTTCCAACGGCGGAGGCGTATATGTCAGCAGCAGCAGTAGCTTTGTGATGTCTGATGCGGCAAAAATCGAAAACTGTCAGGCAATCTCCAACTCTTCCAAATCTTCCAAGGGCGGGGGCGTCCATCTCTCAAACAATACGAAGTTCACCCTGTCGGGCAGCGCCGTGATCCAAAACTGCACGGCGGTTAATTCCGATAGTTCCGGCAAAGCCTATGGCGGCGGCGTGAGCGCCGCTTGCATGAGGTGGATCACCTTGGAGGGCAACGCGCAAATTTCCCAATGTGCTGCGGTAAACGGAAGCGGACTATACATCACCGGCTCTAAGAATAATTCCGGCTATGGGGAGCTTTACGCCATCGGCGGTTCGGTTGACGGCGACGTCGTGCTGGGAGATACAATAGACGGTCCCTGTGTCATTACAGGCTCCGGCGGGACTGTGTTCAATGGCAAAGTGACCGTTACCACCGACAGTGTCATCGAAAGCGGCACATTCAACGGCGAGGTCATCAACAACGGAACCATCACCGGCGGCGTTTTTAACAGCACAGTCTCCGGCAGCGGTACCATCACCGGCGGCACATTTAACACCCCGATAACCGGCAGCGGCACGGAGAGCGACCCCTATCAGATCAGCACCGCCGACCAGTTGAAGCTGTTCCGGGATATTGTCAACGGTGCGGGCGGCCAGACGCCGAACCGTGGCGCGTGGGCTGTGC
>OGGH01001500.1_pt1 | contig 15017 bp, 12 predicted proteins | sample 1571161 | NCBI WGS metagenome assembly OGGH01 (sample SAMEA2582053, study PRJEB24529) | metagenome | biome: Human gut stool | place: China | collected 2011 | reverse complement strand
AGCCGGTAGATACCATTGCACGAAATGTGGGATTTGCCAATGTGAAATATTACTATGTGCTGTTTAAGAAATATACCGGACAGACACCGGCCGCATACCGCGCCGGGAAGAACCTCTGAATCAGGATATCTAAGAAAGGCCAGTGAAAAGCGTTTCTAAAGCGACTTTTCGCTGGCCTTTTTTTATTTCATGTTCTTATGGCTGGATTACATTAAGGACTTATACAGCTCCTTGATCTCCTCTACGGAAGTATCTCTCGGGTTACCCGGACGGCATGCGTCTGCGTATGCGGACTCGGACAGGAAGTCCAGATCCTCTTCTTTAACGATGGCCTTTAAATCAGCCGGAATTCCTACATCTGCGGACAGCTTCTTGACAGCGTCTACAGCAGCCTTGCGGTACTCTTCCTGGCTCATGGTTTCTACACCCTCAACGCCCATAGCCTTTGCGATGTATTTGTACTTGTCACCGGTGCACGGAGCGTTGTACTCCATAATGGTCGGAAGAAGGATTGCGTTTGCTACGCCGTGTGGAGTATCATAAACAGCACCCAGGGAGTGTGCCATGGAATGAACAATACCAAGGCCTACGTTTGAGAAGCCCATGCCTGCTACATACTGGCCCAGAGCCATTCCTTCTCTGCCCTCCGGAGTATTTGCAACTGCACCGCGTAAGGAGTTGGAAATGATCTCGATTGCTTTTAAGTGGAACATATCGGTCATCTCCCAGGCGCCCTTGGTAATATATCCCTCAATTGCATGGGTCAGGGCATCCATACCGGTGGAAGCGGTCAGGCCCTTGGGCATGCTGGACATCATATCCGGGTCGATGACTGCGACAACCGGAATATCGTGAGTGTCTACACATACAAATTTACGTTTTTTCTCAACATCGGTGATAACGTAGTTGATGGTAACCTCTGCTGCGGTACCTGCGGTGGTCGGAACTGCGATGATCGGTACGCACGGTTTCTTGGTCGGAGCTACGCCCTCAAGGCTTCTTACATCCTCAAACTCCGGGTTGTTGATGATGATGCCGATGGCCTTTGCGGTATCCATGGAAGAACCGCCGCCGATAGCGATCAGATAGTCAGCTCCGGATGCCTTAAATGCTGCAACACCGGTCTGTACATTCTCGATGGTTGGGTTTGGTTTGATGTTGGAGTAGATCTCATAAGCAAGACCAGCCTCGTCCAGGACATCGGTCACCTTCTTGGTTACGCCAAATTTGATCAGATCCGGATCGGAGCATACGAAAGCTTTTGCGAAGCCTCTGACTTTTACTTCATTTGCAATCTCTTTGATAGCGCCTGCGCCATGATAAGAAGTTTCATTTAATACGATTCTGTTTGCCATTTCGTTTCTCTCCTTTTCATATAATCAATCCTGTAGGAACTGTACCAGAGTTTCTTGACAGATTCCCGGTACTTGTTATGTTATGATACCAGGGTCAAAAGGTCAGAAGTTCGACGCAAGCTTGCTTGCAGGAGAATTTTTGACCTTGGGACCCGCCAAAAACATGAGTAAGTAGCCATTTTTCAAAGAAAAATGAGCGAATTACGAATGTTTTTGAGAATTGCGGGAGCACGCAGTGCAGAGCAATTCGGTATCAGAGGGGTCAAAAGCTTTTGACCCCAACATCATAATATAATGAAGAGATACTAAATATAGTGACATAAAATCAATACATACATTTTATGGGGGATAGCGAAACGCTGTTCCCCTTTTTTAGTACTGAAAGACCGAAAAGTAACGTTCCATGCAAAAAGCAGAATGTGGATATACAGCGAAAAGAAGGAAAAATCATATGGGAGAAATCCCCATGTTTTAAGGATTTTTTTGAAATTTAGTCTTGACGAAGGGCGGCAATTTTTATATAATCGATACGATGCTTCAATATGTCTTAGTTTATATGTACATGAGAAGGTACTTGAATTTAGAGTAAGAGGAGGTGCCGGGTTTATGAAGATGACATTTCAGCCGAAGAACACTCAGAGAAAAAGAGTTCATGGTTTCAGAGCGAGAATGGCAACAGCAGGCGGTAGAAAAGTTTTAGCTGCCAGAAGAGCAAAAGGTAGAGCTAGATTATCTGCTTAATGAACCAAGAGAGTATCCGGAAGTTTAGGAAAACTTTTGGATGCTCTTTTTTGTTATGCGGGATTTTTATGGCTTTATCGACTTAGTTTTGTAGAGGTATTGAATGAAAAGGTTCAATTCGTTAAAGAAAAATCAGGATTTCCAGACGGTTTACCGGGGAGGGAAGTCCTACGCAAACAAATATCTGGTCATGTACGTGATGGATTCGGGACGGGAGGACACGAGAATCGGAATTTCCGCCAGCAAAAAGGTCGGAAACAGCGTTGTAAGGCATCGGTTCGCGAGACTTGTCCGCGAAAGCTTCCGGTTAAATAAGGACATATTAGAAGAAGGAAAAGACATCATTGTTGTCGCACGTGCTGCGGCAAAAGACAAAAATTTCGACAAGATTGAGAGTGCTTTTCTGCACTTATGCGGGCTTCATAACATTTTAAAAGAATCGAAGTGAGTGGTTTATGAAATGGGTTCTGATTGGTCTGATTAAGATTTACAGGAAGTTTATCTCTCCCTGTATCGGCCCTCACTGTATTTATACGCCTACCTGCTCCCAGTACGCCATGGAAGCAATCAGAAAATACGGCGCTATAAAAGGTACTTATCTTGCGTGCAGGCGGATTTTGAGATGTCACCCGTTTGCAAAAGGCGGTTATGATCCAGTCCCGTAAAAAACCCAGGAGGTAAGATATGGTTTTGACGAAGGCTGGTTCCATTCTGGGACCGATCGCGACTGTCCTTGGCTATGTCATGGACATCCTCTTCAGATTTACGAGCAGCTTCGGCGTGTTCAACGTAGGTCTGTGCATCATTCTGTTTACGATCGTAATGAAAACACTGATGATACCGCTCACGATCAAACAGCAGAAAACCACAAAACTCATGTCTGTCATGAATCCGGAGATCCAGGCAATCCAGAAGAAGTATAAAGGAAAGTCGGATCAGGAGTCCATGCAGCGTCAGAACGTGGAGATTCAGGCTGTTTACGAGAAGTACGGCACAAGCATGACAGGCGGATGCCTTCCGCTGCTGATCCAGATGCCGATCCTTCTTGCACTGTACCGTGTCATCTACAATATTCCGGCATACGTTCCGTCTGTCCGCGTTTATTTCGACAACGTTGTAACTCCGTTGATGGGACAGGCTGACTATGCTCAGAAGTTACAGGAAATCACAAATATCGCAACCGCCTGCGGCGGAAAATTAGACAAGTTTGATTTCACAAATGCAAACCGTCTTGTAGACATGCTCTATAAATTCTCCACATCCCAGTGGGGAGAGCTTCAGGCACTGTTCCCGGCAATCTCTGATGTGATCGGCCAGAATGCTGCTGTTGTCGAGAGAATGAACACGTTCCTCGGTTTAAATATGGCAGAGGCGCCGGGCTGGGTACCGTCCTTCGCATGGATCATCCCGGTTCTTGCGGCAGTATCCCAGTGGTTCAGCACAAAGCTCATGAGCGGAAATCAGCCGTCCACATCCGCAGATGCAGAGAATCCGATGGCCCAGTCCATGAAGACTATGACAACGACAATGCCGTTATTCTCCGCGTTCATCTGTATCACGATGCCGGCAGGTCTTGGTATCTACTGGATCGCGACCAGCGTTGTTACAATTATCCAGCAGCTCATCGTTAACGCGTACATGGATAAGGTAAACATCGACGATATGATCGCAAAGAACCTGGAAAAGGTAAATAAGAAACGTGCAAAACAGGGACTTCCGCCGGCCAAGGTAACTCAGAACGCTACCGCATCCTTAAAGGCGATCAAGGCTGAGGAGGAGAAGGAAAAAGCTGCTGAGGAAGTTAAGAAGGAAAAGATCGCGAAACAGATCGAGGAGTCCAGCAAGTACTACAACACCAACGCGAAACCGGGAAGTCTCGCTTCCAAGGCAGCGATGGTCCAGAAGTACAATGAGGCACATGACAAGCGAAAATAATAAGGGGGTTCTGTTATGGAAATGATTACAGTGACTGCGAAAACTGTGGAAGATGCAATCACACAGGCATCCCTGCAGCTCGGTGTGAGCAGTGATCGGATTCAGTATGAGGTCGTTGAAAAGGGAAGTGCCGGAGTTCTCGGCGGACTTTTTGGTTCCAAGCCGGCAGTGATCCGCGCGAAGAAGATCGAGACCGTTGACGATAAGGCCGTATATTTCCTGAATTCCGTTTTCGATGCAATGGGCCTTGCTGTTGACGTGGAAGTGAAAATGAATGAAGAGGAAAAGGAGATGGATGTCAACCTGACCGGCGAGGAGATGGGACTTCTCATCGGCAAGAGAGGACAGACACTCGATTCCCTTCAGTATCTTGTAAGCCTTGTTGTAAATAAGGAATCTGAGGACTACTTAAGAGTCAAGCTGGATACCGAAAATTACAGAGAGAGAAGAAAAGAAACACTGGAGACTCTCGCAAAGAATATCGCTTACAAGGTAAAGCGGACAAGACGTCCGGTTTCCTTAGAGCCGATGAATCCGTATGAGAGACGGATCATCCACTCTGCACTCCAGAACGATAAATACGTATTCACAAAGAGCGAAGGTGAGGAGCCGTTCCGCCATGTTGTGATCGCGTTAAAGAAGGAAGAGCGCAGAGAGAGAAGACCGAGATACGAGAGACGCGAAAGAACCGCTGGTTCTGAGAACAGCTATCGCAGCAGCAGTCAGGAATAATAATTCACAGATCAGCCATGCGCCGCACTGTGCGGGAACGCATGGCTGATTTTGTCTGGAAACAAAGGTAACCAGGAAGGTGCTGAATAGTTGCAGATATCGTGATAGAGGGGGTTGCCTATGGCAGCCCCTTTGTGCTATGATAGGGTGATTAATTGTGTGAATTTCCGTGAGTTTACAGGACTTGCGGAGCCAGAAAATAGAAGATCATTCAGCTTGATGTTTTAAGTCAGCAGGCGTGAGTGACAGGATGGAGATTATGGAATATACAGATACGATTGCAGCGATCGCCACGGCGATGGGAAATTCAGGAATCGGAATCGTGAGGATCAGCGGTGAGAACGCGGTTGAAGTCGCGGAAAAGGTCTTTCGGGAACCTGGAAAGAAAAAGCTTTCTGAGGCGGAGAGCCATACGATCCATTACGGATACGTTTATGACGGGGATGAGGCTGTGGATGAGGTCCTTTTGATGCTTATGCGAGGACCACGGAGCTACACAGCGGAAGATACCGTGGAGATCGATTGTCACGGCGGAATGCTGGTCACGAGACGGATCCTGGAGACAGTCTTAAAGGCCGGGGCGAGACTGGCAGAGCCGGGTGAATTTACGAAACGGGCGTTCTTAAACGGCAGGATCGACCTCTCCCAGGCGGAGGCGGTCATCGACGTGATCAACGCGAAAAATGAATATGCGCTGCAGTCCTCTGTGAGCCAGCTTCGGGGAAGTGTATCGAAGGAGATCCATGAGATCCGGGAACAGATTATCTATGAGATTGCCTTTATCGAGTCGGCGCTTGACGATCCGGAACATATTTCCCTTGACGGATACGGGGAAAAATTGCTTAAAGTTGTTCTTTCTGTGAAGAAGAAGCTTGAGAAGCTGATCTGTTCTTCCTCCAATGGACGGGTGGTTTCTGAGGGCGTAAAGACTGTTATTTTAGGAAAGCCGAATGCCGGAAAATCGTCCCTGATGAATGTTTTAGTTGGCGAGGATCGCGCCATTGTTACGGATGTGGCGGGAACGACGAGAGATATCCTTGAGGAACATATCTATCTTCAGGGAATCAGCCTGAATGTTGTGGACACTGCGGGAATCCGGGATACAGAGGATGTGGTGGAGAAGATCGGCGTTTCCCGGGCCATGGAAGAGGCGAAGAAGGCGGATCTCATCATCTACGTTGTAGATGGATCGAGGAAGCTGGATGAGAACGACTATCAGATCATGGACTTTATTAAGGAACGGAAGTCAGTGGTACTCTTAAATAAGAGCGACCTGGAGCCGGTAGTATCCGCGGATGAGGTGGAGAAGCGGTCCGGGCATAAGGTGATCGGAATCTCCGCGAAGGAGGAGACGGGAATCGACCTCCTGGAAGAGGAGATAAAGTCCTTATTCTATGAAGGTGAGATCGACTTCAACGACCAGGTTATGATCACGAATGTGCGCCATGTGAAGGCTTTAAAGGACGCTTTCGAGAGCATGTCCATGGTGGAGAACAGTATAGAGAACGGCATGCCGGAGGATTTTTATTCGATCGATCTGATGGATGCCTATGAGAAGTTAGGTCTTATTGTCGGGGAGTCTGTGGAGGATGACCTGGTGAATGAGATATTCAGCAAGTTCTGTATGGGTAAGTAAGATTATGGTGGAAAGAAATTGGCGGATCGGAACGTTTTTTATGGGAGATTCTGCTGGGAGTATGGAAGAGACAGTAGGGAATTGACAAGAAAAGAGGAAATAAAATGCCGGTAGTAGAGGAGACATATGATATTGTAGTTGTCGGCGCGGGCCATGCGGGATGCGAGGCGGCGCTTGCGGCAGCGAGACTTGGGTTTGAGACGATCATGTTTACGGTCAGCGTGGACAGCATTGCCCTGATGCCATGCAACCCGAACGTCGGAGGAAGTTCCAAGGGACATCTTGTCCGTGAGCTGGATGCCCTCGGCGGTGAGATGGGCAAAAATATTGATAAAACGTTTATCCAGTCGAAGATGTTGAATGAATCCAAGGGACCTGCGGTCCACTCCCTGCGTGCTCAGGCGGACAAGCAGGAGTACACGAGATCCATGCGCCGCGTCCTGGAGAACACGGATCATCTGACGATCCGACAGGCGGAGATTGCTGAGATCCTCACGGAGGAAATCCCGGGCGAGTACGGAACCTTTAAGAGGGAGCATGAGGGGCAGCAGGAGAGCAGTTATCCGGTGAAAAAGCGGATCGTGGGTGTAAAAACCTACTCCGGCGCGGTCTATAGGTGCCGTGAGGTGGTTCTTGCTACAGGTGTTTATCTCCGTGCAAGATGTATTTACGGCGATGTGAGCAACCCGACGGGACCGAATGGTCTGCAGGCGGCGAACCATCTGACAGATTCCTTAAAGGCGAACGGAATCGAAATGTACCGTTTTAAGACGGGAACACCGGCGAGAGCGGATAAGAGAAGTATCGATTTCTCCAAAATGGAAGAGCAGTTTGGAGATAAGCGGGTCGTTCCGTTCTCATTTTCTACGGATCCGGAGTCGATACAGAAGGAACAGATCTCCTGCTGGCTGACGTATACGAATGAGAAGACCCATGAGATCATCCGGAACAACCTGGAACGTTCCCCATTATTCTCCGGTGCCATCGAGGGAACCGGTCCGAGATACTGCCCGTCCATCGAGGATAAGGTCGTAAAATTCCCGGATAAGGAGCGTCATCAGGTGTTTGTGGAGCCGGAGGGACTCTACACGAATGAGATGTACCTCGGTGGTATGTCCAGTTCCCTGCCAGAGGATGTTCAGTATGCCATGTATCGGACAGTTCCGGGACTGGAAAATGTCAAAATTGTTCGAAATGCATATGCAATTGAGTATGATTGCATCAATCCGAGACAGTTAAAGGCGTCCCTGGAGTTTAAAAATATTGACGGACTGTTCTCCGGCGGCCAGTTTAACGGAAGCTCCGGATATGAGGAGGCAGCCGTTCAGGGCTTTATGGCCGGTGTGAACGCGGCGAGAAAACTGCAGGAGAAGAGCGCGGTGGTTCTTGATCGTTCCCAGGCGTATATCGGGGTCCTTATCGATGATCTTGTGACAAAGGAAAATCATGAGCCGTACCGCATGATGACATCGAGAGCGGAGTACCGTCTGCTCCTGCGTCAGGACAATGCGGATCTCAGACTTCGCGGGATCGGACATGAGATCGGTCTTGTATCCGATGAACAGTACGAGTATGTACTTTGGAAAGAAAAGGCCATTGAGGCGGAGATCGCACGTCTCGAGAAGACGAATATCGGTGCGAACGAGAAGGTTCAGACGTTCCTGGAGGCTCATGGAAGTACGGCGTTAAAGTCCGGAAGTACACTGGCGGAGCTCATTAAGAGACCAGAATTAAATTATGGGATGCTGGCGGAGTTAGATGAAAAGAGGCCGGAGCTTCCGGCGGATGTGCGGGAACAGGTTGACATAAATCTGAAATATGACGGATATATCCGCAGACAGAAGCAGCAGGTGGCACAGTTTAAGAAGCTTGAGGGAAGAAAAATCCCGGCGGATCTCGACTATACAACGGTAAACAGTTTAAGAAGAGAGGCTGTCCAGAAGCTGAATCTCTATAAGCCGGAGAATATCGGACAGGCATCGAGAATTTCCGGCGTTTCACCGGCAGATATCTCTGTCCTGATGGTGCATTTAGAGCAGATGGGAAGGAAATAATTTGATGACAGATGAATTTGTAAAATTATTGGATCAGGGCTGCGGGGATCTTGGAATCGAGCTTTCGGATCAGCAGAAAGAGCAGTTTTTTAAATATTATGAGATGCTGATCGAGAAGAATAAGGTGATGAACCTCACGGCGATCACAGAGCTTTCCGATGTGATCACGAAGCATTTTGTGGACAGCCTTCTGCTTGTTCTGGCTGCGCCGGAGCTTGGGTTAAAGCTTGACGGATCCGCAGAATACAGCTGTATCGATGTGGGTACGGGTGCAGGATTTCCGGGAATTCCGTTAAAGATTGCGTTTCCGGGACTGAAGGTCACACTGCTTGATTCTTTAAATAAGAGAGTGGGATTCTTAAATGAGGTGATAGAGGCACTGGGACTTACGGATATTACGGCTGTCCATGGACGTGCCGAGGACTACGGACGCGATGCGAAATACCGGGAACAGTACGACATCTGCGTATCCCGGGCGGTGGCAAATATGTCCACCCTTTCCGAGTACTGTATCCCGTTTGTGAAAAAGGGCGGATATTTTATCCCGTATAAATCCGGAAAAGCTGACGAGGAGATTGCCCAGGCGAGATCTGCTGTGAAGAAGCTTGGCGGAGAGATGAAGGATATTATCGTAAAGGTTCTTCCGGAGACGGACGTGGAACGCACCTTTGTTCCGGTAAAGAAGATGGCGATCACAGCGAAGAAATATCCGAGAAAAGCGGGACTTCCGGGGAAGGAACCGTTAAAGTAAAAAAAGTAAAATTTAAAGAAAAATTGAGAACTTCATTATCTTTATAAATTAGGATAATGGGGTTCTTTTTTGCCATGAAGGAGATAAAAATGTCACGATGTTTCACGTGAAACACTTGCGATGGAACATCGGTAGATTGATAACAGAGCAGAAATAGATAAGCTGTTGGAAAGCAATTGAAATAAATCAGGCGTCGCTGCCAGAAGAGAAGCAACGGCGCCTTTTTGTAGTTAATAGGAATGTTTCACGTGAAACATTGAAATATGGTTGTGTGAAACTAGAACATCTGCACGGTTGCGCTGACTTCCTCTGGGTTTTCGAGCTGAGGTAGATGCCGGGTGTTGACAATGGTGCTGGACTCGATTGCCGGGTTGCATTTAGTGTATTCTTTGATCGTCAGGTCGATGTCCGGTTCGGCTTCACCGCCGAGAATGTAGATGCTGTTGTCAATCTTTTCCAGAGTCTTTGTAATATTACATTTTGTGTAGTTACACTGGACGCTGGCGTAGACAGATTTCGGGGAGTCGCCAAGGTGGGCAGACTCGTGGTATTTGTCGATGTTATGCGGATTCACATCGTACGGGTTATAGAAGTAACTCTCGGAGAAGGTCTTGGAGATTATACTTCTTGCGGATGCAAAATTGTAGAGAAGTGTTCCGATGATCGGGAGATCAAGGATAAACTTATAACATTTTGCGGATTTTCCAGGAATATGACTGCAGGAGAGGAGAGAATCCGGGTTGATGAACATCATCTGCTCAAAGAGATCCGGATTGTATCCACAGGCCATTGTCACGATCGGAGCGGACGCACCGGTGGCGACAATATTTGTGCGGCGGCCGATCTCGGATTTTACGAAATCATTTAACAGCTGCACATAGAGAAAATTCGTGTAAGTAAGGTTTGGCTTTTCGGAACGGCCACAGCCTAAAAGGTCGATGGTGTAAACCGTGTAGTATTCTTTTAAAAGCGGAATCAGGGAATCCCACTCGCAGCTGCTGGACGCATGTGTCAGGTCGTGAACGAGAAGAAGCGGCTTTCCGGTTCCTGTTTTTGTATAGTAGATATTGCCGAGTCTCCAACGATAGCAACGTGGTTCCGGCTGGGTAAGAAGATTTCTTGCAACGGCAGACATTTTGATGTATTTATTGATCAGCGCAGTTCCGACAGCCGCGCCGGCAGACAGGAGAACGGCAGTGATGATTTTGTTTTTTGCTTTCATAAATTCACCTCGAAATTAGATGATAGGGTATAGAAATATAGTGGGAATACTGTGAGAGAAGAGAAGTAGTTTTATCACTTTTCTCTAAGGTAAACCCTGATTATATTATAATATAATTGATAGAGAGATACAACAGGCGAAAGTGTGAAATGTTTCTGAAGAATATGCGTTACCGTTTGCGAAAGGCGAATAGCGATAAATATGAATGTTTCACGTGAAACATTTGCGGGGAGCAAAACAGAACACATAGAAAGGAAAAAGAAAGGCCAGAAGAAAGACCAAAAGAAACGCTAAAGGAAGACCAAAAGAAGAACCAAAAGAAGGACCAAAAAGAAACGCCAAAAGAAAAGACCAAATAAAGGGAAAAGGGTATAGTGAAAAGATAACGATAAAAATCATAATGTTTCACGTGAAACATCAATGAACCACAAGAAGAAAAATCGAGAAGAGAGTATAGTGTTTCACGTGAAACACTTGCCACATGGAACTCGGAAAATATGGCTTATAGGATTTACAAAAATGTTTCACGTGAAACATTTTTAATTTTATAGGGTAAATCAATAGGAAAATAGGAAAAATTGTGTTACTTTGCATGAAATTTAACAGTGAAGATCGCTGTCGTTTGAACCTCGAATTTTTCATAGCGCGCCGCACCGCCCGCACCTCGCCGGAGAACCGGCCCGGGGTGATGTCGCGCATCGCCGTGGTTTCGGTGGCCGTATCGGTGGCCGTGATGCTCGTGGCGCTGGCCGTGATCCTCGGTTTCAAACGCGAAGTGACGGCCCGCATGGTGGGCTTTTCGGCGCCGGTCGAGGTGATCGACGGCGCCGGGATCTACGCCGCGGAGTCGCGGCCCGTCGCGGCGACTGCTCGGTTCGAAGCGTTGCTGCGCGCCGTGCGGCGCGGGTGCCGCGTGCTGGTGATGCTGCCCGCACGCAGCGACGTGTGGCTCGCCCGCCGCGCCACGGACGCCTATCTGGGCGAACTGCTCGGCGCGGGAGTCGAGATCTTCCGCTTCCGCGGCGGATTTCTCCACGCCAAACGGCTCATCGCCGACGAGCGCGTCGCCTCGGTCGGCACGGCCAACTTCGACTACCGAAGTCTGGAATACAACACCGAGGCGACGGCGCTGCTGCTCGATTCCGCGACGGTGCGGCAGGAGATCCGGCGCTTCGACGAAGACCTCGCCTCGTGCACTCCGATCGATCCCGAAGCGTGGCGGCGCCGCTCGGTACACTACCGGCTGGGCGACCGCATCGCACGGCTCTTCGCACCGCTGCTGTAACAAACGGCGACTTGCATAGGTTTCAGAATAGAAAAAAATTACGATGAACGATCTGATAAACGCCCGCTGCGGCTGGGCCGGTACGGACGAACTCTACGTCAAGTACCACGACGTAGAGTGGGGCAAACCCGTCGACGACGACCGGATCCTGTTCGAGTTTCTGGTGCTCGAAAGCGCGCAGGCGGGACTGTCCTGGATCACGATTCTCCGCAAACGCGAAGGATACCGCAAGGCCTTCCACCGTTTCGATCCGGAGCGGGTGGCGCAGATGACGCCGGAATACAGCTATTCCTTCGCCAAAGACAAGATGGGACTGTCCACGCTCGTTTCCTCGTATAAAACCACGAACGGCGAAGAGCTGTCCGACGTGAACCTCTGGGCGCTCGCCCTCGGCAGCCTCACGCGGGGCGTGACAGTCCGCGCCATGACGGCGGCTTACGCCGCGTTCGCAAACGAGGGCGTCTGGCGCGAGGCCCGGACTTACACCGTTGTGAAGGATTCGAACGGACAGGTCATTCTGGACAACACGCAGGAATCCCACGTCGCCATGAAGGACATGACCGCGTGGTATATCACCGATATGCTCAAATCGACCGTCGAAAAGGGCACCGGCACGGCGGCGCAGCTGGAAAACATGACCGTAGCCGGCAAGACCGGCACGACCTCGCGCGATTTCGACCGCTGGTTCGCGGGCTATACGCCGTATTATACCGGCGTCGTCTGGTGCGGCTACAACGACCCGGAGGAGATCGTGCTGACGGATTCCGACACCAATCCCTCCATTGTCATGTGGCAGAAGGTCATGCGCCTTGTGCACCAGAACCTGAAGGATAAATCGTTCAAGCAGCCCGCCAATCTCGTGGAGGTCACGGTCTGCCGCGACAGCGGTCTTCTGCCGTCTGACGCCTGCGCGCTCGACCCGCGCGGCGACCGCACGGTCCGCGTCACGCTCAGCGCCCATGACGTGCCGACGGCGCAGTGCACCGCCCATAAGCTGGTCGATATCTGCAACGCCTCCGGCCATGTGGCAAACGAATTCTGCGTGCAGGTTCCCGGCAACGCCACGCACAAGGCCGCGCTGCTCGACGTGTCCCGCGCCTTCCCCAAAAACGGTGTTGTGGTGCTCGATCAGGCCTACGCGATCCTGACGGGCAATCTTCCGGCAGGGTATTATGCCGCCGTTTCGCCGGACGTGGATTCAATCAACGTCGAGTGCTATATCCACAGCGAGGACGATCTGCCCGAACCTGAGCCGGAGGAGGGCGAGGAGGACGACGAGTCCGATCCGGACGCGTCCGACATCTGGAGCAGCGCCGCAGACGGCGGCACCCCATAATCAAACGCAGACAGGAGAGCAATATGTGGCTTGCTGACAGCTGGAAGGACTATGAGGTCCTCGATACCTCCGCCGGGGAAAAGCTCGAACGGTGGGGGAAATACATCCTCGTGCGCCCGGATCCGCAGGTGATCTGGAACACGCCGAAGGACGATCCGCTCTGGCGGAAGTATGACGCGCGCTACGCGCGCTCGAACACCGGCGGCGGAAAATGGCAGAATCTGCGTCTGCCCGCCCAATGGCAGGTGCGCTATAAGGAGCTGACCTTTCAGGTCAAGCCCATGAATTTCAAGCATACCGGCGTTTTCCCGGAACAGGCTGCCAACTGGGACTTCATGATGGAGAGAATCCGCAATGCGGGCCGTCCCGTCCGCGTTCTGAACCTGTTCGCCTATACGGGCGGCGCGACCATCGCCTGCGCCGCTGCGGGCGCAAGCGTCTGTCACGTCGATGCGGCCAAGGGCATGGTGCTCTGGGCAAAGGAAAACGCAAAGGTCTCCGGGCTTGAGGACAGGCCCATCCGCTGGATCGTGGACGACTGCGCCAAGTTTGTCGAGCGCGAGATCCGCCGCGGCAAGACCTACGACGCGATTATCATGGACCCGCCAAGCTACGGGCGCGGCCCGTCCGGCGAGGTCTGGAAGCTGGAGGAGAACCTGTATCCGTTTGTGGAGCTGGTCAGCCGCGTGCTTTCCGACGATCCGCTGTTTTTTATCATCAATTCCTATACGACGGGTCTGGCCCCGTCCGTCATGCGCTATCTGACGGAGACGATCGTCTCGAAGAAATACGGCGGCTATACCAGGTCCGATGAGCTCGGCCTGCCGGTGCGCGATACGGGCCTGGCTCTGCCGTGCGGCGCGACGTGCCGCTGGACAAAGGAGAAGCCATGACCACAGCGATTCAGGTAAACGACCTGCATTATACGTATGAGGGTCAGGACGGCGGCGAGACGCATATCGTCTTCGACGGCCTGAGCCTGTCCATTGAGCAGGGAAGCTTTGTCGCCGTGCTCGGACATAACGGCTGCGGCAAGTCGACGCTTGCCAAGCATTTTAACGCCATTCTCCTGCCCGCAGGCGGCAGCGTGACGGTCTACGGCATGGATACGAAGGACGAGGAGATGCTTCTCGCCATCCGGCAGCACGTCGGCATGGTCTTCCAGAACCCGGACAACCAGATCGTCTCCAATGTCGTAGAGGAGGACGTCGCCTTTGCGCCGGAAAACCTCGGCGTCGCGTCGCAGGAGATCCGGCAGCGCGTCGACGACGCGCTCAGGGCCGTCGGGATGTACGACTACCGCACCTACGCCCCGCAGCTCCTGTCTGGCGGGCAGAAGCAGCGCGTGGCCATCGCGGGCGTGCTCGCCATGCAGCCGCAGTGCGTCGTGCTCGACGAGCCGACTGCCATGCTCGACCCGCAGGGCCGGCGCGAGGTGCTCGATACCATCGAACGGCTGAACCGGGAAACCGGCATGACGGTCATTCTGATCACCCATCACATGGACGAGGCCGCACGCGCGGACCGCGTGATCGCCATGTCCGAGGGCAGGATCGTCGCCGACGGAACGCCGCAGGCGGTCTTCGCGCAGGAGCCGCTGCTGCGCAGCGTCGGCCTCGACGTGCCGCAGACCGAGCAGCTGCTGCTGGAGCTGAAGCGCCGCGGCGTCGACATTCCGACCGACGCGCTGACGCCGGAGGCCTGCGCGCAGCTGCTCCGGCAGCGCATCGCGCGCAGCTGAACCAGAACACCCGGAGGAAGAAGCCTTGACGCCTATTTTAGAGATACAGAAGCTTTCCCATATCTACAGCCCGGATACGCCGTTTGAACACGCGGCGCTTTCGAACGTCGATCTGACGATCAGCCGGGGCGAGTTCGTCGGCCTCATCGGCCATACCGGCTCCGGCAAATCCACGCTGGTGCAGCATATGAACGGCCTTCTGAAGCCGACGTCCGGCCATGTGCTGTTT
>OGGH01001486.1_pt1 | contig 15114 bp, 10 predicted proteins | sample 1571161 | NCBI WGS metagenome assembly OGGH01 (sample SAMEA2582053, study PRJEB24529) | metagenome | biome: Human gut stool | place: China | collected 2011 | reverse complement strand
AACCTTAGTTGGTCCGAGTGGAGAGACTCAAACTCTCGGCCTCGTGGTCCCAAACTTTTGAATAAAAATTTTTCTACTTTTTCCGACGCTTTATAGCCGCTTTTGCTTTATTATGGATGCTCTTCGCAACTCTTGGCTCCACTGTTTCCACACACTCCACGGCTGTCTGTAGTCAAACATGTGGTCAAAAACCGCTTTCTGAACACCCTCGTGACGGGGGACAGAAAGCGGTTTTTATAGTTTGCCGGAGTGCTGCGGACGGATGATTTACCCCTCCAGCCTGTCGCATTGTACCTCTGCTGGAGAGGTTAAGCAAGTCCTTTATACAGGAATAGGCGGCGCAGAATTTGCATCGCTATAAACAAAGATATACCCCAAAAGATTCTAACTGAGATTCACACTCGCCTTATCCGAAGAAATGTTCTTTTATATCTGTGACGCCGCCATCCTTGTCGCAGAACCACTCATAATTAGAGTGGCAATTTTGGCAGCGAGCTATCACATCAAAGCCACCAGGCGAGTGCCGGTTGCTGGTAATACTCATAACTTCCAATGGCTTCCCACAGACCGGACAAAGCCTAATTTTTCTCGCTTGACGAGTAGCGCGCTCCTCCTGCTCTGCTTTGAGTGCATCTAAGAGACTGCGCCAGAGATTTGAATTTGGATCACATTCTGCATAGTCTTCAAGCTGTCGATGAATATCATCGGTAGCCAAAACGAGAAACTTATCATCCAAAAGCTGACGGTGACGCTTGATATAATCGGCGACTACTATGGGCATATATGTGTTTCTGTCCATCGCATACCGCATTGCCGATAGCAGGATCAAGCGAAAATTAGAATCGCAGATTGGGGCGAGCAGTTCCTGTGGGAACAGCAGGAGCACCTTGCCATCATTCATGAATACGCGCAGCGGGTGCTGTTCTTCTGTTACCCGGTCCAGTAAGTTGTTGGTTTGCTCTTTCAGCTCATCAATGGTGATGGATTCATAGTCCTGAAATGTGTCTGATTCGTAATTCATCATCTGACCTCCGTTCACTTTGTCCTCGCTATCAGGTGTTGGCATTGTAGCTCTGACGGAGAGGTTAAGCAACTCCTTTGTGCAGGGATAGGCGGAGCAAAATTTGTATCGCTATAGGCAAAGAATAAAAACTTTCCTTAATTCTGATGGCATCTTAAGGGGCAGCTTGTCAGAATACGGGGAAGAGGCTTGAACCTGCGAAATGTAATTGACTTTAATCGTGATTTCAGAATAAATATTTTACGATTGACTCCCAAAGGACGTTGACTTTTATCATAACTGCAAATATAATATTATTGAATCGTTGTAACCGAGGTGATTGTGTGGATTACATGACTGAGCTCTCCGCTATTGCCAAAACACATGGTGGAATTATCGAGACGAAAATAGCTGCACAGAGAGGTATCTCAAAAGCAGTGCTTTACAAACTGTGCAAGGAAAATAGAATTCATCGTATCGTGAAGGGCCAATACATTCTGCCCGATGACATACAGGACGAGCTGCTGGCCATCAGCAACCGTTCCAACAAAGTTATTTTTTCGCACGAAACGGCCCTGTACCTTCACGGTATTTCCGACCGCACACCATTTGAACATACGGTCACTGCACCGTCTGACTGTATTCCGTCTGCGGCAATCAAGTCGGAATGCAAGGTGTATTATATCAAGCCTGAATTGTTTGAACTCGGTAAAACAATGCTGAAAACACCTGCCGGAAACGAAGTCCCCACATACGACTTAGAGCGCACGATCTGCGACGTAATTCGCAGCCGCAACAAACTCGGAACAGAAACGTTTCACGCTGCCTTGAAGTTATATGCGGCAGATCCCCAAAAGGATCTAAACAAACTGAACTTTTATGCAAAACAGATGCGGGTGGCCAATGTCCTGCGCCAGTATTTGGAGGTGCTTCTATGAGTAATGCAATGAGCTTGAAAGCGAAAATCCGAAACATTGCAAAAAAGAAGAATATTCCTGCACAGGTCATTTTGCAGAACTATATGTTCGAGCGCCTGTTGGTGCGCCTGTCTGTCTCTGATTACAGGGAAAAGTTCGTGTTGAAGGGCGGTATGCTGGTGGCAGCCATCGTCGGGCTGGATAATCGCGCTACAATGGATCTGGATACCACTCTGAAAAACCTGCCTCTCACACCGGATGCCATCCACAGCGCACTGGAGCAGATCTGCGCAATTCGCTTTGACGATGGTGTCTCTTTTGAGATCGGAACCATTTCACCCATCCGCGAAGATGACATATACGGCGGATACCGGGTTATGTTGAACGCATGGTTTGACACAATTGTTACTCCGCTGAGTATCGATGTGTCCACTGGCGATGCCATCACGCCTCATGCAGTACAGTACAATTTCTCTGAGATTTTCGATGACGAAAAAACCTACGAGCTGTGGGCATATAACATCGAAACTGTCATGGCGGAAAAAGTGGAGACCATCTTGCGGCGCAGCGTGTTCAACACCCGTCCCAGAGATTTTTATGATGCCTATATATTGGCTACAACGCAGAAATTTGATCAAGCAGTATTTGAAAATGCACTACAGGCAACAGCCAATCACCGTGATACGGCTCGACAGATCGAGGATGTTCCCGGCATTCTTCGGAATATCGAAGAAAGCCCAGAACTCAAGACAATGTGGGAAAGGTACCGCAAACAATTCACCTATGCAGCGGGTATTGAATACGAGCAGATTATAAATGTGCTGAAAACGCTGCTGGGAATAAATGCGATTGCCAAGAGAGAAGCGCCTGTTACAGATAAATGATTCAAATCTGACGGTAGATGAAGGAATGTGGAGATCTAAGGCTGAGTCCCGTTTTTCGTACAGTTTATAGAAATTAGAGGTAGTCTTGCGCCTCGATGGGGTGATGAAATGCTGATTATAGATAACATAAACAAAACAGTTAAAGAAGATTTGCAAGCAGGTATTCAAAAGGGCAGCAAGATGTCTGTCGCGGCGGCCTGCTTTTCAATCTATGCGTATCAGGAACTCAAAAGGCAACTGGAAGGCATAGAGGAACTGCGTTTCATTTTCACCTCTCCGACCTTTATCACTGAGAAAGCCTCCAAAGCGCAACGGGAGTTCTATATCCCTCGTATTTCCAGAGAGCGCAGTCTGTATGGTACGGAGTTTGAAGTAAAACTCCGCAATGAGCTGACACAAAAGGCGGTTGCGAAAGAGTGTGCAGACTGGATTCGGCACAAGGTGGTTTTCAAATCGAACGTCACCCAGGAGCAGATGATGGGTTTTATGACGGTTGATGAAAGCACCTATATGCCTATTAACGGGTTTACCACAGTCGACCTCGGCTGTGAGCGCGGCAACAACGCCTATTATCCGGTGCAGAAGACAGAGAGCTTTGAAAACGCCAACTACTTCCTCAAGCTCTTCGAACAGCTCTGGAATGACAAGAAGAAGCTACAGGAAGTCACTGACGTCGTAATTGAGAATATCTCCGCCGCATATCGTGAAAACGCCCCAGAATACATATACTTTGTTGCGCTTTATAATATTTTCAACGAATTCCTTGATGATATATCTGAAGATGAATTGCCTAACGAGGCGACGGGCTTTAAGGAAAGCAAAATCTGGGGAATGCTTTATAACTTCCAGCGCGACGCTGTTCTTGCCATCATCAGCAAGCTTGAGAAATTCAACGGCTGCATTCTGGCAGATAGCGTAGGTCTTGGTAAAACCTTCACTGCGCTTGCCGTCATCAAGTATTATGAAAACCGTAACAAATCTGTGCTTGTTCTCTGCCCCAAAAAGCTCTCTGAGAACTGGAATACATACAAGGGCAACTATATCAACAATCCCATTGCGACAGATCGACTGAGATATGATGTCCTCTATCATACCGACCTTTCCCGTGAGCATGGGCAGTCGAACGGAATTGACCTTGACCGCCTGAATTGGGGCAACTATGATCTTGTTGTCATTGATGAGAGCCACAACTTCCGCAACGGCGGTGAGGTGTCCGGCGAGGATGCAAAGGAAAACCGCTATCTGAAGCTACTTAATAAAGTCGTCCGTGCCGGAGTGCGAACAAAGGCGCTTATGCTCTCAGCAACACCGGTCAATAACAAGTTTATCGACTTAAAAAATCAACTTGCACTTGCCTATGAGGGCGACGCTTCACAGATGAACAAAAAGCTCGACACGACCAAAAGCATAGATGAAATTTTCCGCCAGGCACAGAAGGCTTTCAACGCATGGAGCAAGCTTCCTGCCGACGAACGCACGACGGATGAGCTTTTGCGGACGCTGGATTTTGACTTCTTTGAATTGCTGGACAGCGTGACGATTGCACGGTCAAGAAAGCACATTGAAAAGTATTACAACACTTCTGACATCGGCAAATTTCCGGAGCGTCTGCCGCCGATTTCGCTGCGTCCCTGCTTGACCGATTTGAATGATGCAATCAACTATAACGATATTTACAATCTGCTCATGTCGTTGAGCCTGACGATCTATACGCCGTCGAATTATATCATGCCGTCGAAACTGGCAAAGTACATCGACATGACGCACCACAAAGGAAACAGCCTGACCCAGCAAGGACGTGAAGAAGGCATTCGCCGTCTTATGAGTATCAACCTTCTCAAGCGGCTGGAAAGCTCGGTTGCTTCTTTCCGCCTGACGATTGACCGCATTAAAAAGCTGATCAACGATACGATTGGGACGATCAAAAATTATCAGTCTGGGGACTGCGTCCTGAATCTGACGGAGATTTCCGGCGCAGAAGATTTTGATTACGACGATCAGAACACTGATTTCTTCTCCGTCGGCAAGAAGGTCAAAATTGACCTCGCTGATATGGACTATGTTTCATGGATGCGCGAGCTGGAAAAGGATGCGGAGAATCTGGAACTCCTGTTCCTCATGATTGCCGACATCACGCCGGAGCATGACACGAAACTGCAAACATTGTTTGATTTAATCCGGAAGAAAATCGAGCATCCCATCAATCCTGGCAATAAGAAGATCATTATTTTCACGGCATTCTCTGATACCGCAGACTATCTCTTTGCAAACGTCAGCAGATTTGCGAAAGAGAATTTCGGGCTGGAAACGGCAGAGATCACCGGCACAGTTGACGGAAAGACTACCATCCCAAAGCTCCGAGCCGATCTCAACACTGTACTGACCTGCTTCTCGCCTGTTTCAAAAGGCAAGTCGGTACTCCTGCCCGGAAGCACCGACGAGCTTGATATTCTGATTGCAACCGACTGTATTTCCGAAGGTCAGAACTTGCAGGACTGCGACTACCTCATCAACTATGACATTCATTGGAACCCTGTGCGCATTATCCAGCGGTTCGGACGAATTGACCGTATCGGAAGCAGAAACGACCATATCCAGCTCGTAAACTTCTGGCCGGATATGGACCTCGACGAGTATATCAACCTGAAAAGCCGCGTAGAAACCCGTATGAAGATTTCGGTCATGACCTCCACCGGCGACGATGACCTGATCAATGCCGAGGAAAAAGGCGATCTTGAATACCGCCGCGCACAGCTCAAGCGGCTGCAAGAGGAAGTCGTGGACATTGAAGACATGACCAGCGGCATTTCCATCATGGATTTGGGACTTAACGAGTTTCGGCTTGATCTGCTCGAATACATGAAGCAGCACGAGGACATCGAAACCGCACCAAAGGGTCTGCACACCGTTGTTGGACAGACGGAGGATTCTCCTGCCGGTGTGATTTTCGTCCTCAGAAATATCAATGACAGCGTGAACATTGACAATCGGAACCGCATTCACCCCTTCTACATGGTTTACATCAGCGAAGAGGGCGAAATTGTCTGCGATTACCTGAACCCGAAGAAATTGCTTGACACGATGCGTCTGCTCTGCCGTGGCAAGGGCGAGCCTTGTGCGGAACTTTGCAAGCGATTCAATGATGAGACAGATGACGGACGCAAAATGGGTGAAATCTCTGAGCTGCTGAGCGAGGCGATCAATTCCATCATTGACGCAAAAGAAGAAAACGATATTGACAGTCTGTTCAAGAGCGGCGGCACATCTGCGCTGCTCAGTGCGGTTTCTGGACTCGATGATTTTGAGCTGATTTGCTTCTTGGTTGTGAAATAGCAATCTATCATTGAAAAAGATAGACTTAATTTCGGAAGATGCTCTGGGAGGATTACAACATGTCTAAATTGAATGTTGATCAGAAAACGATAAAAGATTTATTTCAGGATAAAAAAGCTGACTTTCTGATTCCGGACTATCAGCGCCCTTATGCGTGGGGAGAAACAGAATGCCAAACTCTATGGGATGATATTTTTTCATTCGCAATTCCTGACGAGGGCCGGGTAGAATTTGACAGCAATAGCGAATACTTCCTTGGTCCAATTGTTACCTTCAGAAATACAAATTTCAAAATGGAAGTCATTGACGGACAGCAACGGCTTACCACACTAATGCTCCTTCTAAGGGCCTTTTATACGAAGTTTGGTCATATGCAGGACAAGGCTTCCGTCGCAACTAAGCAAAATATCGAAAAATGCATATGGAAAACGGATGAGTTTGGCGAGCCGGATATGGCAACGCTAAAGATAGATTCTGAGGTGGCAACAGACAAAGATAAGAATGAATTTCTTGATATTCTTCGGACAGGTACGGTGAAACCTGAACAAAAAAGTCATTATGCAAATAATTTCATGTTTTTCCAAGGCTGCATTGATTCCTTCTTGGCAAAATATCCAACATACTTCGCTTATCTCCCAACCAGAATTATGAATAACTGTATTTTGCTGCCAATTGAGGCTGAATCGCAAGATACCGCACTGCGTATTTTTTCAACCTTAAATGATCGCGGTATGCCACTTTCTGATTCCGACATTTTTAAGGCGCAGTTTTATAAATTCTATACCGGCAAGGGGGAAAAAGATGCCTTTATTAAGCGATGGAAGGAACTTGAGGAACTTACTGAAAAAATATTCCATCCGATAAATGGTACGCCAATGGATGAGTTGTTTACCCGCTATATGTACTTTGTTCGTGCCAAAATGGGAATCAAGTCGTCTACAACGGAAGCGTTGCGCAAGTTTTATGAGAAAGACAATTATGCGCTTTTAAAGAAAGACAGTACATTCAACGATATGATTACCCTTGCTCACTTCTGGGAGGATGTTTCCAACCAGGATAGGGATCGGTTCTCCCCGCGGATTTTGCACAGATTATTTGTGCTAAACTATGCGCCAAATGGTATGTGGACGTATTTTGTATCCGTTTATTTTATGAAAAACAAAGATGCCAATGGCATACTTGACGACGACGCATTTTACCAGTTTCTCAATAGAATTACAGGATTTATCTGGACTTATGCGGTTACTAATCCCGGAGTAAACGCACTTCGTACTCCTGTGTATGCTGAAATGGTCAATATCGTCAATAATCGGCCAGTATCTTTTGACGGTTTCAAATTTGAACCGGCAACCGTAAAAAGCATGTTTGCAAACTTCACATTTAGCAATACTCGTCCAATCACAAAGTCTATGCTTGCATGGTGGGCTTTCCAAGATGATCTACAGGAATTGATTTCTCTGGAAACAGTTTTGGAAATTGAACACATATATGCTCGCAATCGCTTTGACAAAGACAAATCGCTGTCAGATGTAAAGAATTTGGAGGCGATCGGTAATAAGGCTCTCCTTGAAAAACGAATCAACATTCGTGCTGCCGATTATCGGTTTTCTGATAAGATTAAATACTATCAAGGATTTACGAATAGTCGAAACCAGAAAAAAGAAGGCACAAAGAATCATGAGCTGATTAATCTGGCCACAGCGGCGGATTTTACAGAGGATGATATCCGCAATCGCACGAGTCAGATTATGACTGCATTTTTGACTTTCCTATCAGAAAACAGCCTTACGAAATAGGTAAATAGGAATTACTGGGGAAAGAGGACTTGAGTATGCTTGGCTTCCCTGTATCAACGGAGTTTGGCAAAAGAATACCGAAGCAGAAATTCTATGAAAACCTTGATGTTTCTCCCGCCTTACACCGTATGTTTGTTGATCAGATCAAGTTGGTCTACTGGCGAAACAAGCTGGCAGCGTCTACGCTGAACATCGCTGCGGGTGAAGCCGTGACCGAAATCGAAGTGTTCGAGGTACGGCTGAATGATCCGCAGCTTGACGAAGCGGTGCTAAAGCAAATCGACAAGGAGATCCCGTACCACATTCTCTTTATTCTGACCTGTGACGGCAAGGCTCAGGCGTGGATCGGCTACAAGGAGGCTGCCGCATCCGGAAGCAACGCCTTCAAGGTAGGACGCTATTATCACACCGACTGGATGCCGGAGGATGAGCTGCATCTCAGCATCGACGGTCTGAATATGGATGCCGTCTATGAAAGCCTCGTTCGCCAAATCGCCGGGGACAAGCTGCAAACAGATTCCGGCGAGAGCCTGAAAGAGTCTGTCCAGCGGGATGAAAAGAAGAAGCAGCTTGAAAAGCAGATCGCCGCGTTGGAAAGCAAGATGCGAAAAGAGAAGCAGCTTAACCGGCGGATGGAAATGAACGCGGAGCTGAAAAAAATGAGGAAGGAGTTGAGCGGAGTAGAGTGAAATTGAAAATTGTCGATTGGCTCAAAAAGCATCTGTGGCATATGGGTTTACTCGTGCTTGCCCTAATTATCCTTGCCCCTATTCTAATATCCGCTCTTGCGCCCCGTGTTTCATCAGAAGTGTCGGCAGATGGATTGCTTGGATATATAATACAAGCTGTTTCTGCTGCAGGAACAATTTTCTTGGCGCATGTCGCTATACGCCAAAATGAGAGATTCAAAGAAGAAAATGATCTTGCACAGCAACGATTGGAAGAACTAACAAAGAGATCCAACGAACTTTCCATAATAGGAAAGGTTTTTGATTATGAACGTAATAAATTAGCTGAGATACGGCAAGCAGGCGATGCGCTTATTCATGCTTGTGATCCCGAAACAATGAACAAGGAAATATTTGGATACTTGGGCGAACATTCTATTAGAACGGCTAAAAAAATCGATGCTCCTATACTTGCCCAGAGAATAAACAATTCCTTCTCTGGCTTCTGCATAGCACTACGGTGCGATCCACAATATGCGGATGGCAATAATACGCTGACTGCATCTGCACTTTATTTGAGCAATAAAGCGAGAAAATATCTTGATACACTACTGGATGTCTTAGAGAGAGCGGATCAAAAAGATGAAGATACCGAAAACAGAAAAAGTAGTATTAGAGAGGCATTAGAGCAGGCAATTACGCTTTTCAACATCCAGTATTGGCAGATGATTAGCGAAAAAACCAAAAGGATTGACACAATAATATACGAAAACAAATCTCTTGATGAAATTAAAGAAATGTGTTCTTTTTTGAAAGAAGGAGAAAAACCAAAATGAACCATATGAAATTTGAATCGCCGGATATGACGGCGCAGAATATAGACCGCATTGCTGCCCTGTTTCCCAACTGCGTCACGGAGATGCTGGACGAGGAACACAGCACGCCGGAGAAGAAGGTGTACAAACGGGCGGTCAATTTTGAGCTGCTGAAACAGATGCTCTCGCCGGACGTGGTGGACGGCGACGAGGCATACGAGTTCACATGGGTCGGCAAGAAGGCGGCTATCGTGGAAGCCAACAAGCCGATTCGGAAGGCCCTACGCCCTGTGCTGAAAGATGAGACTATTCCGACTGGAGCCGATAGTGAGGGGAAACCATATTGCAGCAGCGGTAGCAAGGATTGGGACACCACCGAAAACCTCTACATCGAGGGTGATAATCTGGAAGTCCTCAAGCTCTTGCAGGAAAGCTATCTTGGCAAGGTCAAGATGATCTATATCGACCCGCCGTACAACACCGGCAACGACTTCATCTACGCCGACGATTTCATGCGTTCGCAGGAAGAAGAAAACGAGCAGATGGGAATGTACGACGAGGACGAAAACCGCCTGTTCAAGAATACCGACACCAACGGACGGTTTCATTCCGACTGGTGCAGCATGATTTATTCCCGGTTGATGCTGGCAAGAAATCTGCTGACGGACGATGGGGTTATCTTTATTAGCATTGATGATGGTGAAGTGGGAAATCTCCGAAAGATTTGTGACGAGGTTTTTGGCGCAAATAATTTCCTCGCAAATCTGATTTGGGAGAAAAAATATACGGTTGCAAACGATGCACTGTTTTTTTCGGATAATCACGATCACATCCTGTGTTATGTGAAAGATGTTTTTAAGTTTTCAATAGGCAAGCTGCCACGAACAGATGAAATGAATGCAGCCTACAAGAATCCTGACAATCATCCTAAGGGGCCATGGAAAGCAACGCCGTTACATGCAAAGAGTGGCTCGGCAGAAAGCGCAAGTTTTACATATACATTCAAAAACGGCGTAACATTCAAGCCGCCCGTTGGAACATACTCAAGATACTCTGCTGAGACACTGAAAAAATACGACGAGAATAACGAGATATGGTTTGGACGCGATGGGACGGCGGTGCCTTCTCGTAAAACATTTCTTTGTGACTTGAAGAATACCGGAATTGTACCAAGAACAATTATCCCATTTTCTGTAGGTGGACACAATCATGAGGCAGTAGATGAAGTTCGAGCATTAATGCAAGATAATCTTTTTACAAACCCAAAGCCGACCAAATTACTTCGCCATCTTGCAACAATCGCAAATTGTTCAGATAATTCTATTATTCTCGATTTTTTCTCTGGCTCCGCCACCACCGCCCATGCTGTCATGCAACTCAACGCCGAGGACGGCGGACACCGCAAATTCATCATGGTGCAGCTTCCCGAACCGTGTGATGAAGCAAGCGAAGCCTACAAAGCAGGTTACAAGAACATCTGCGAAATCGGCAAAGAGCGCATCCGCCGCGCTGGGGATAAGATTAAGTCGGAAAGCCCCATGACCACGCAAGACCTCGACATCGGTTTCCGCGTTCTCAAGCTGGACGATACCAACATGAAGGACGTTTACTATGCACCGGATGACTACGATCAGGGGATGATCGTGGGTCTGGAATCCAACATCAAGGATGACCGCACCGACCTCGACCTGCTGTTCGGCTGCCTGATTGACTGGGGGCTGCCGCTGTCCCTGCCGTACAAGTCCGAGCAAATCGACGGCTGCACCGTCCACACCTACAACGACGGCGATCTGATCGCCTGTTTTGACACGAACATTCCCGAAAGTGTGGTCAAAGAGATCGCACAGCGCCGCCCGCTCCGCGCCGTCTTCCGCGATTCCGGTTTTGCGTCCAGCCCGGAGAAGATCAACGTGTTCGAGATTTTCAAGCTCTATATGCCGGAGGATGCAAATGACATTTCCAAGCGCGTGAGGGTGATCTGATGAACGCCGACTTGTTAGTCTATCAAGCAAAGGCATTTTATAACGCATATATAGCACTTGACCAACTAAGCCGGGATGATTCAGATACGCTGCTTTTGCTTTTTGCCCCTTTAGTTGTAAACGGCGCATTTTCTGTCGAATTAGCACTCAAGGCAATTTTAGCTAAAAACCAAATTGAATATGGAAAAGAGCACAACTTGCTAATTCTTTTTCAGATGCTTCCGAAATCCTTTCAACAGGAACTGTGGGCATACTTAATCGAAAAGGCACCGGAGTATGCGGGCTCCGAAAAAGGACTCGATGAGCTTATTTTGCTCTCAAACGCCTTCGTTGACTGGCGCTACGCATTTGAGGGAAAACCTGTACCTGCGATAGAATCTCGCTTTTTAGCGGCTTTTGCAAATGCAGCGGTTCATACAATGTTTTCTTACTATAATGCGGATTTACTTCCTGCGACTAAAACGGAATCAAACAATGAGATTGAGCAGAGGTTTCATGAAAACCGTGAAAAATGTAAGGAAATCAATTTGAAAATGATCCAAAAGAAAACCAAGGAGCATCAGTTATGAAACTCCAATTCAAACACCAAAAATTTCAGGCAGATGCGGCAAAAGCGGTTGTTGACGTCTTTGCCGGACAGCCATATCTCACGCCTACATACATGATGGACAGAGGCCTTGAAGATGGTGAGCAGCAAGCAATCGCAACAATGGACGATTTTACCGGCTGGCGGAATGAACGCATCGTGCCGGAGCTTTCCGACAAGCTGATTTTGGAGCATCTGCAAAAGGTGCAGCGTACCAATCAGATCAAGCCGTCCGAAAGACTGGAGGGACGCTACAATCTGACCATTGAGATGGAAACAGGCGTCGGCAAGACCTATACCTATATCAAGACCATGTATGAACTGAACAAGCACTACGGTTGGAGCAAGTTCATCGTGGTTGTGCCGAGCATCGCTATCCGCGAGGGCGTTTATAAATCTTTTCAGGTGACGCAGGAGCATTTTGCGGAGGAATACGGCAAGAAGACCCGGTTCTTCATCTACAACTCTGCCCAGCTCACGGAAATTGACCGTTTTGCGTCAGACAGCGCCATCAATGTCATGATCATCAACTCTCAGGCATTCAACGCCAGAGGTAAGGATGCGCGACGCATTTACATGAAGCTGGACGAGTTCCGCTCCCGCCGCCCAATCGACATTATCGCAAAGACAAACCCGATTTTGATCATTGACGAGCCGCAGTCGGTCGAGGGCAAGCAGACAAAGGAACGCCTGAAAGAGTTTAATCCGCTGCTGACGCTGCGCTACTCCGCCACTCATAAGGCGGACAGCATTTATAACATGGTCTATCGCCTTGACGCGATGGAGGCGTACAACAAGCGGCTGGTTAAGAAAATCGCCGTTAAGGGCATTACCGAATCCGGCAGCACGGCGACCGAAGGCTTTGTCTATCTGGAAAGCATCAATCTTTCCAAAGCTGACCCGACGGCAACTATTCAGTTTGATTGCAAGGGTGCGTCCGGTATCCGCAAGAAAACGGCAACAGTCGGAATCGGTTATAATCTTTATGACAATTCCGGCAATCTGGACGAGTACAAAGTCGGCTTTGTGGTCAAGTCCATCGATGGACGCGATAACTCCGTGGAGTTCCTGAACGGCGTCAAAATCTTTGCCGGTGACGTCATCGGCAAGGTCAGCGAAGACCAGCTTCGCCGCATTCAGATTCGAGAAACGATTCTTTCCCATCTTGAGCGGGAACGACAGCTTTTCCATAAGGGTATCAAAGTCCTGTCCCTGTTCTTCATCGACGAGGTTGCGAAGTACAAGCAGTATGATGAGGTTGGGCATCCGTTCAACGGCATCTATGCGGATATGTTCGAGGAAGAGTACAACGACATTCTCAGCTCCATGCAGCGGGAGATCGGCGATGAGGACTACATCCGCTATCTGGACGCAATTTCCGCCCATGATACCCACGCCGGTTACTTCTCCGTGGACAAAAAGGGCAAGATGACCGACAGCAAGCTCTCCGACAAGAAGGAGGGCACGTCTGACGACATTGACGCTTATGACCTGATCATGAAGAACAAGGAACTGCTTCTGGATCGTGACCCGAAAAAGTCTCCGGTGCGCTTCATTTTCTCGCATTCTGCGCTGCGCGAAGGCTGGGACAACCCGAATGTGTTCCAGATTTGTACACTGAAACAAAGCAGCAGCGAGGTTCGCAAGCGGCAAGAGGTCGGTCGTGGTCTGCGCCTATGCGTCAATCAGGACGGCGAGCGTATGGACGCCAACGTGCTTGGAAATGATGTGCAGACCATCAATGTTTTGACCGTCATCGCCAGCGAGAGCTATGACAGTTTTGCAAGAGGTTTGCAAAGCGAACTTGCCGATGCGGTTGCAGGACGCCCTGCGGCTGTTACAGCTGATCTCTTCAAGGGCAAGGTCATTGTGGATGCCAGAGGCAACGAACAGGTTGTGGACGGCGATACGGCGCAGGCGATTTATTTTGATTTGATTGTCAACGGCTATATCGACAAGAAGGGCGTACTGACTGATAAATATTATGCTGACAAAGCAAACGGTACGATTCAGGTTGCGGAGGAAGTGGCAGATAGCCGTGATTCTGTGATCAATATTCTTGATTCCGTCTATGATAGCCGCGCCATGCAGCCGGAGAACGCCCGCGACAAGAATGTCGAGCTGCAAGTTGATCCTGATAAGCTCGCCATGCCGGAGTTCAAGGCTCTTTGGAAACGCATCAGCCCGAAATCAGTATATGTGGTTGATTTTGACACCAATGAACTTGTTGACAAGGCGATTGCATCCATCAACCGAAATCTCCATGTGCCGAAAATCTACTTCAAGGTTGAAACTGGCGCAATGGATGAGATCAAGTCAAAGGACTCGCTTCTTGACGGAAGTGCATTCTCGAAGTCAAAGTCATCTACTTATGACAGCAGCAAGCAAATCCGTGCCAACAGCAGTGTGAAGTATGATCTGATTGGCAAGCTGGTCGGAGAGACCGGTTTGACACGAAAAGCAGTCGTTGCAATTCTGACCGGCATTGAGAAATCCGTTTTTGAGCAGTTCAAATTCAATCCAGAAGAGTTCATTATCAAAGCAGCCGCTTTGATCAATGACGAAAAGGCAACTGCAATCATTCAACACATCACCTACAATGTGCTGGACGAGCATTACGATACGGATATCTTTACCGAACCGACCATCAAGGGCAAGCTCGGAACGAACGCGATGAAGGCACAGCGACATCTATACGACCATATCGTGTATGATTCTACAAACGAACGAGATTTTGCGACCGATCTGGACACGAACGCAGACGTTGCAGTTTATGTGAAGCTGCCGGACAGCTTCTATATTGCAACACCGGTGGGGCATTATAATCCAGACTGGGCGATTGCTTTCTATGAAGGTACCGTCAAACACATCTATTTTGTTGCCGAAACAAAAGGCTCTATGTCCTCTATGCAGCTCCGGCTCATTGAGGAATCCAAAATCCACTGCGCAAGAGAACATTTCAAAGCAATAAGTAACGGAAATGTGGTTTATGATGTCGTGGACAGCTATCAGACGCTTCTTGAACGAGTGATGAAATAACTCGCAACTTATGAGTTGAGAGTTGAATTGATGGGGAGATGCCTATGGACGCACGAAAGCACTTAATCATCATAAAAGGAAAAGACCAGACGGA
>OGGH01001469.1_pt1 | contig 15302 bp, 19 predicted proteins | sample 1571161 | NCBI WGS metagenome assembly OGGH01 (sample SAMEA2582053, study PRJEB24529) | metagenome | biome: Human gut stool | place: China | collected 2011 | reverse complement strand
AAAGCTGCCCTCCTTTTTCAATATGTACACCGCCCGCTGCACCTCCTTGGCAGTGGGCGGTGTGTTTGTTCAGCGGTTCATCACAACGTAGTCATGACCGCGCCGGGTCTGGCAGACAGTGCAAGTGTCCATGCTCCGGTCTGCGCTGGGAACAATGGCGATTTTGAACGCCTTGGATTCTACAAAACTACAAAGGCAGACACCGCAGAGCGTGCGGATGGACCGGATCATCTCCGGGGTCAGTTCCATTTCCTCGTAGATCGCTTGCTCTAAGGTGGTACGGTCGTTTTCGTTCATAAAACCTCCTATGTAGGACGAAAATGTGGATATATGGAATAAGTAAAAAGAACAGGCGTGGACGAAGACCGAAAACAGCATTCGGCCACGCCTGATTTAATAAGTTAAGGTCTCGCATATTCGCCCTCGGCTCCCTGCGAGTGGGGCATAAACATCTGGCAGCGGACTTGTACCGCTTCATTGGCATTTCAGCCACCCCGTCTGCTTTGTGACCGGGCCGCGAATTACGGAAGTATCATTATCGGAGTACCAAATGAAGGAACTATTCAGTTTTCAAGGTACATGAGGCCGGACGTTTCGCGTAGTGGCTCTCGCCATCTGGTGAATTGCCCTTACACTTACGAGCCATCGAGAAGGGTCAATTCGTAGCATTGAAATTGAAGTTTTTCAAAAATTTAGTAATTCGCTTGATTTTGATACTAATAGTGGGGCGAGACACACCGTAAACTTTAGAAATTTCAGTAATGTCGTATCCCTCGTAAGCGTACATGGTGATGATTTCCAAATCTTCGGTTTTCAAAGTTTCGAGTGCAGTAAGCAACTGCTCGTTCTCAATCTCACCAATCCATGCAAAACGGCTTTTAGTTTCGTGGTAGGTATCTGTCACGGTAATCGAATCCTGATAGCGCAGCATCAAAGGCGACGCTTCTTCCTCGGAGCTTTCATATGTGGGCGCAGTAAATTCCTGCGTCCGTTCCAGATGGGTGCGATCGGCGTTAAACATCTGGCGGTCATAGTCGTACATCTGCTGGATTGCATCTTCACTCATGCCAGCAGCAGCGTATTCGATGTGCAGTTTCGCCCAACGTGCTTCAAACTTCTTCAACTCGTAACCCTTATTAAAAGCCATCGTAAGCCTCCAAATCTTCGATAAAACGTGAAAAGTCGAAAACTTGGAGACACTACGGATATTTCGCCGCTTGGGGCAGCCATGAAAAGAGGGCAAACATAAAACCTGCTCCTTTTCGGGAGCAGGCCATCTGAAGCTATAAAAAATAGCCGGACAACAGCCAGCCGAAGGATTTTCAAGCGAAAATCTTTCAGTCAAGCTGCTGCCCGGCCATTTGGTGCTACGTTTCATACATTGCCATGTGGCAATGGCCCGTTGCTCGGTGCTAACAGTCCATATTCAGAGTGCGTTGCACCCGATTTTTATGAAACCAATGCTTACTTGGCTCGAATGGAAAGGTTGAGCCATAACATTTCCCGGCAACGCCAGCATTTTATGTGGATGAATCCAGTGCAGTCGGCGGTCATTCGATAGAGCTTTATATTGCACTTGGGGCAAAACTGCCAGTGTTCCGTAATTGCTTTCTTCTTATGATCGAACATGACTTTCCCTCCCAAATATAAAGTTTGCTGCTGTATCATAGGAGAAACGGTGGACTGCGGCACTTTGGCTCCAAAAGCGCAAAAACGCCAGCCTCCCATGGCGGGAAGCTGGCGCAATATAACACATCAGCACGATAGGACAAAATCACTGGAATGATGATGTTATACCGTTCTTTCCGCAAGAACGATGAGGAAAGCTGTCCTGCATGGCCCCCACATACGCAAACGCACCGCCTGCGTTGCAGATGGAAAATTTTGCGCCGGGATTACCCTTGAAGTAGAATAAGCCGGTGTCAGCTTTGTCCGGGTCAGCGGCTTTTTCGTCCTCGGTGTAAATATCGTAAAAGATGGTCTGCCCGTCCGCTGCACGCTGGCGCAGGGTGTTGCAGATGTCCACTGTTTCGTCCGGGTCGATGTTGTTATAGTAGGTAAGATGCAGCTGCTCCAGCGTGTCGCCGCTGTAATAAGAGCGTTCCACTGGGAAGATCAGCCGCCCATAATCACCGAAAACCGGGTCATTCCGTACGGTTTCGATGGGCGTGGTGCGGGTATAAGTTTGGGTGGTCGTTTGCATGGAATCCTTTCTTTCCGGGGCGGAGGAACTGGGTGCAGCACCTGCCCGGCAGCCTGCCAGAAGCAGCCCTGCACCCGCCAGAAGTTTTGTGAATTGCCGTCGGTTCAAAATTTCTCTCCTATCACTTGTGTTTGGAAACGATCCAGTTCAGAATATCGGCATCATCAAAGACAACATTTGCGGCAGCATGGTAGACGTGAAGCCCCTGCGCATCGAAAAAGGCGTTGTCCGGGGTCTGCATTTGCAGCACGGTGTCGATTTGTTCATCCGTCCAGCCTGCGGCGGCGTAAGCATCGTGCAGACCGTTGTAGGCATCCCGTGCTTTCTGCACACCGTAGTATTCATCGCCCTGCGCCATGTAGATGTAGACCGCCACGCCGTTTTCTGCAATGGGCGCAAAACCGCCGTCCCACTGGGATGCTCCATGCAGATAAGCTGCATACAGGTCAGGCCGCATGGCAACTGCCCGCGACATGGTTTCGCCGCCAGCCGAGTAGCCTGCGGCGTAAATGCGGGTGGTATCTACGGCAAAGTGATTGATGAAATACTCCGTCAGAGCGATGGCCTGCCGCGTCGAAGTGTCGCCCCAGTCGGTGAGCTGGGCAGACACTACGATCATATCCTGTCCAAGGTTCGTCCAGCTGGTAAACCCCGTCCAGTCCAGATTGCTGCCGGAGGAAGATTCCCCGAACCACATCATGTTATAGCCGGGCATGACCACCATCATGGGGTACCTCCGGGTGGGGTCGTAATCCTCCGGCAGGTAGTAGCTGTAATGGATGAGCCCCTCAGTGCTGTCCAATGTCTGCTCCCGGACAAGCCCAGTCTGGATGTTTCCGGTTTCCGAAGAAGCACTCTCCGAAACAGCCGAATCCACTTCGGACGAGGTCGTGATGGATGTGCTGGCCGAAACCGAAGAAACCGTATTGACTGGCACAGAGGATGCCGCCCCGGTGCAGGCGGATAATAAAACGGTCAAAGCGGTGGAAACCGCGAAAATCACGCTGCGCATAAAATCACCTCGCAAAAATCAGGGAAATAGGAAAGCCGGGACGTTTCCGTCCCGGCTTTCCCTGCAACAAAGAATGAGGAATATGGAACACTTCCTCAATGATGGAAGTTTGTGAAGATAGCAGGTTCTTTTTCGGGCAGGCCGATCTGTTGCTTGCCTATCTGGATACTCTTCATCAAAAAGGCCATGTTGCGGCCAAGGGTGCGCATGGTCTGCAAGCCCTCGGCATCTTTCTTGACCTCCTCGGCAGAGCCGCCGTAGACCATGTTCCAATACTGGCTGCTGGCCACTGGCATTCCACACATGGTAAAATATTTGTTCAGCACATCGTAGGAAGCAGTGTTGCCGCCGCGCCGACAGGTCACGACCGAAGCACCCACTTTCATGGTCTTGTCGATGTTCAGGGTACTGAAGAACAGGCGGTCCATAAAGGAGATCGCGCTGCCTGCCGGGGAACCAAAGTACACCGGTGCGCCAATGACAAAGGCATCGGCTTCAGCCAACTTGGGGGCTACTTCGTTGACAATATCATCAAAGACGCACTTGTTGGAGCCGGTGCTGTGGCAGCGGCGGCAGGCGATGCAGCCCCGGATGTCCTTGTTGCCCACATGGACGATCTCGGTTTCAATGCCCTCGGCTTCCAGCGTATTTGCCAGTTCGGTCAGGGCCGTAAAGGTGCAGCCGTTGGGCCGAGGACTGCCGTTGATGAGCAATGCTTTCATACAAACATTCTCCTTTTGATTTACCCTCTATTTCAAAAATTACCGCAAGAGAAAATTCTCCTCACACAAAAGCTCTACTTACAGGTTCAGGCCATTTACCCAGCTTGCAATGTCAGCTTCACTGCTGCCGCGGCTGAACCGCTGGCCGTCCAGCCAAGTGCCGGCGTCCGCTAATTCGGCCAGCAGCTCACCGCTCTGGCCGATGCCGGAGGAAAGGGACGCGCAGAACGGAACAACATTTTTGCCGGAGAAATCGTTGGCGGCAACAAAGCTGCTCATGGGCCATGCGGCAATGCCCCACCAGATGGGGTAGCCGATGAACACGGTGTCGTAATCGTCCCAGCCGTCCACATAGGTGTTTTCCAAAGCCACAGCACGAAGGCCCTCGTCGTTGTGTTCACGGGAAACGCGGCTGTCATTGTTCGTCCAGTTCAGATCATCGGAGGTATAGGGGTCAGACGGAACGACTTCAAACAGGTCAGCACCCACGGTGTCGGCGATGGTCTACGCTACGCCCTGTGTAGTGCCGGTGGCGGAGAAATACACCACCAGTGTTTTGCCCGTAGTCGTTACCGTGCTGGTAGCTTCCGAAGAAGCAGCCGCGCTGGATGCGGCTTCACTGGAAGCCACAGAAGAACTGCTCACACTGCTAGCGGAATTGCCGGAGCAGGAAGCCAGCAGCAGGGCGGCAGCAGATGCGCCAGCAACCTGCAAAAACTGGCGGCGGGAAATTTTATTCTTCATACGAAACACGCCTCTATCTATGTAAAATGCCGGGAATCTCAGAGAACCGCTCATGCCAGTGCGCCGTCCCGTACCTGCCGCCAGAAGCTGGTGGACATGATATCTTCCGGGCCGTTGTCGATGTAATCACCAAAGTAGATAGCGATTGGAATACCTGCGCTCAGCAGTTTTGTGTACTGCCAGCCTCACCACGGCGGGGCTGGTCTACCAAGAACGCAGAGTAGCCGTTGCGCAGAAACAGATCGGCCCAGCCCTGACGGCCGTCCGGGGTGGTTATCCAGCCCATGCGGGACTGTCCATAGCCGTGCAGATAAACCATCGGCCAACCGTTGCTGTCTGCCGGGATTTGATACAGAACATTAGCGCGATCCACATGAGCGGTGTTGCCTGCACGGGTAGTGTCCAGCCAGTTGGTGGTGGCATCATAAGTGCCTGCCACCGGTGCCGTGACCGTGCCGCCGGAGGAGAACATTCCTTGCTTGGCAATCGTCAGCGGGCCGTCCGGGTTCAGGTTGTTCTTTACCCAGCGGCTTACCTTGCCGTTTGTCTCGTCAATGGAAACAGAAGCCGCTGCACCCGTCAGTGCGGAAGCGGCTGCACCACCCACCATGGTGGCGGCAAGAACTTTCAGAAAACTTTTGCGCGTGATCTTATTCATCTTCATTTATCCTTTCATCTGGTTCATTTTCCGCAAAAAAACTCTCCGCACCCAGCTACAAACTGCTTGAAATTTACTTCTGATCGTCCACGGGAGGAAACATGGTGGCGAATGCCGCCAGCTTATCCTCCGTGACCTCATAATACCGTTTATCCTTGTTCAGCGTGGTGATCTCCTGCATTTCTGCATCGGTCAGCGCAAAATCGAACACATCGAAGTTGTCGTGGATGTGGGCCGGGTTCTTGGAGCCGGGAATGACCACATTGCCTGCCTGAATGTGCCAGCGCAGAATAATTTGCACATTGCTCTTGCCATACTTTGCTGCAAGGTGGGTGAACAACGGCTCTTCCAGCAGGCCCTTGTCAGCGTGGCCCAGCGGATACCATGCCTGAATCACCATGCCATTCTCGGCGAGGAAGGCTTTCAGTTCTTTCTGCTGGGCGTAGGGGTGAACTTCGGTCTGGAGGATGGTGGGCTTGACTTCGCAGATGCTCAGAATTTCTTTGATCTGCTCCTCGTTGAAGTTGGACAGACCGATGGCACGGACTTTGCCCTCCTTGTAAGCCTTTTCCATCAGGCGATAACCGGCAACGTAATCACCGGCAGGCTGGTGAATGAGCAGCAGGTCGATGTAGTCGGTGTCCAGACGTGCCAGCGTCTTGTCCACAACATCGGCATCGGTGTAGAAGGTCGGCCACAGCTTGGTTTCGAGGAAAATTTCCTCCCGCAGCAGACCGGACTTCTTCATGGCGCGGCCCACGGCTTTTTCGTTGCAGTAGGCGTTGGCGGTGTCGATAAGCCGTGCACCATCGTTCAGTGCGCTCAGCACGGCAGTTTCAGCTTCGTCCGGGGTCAGCAGGAAGGTGCCGATGCCCTCTGCCGGCATCTTGACGCCATTGTTCAGAGTAATGAATTCCATAATAAATAGCTCCTTTTGTATTTTTCGTTCCTTGATTACTTGCACTCGTTGAGGATGTCCAGCAGTTCTTCGCGGCTCAGCTTCTTGCAGCAGCCGCCGGTCAGCACGGTGGAATCGGCCACAGCCTTGAGGTCGGTGTCGGCAGGGATGCCCAGTTCTGCAAAGGTGGTGGGCATCCCGATCTCCTTGATGAAGGCCGCCAGAGCCTCCACGCCAGCCTGTGCCAGTTTCAGCTCGGATTTGCCCGCCGGGTCGATGCCCCAGACGTTCTGTGCAAAGCGGGCGAACCGTGCGGTGTTGGCCGGGGGCAGGTGACGGTACAGTACCGGGTGAATGACCGCCAGACCAGCACCGTGGTTGCAGTTGGTGTAGGCACCCAGCTGATGCTCGATCATGTGACACTGGAAGTCGGTGACCTTGCCGATTTTCAGGATGCCGTTTTCGGCCATAGCCGAAGCCCATGCCAGCTCGCTGCGGGCCTCGTAGTTGTCCTTGTCGGTCAACAGGACGTGGATGTTGCGGATGACGCTGCGCATGACGGCTTCGTTGATGTCATCGGAGAGGTTGTTCTCGTCCGGCTTGCCGAAGTAAGTTTCCATCGCGTGGCTCAGGGTGTCGAACGCACCGGAAATGACCTGCTTCATGGGAACGGACAACGTGTAGGTGGGGTCGAGGAAAGCAAAGTCGGCCTGTGCACCCCACAGGGCCCCCTTAATCTTCTTTTCCTCATGGGTGATGACTGCGCCGTTGTTCATCTCGGAGCCGGTACCGAACACCGTGACGATGGTGCCCAGCGGGATGAACGCAGTGGGACGAGTATGCTTGGTGTTTTCCAGCTCCCACAAATCTTCGTCTACCTTGGCCTGTGCAGACACCACCTTGCAGCAGTCGGACACGGAACCGCCGCCCACGGCAAGGATCAAATCCACATGGTTCTCACGGGCCAGCTTTGCACCCTCCTGCACCTTGGCGTAGGTGGGATTGGGCATGATGCCGGGAAACTCCACGATGCGCTTACCCTCGGCGTTCAGAATACCGACGATTTCATCATAGACACCATTGTGCTTGATAGAACCGCCGCCGTAGGCCAGCATCACGGTATCGCCGTAGTGCTCCAGCAGACAGCCCAGATATTCCTTCACGCCACCCTTGCCGAAATAAACCTTGGTCTTGTTTTCAAACAGAAAATTGTTCATAGCCGTTACACTCCTTTATATAAAACTGGGAAATCAGACGTTTTTGCCCATCTCGTAGGCTTCCTTCATGGCCGGGGAGGACATCACCTCGCCGGGCCGATATACGCCGGTGCCGTAGATGACCCCCTTTTCCTTGGCACCATTCAGGCAGGCGGTAAAGCCCCGGAAACACTCCAAGGTGCAGGCCATGGCAGCACGGTTATCGTCCGCGCAGGTCATGATGAAATAGAACTCCTTGTTCGGAATGTTCGTCCACCGGGCAAGGCTGCGGTCGATGATAATCTTCATCTGTGCATCAATGGAGTAGAAGTACACTGGGCTTGCCATCACGATAACATCTGCCGCCTGCATTGCGTCCAGAATTTCGCTCATATCATCGTTCAGGGCACACTTGCCGCCGTGGTCGCGGCAGTAATAGCAGGCATTGCAGGGCACAATCTTCTTGCTGCGCACGAAGATCTTTTGCACTTCGTTGCCGCTCTCCTGCGCACCACGCATAAACTCACTGCACAGCAGGTCGGAGTTGCCGTCCTTGCGGGGACTGCCAGACAAAATCAAGACTTTCTTCATCGGTCGTTCCTCCTTTGAGGTACTCTCTTTTTCTGGTTCCAGTATAGCGCAAGTCTGCATTTCCCGGAATCTCCACTTTGTTCACTTGTTTGAACTCAAAGGTTCAAACAACCCGCTTGCCCCCCTGATTGTAACACTTAGAGTCAGCTTTAGGTCAAGTGCATCTTTTGTAAAAAGAAAAAGCCACTGCATGATTTCTCATGCAGCAGCTTCTCGTTGCAGTGGCGTATCAGCTATACAATTCCTTGCTGGCTATTTTAGCCGCATCCAGAAAACGCTGAACGGCAGGCGTTGGATTCGGGGAGTGCAGGATACCATAGGGGATGCCGTAATCCCAATCTACTGGAATCACTTTCAGCAATGGGTGGACATTGGCCCAGCCCGGAATTGCCAGCAGCACATCGTTGGTGTTTTCGCAGCGGTTGAAGATGTCCATGCTGTAAAATTCAAAATCCACGATATTTACTTGTGGATGGTGCTGCCATAAATCATCCCGCAGCTCATCTACATAGTGGCTCCATCCACGGTGCATCAGCAGTAGATTTTCGCCGTACAGGTCTGTGATCTGCAAGCGGTCTTTTGCCGCAAGTTTATGATGGATGGAAACCGCGCAGTAAAACGGCCCGCGAACCAGTTCCAGACCGGCACATTTGCGCAGATGCAGCATCGTATCATCAAAGATGCCGCCTACTACATCAATGTTCGTGCCGAGGTTCGCCAGAATTTCCCGTGCATTTTCCGGGGTGTTTTCAAAAGGCACAATCTGGAATTTGATGTCCGGGCAGATGGTCTGCACTTTCGACCACAGTTCCATGAGCAGCTGGGCAGGTGTCATGGGAGAGGAACCAATGCGGATGACGTTGGAATCCTCCTGCATTGCGTTCCGGGCACGAATGACAGAATCATGGCAGTATTGAATGATGTACTTGGCATCCTGATACATGGAACGGCCTGCTTTGGTCAGTGTTAGTCCCCGGCGAGTACGCTTGAACAGCTTGACACCAAGGGAATCTTCCAATAAGTTGATCTGCTTGATGATGGCCGTTGGCGTGATGTAGCTTTCCTCTGCCGCCTTGTTGAAGCTGCCTGCATCCGCCACACGGATGAAGGTTTCCAGCTGATGATTGTACATGAAAACACCTGCCCTTCGGAGATTTCTATAAGAATAGGATAACATCCGATTGTGTTAAAATCAAGAAGTGTTCCAGCGAGATAAGCGGTATGCGATTGTAGCCAGCAGGGCATTCGTCTATACAAATGCTATTTTGCTTTGCAAAAATGCTTGTTGGGCTATGCCCAAACCCCATTTGTTCTGCATCGTGCCGATGCAGGCGGCGCGTTTGTTCCAAACACTTTTATAACAAAAAAGATAGCCTAGGGCTCTTCCACGAGGGAAGAATTCTAGGCTACGATGCAAGAGTTTGTCATTTCAACATGGACACCGGCTGCGTGGAGCTGCTGCTCCGGGATGGGAGAATGATCTCCATTGACTGCACCGGGGTCGAGGATGCACTGGACGTGACCATGGCGCAGAGGTTAGAGTTAGACTACCTCATCTATTCCAAACCTTATGCACAGAAAGCCCGTGCCCGGGCAGCTGAAACGGCTGCCGGGTGCGGGCTTTCTGCCCCCGTTCCGGGGGTTTTTTTGTGTCCGGGAGGCAGCGTTTTCTGAAAACGCAGCCAAACTGCAAAAAAAGTTACAATTTTCTCATCAAAAAAGGCGGTTTCCCATTGACAGCCTTGTTATAATAGGAGTGTAAGATTTTTGAGCCAGCACTCTGCGGCTCTGATTGCTGAACGGCCCTTGCGGGCTTTTGGAAAAAGAAAGAGGCATACAGCATTATGACGAATATCGATATTTTCTCCGGCTTCCTTGGTGCCGGCAAGACGACCCTGATCAAGAAGCTCATCAAGGAATCCTTTGCGGGCCAGAAGGTGGTCCTGATCGAGAACGAGTTTGGTGAGATCGGCATCGACGGCGGCTTCCTGAAGGAGTCCGGCATCCAGATCAACGAGCTGAACGCAGGCTGCATCTGCTGCTCTCTGGTGGGCGATTTCCGTGCCGCTCTGCAGCAGGTGGTGGAGCAGTACCACCCCGACCGCATCGTCATTGAGCCCTCCGGTGTGGGCAAGCTGAGCGATGTTACCCGCGCTGTGGAGGGTGTGGCTGAGCATCTGGATGTGAAGCTGAACAGCTTTGTCACCGTGGCCGATGTCAACAAGGTCAAGATGTATATGAAGAACTTTGGTGAGTTCTACGATGACCAGATCAGCCACGCAAGCTGCATCATCCTGAGCCGCACCCAGACCGCCAGCGAGGAGAAGATCGCCGCTGCGGTCGCCATGCTGCGCGAGAAGAACCCCACCGCTACCATCGTGACCACCGCATGGGATTCCCTGACCGGCGAGCAGATCCTGAAGGCCATGTCCTCCAAGGACGATTTCAAGGCAGAGCTGATCGCCATGGCTGCCAAGGCCAATGAGAAGCACGCCGAGGAGGACGAGGAAGAAGAGCACGAGCATCATCACCACCATTACGATGAGAACGGTGTGTGCAGCTGCGGCCATCACCACCATGATCACGATGATGACGACGACGATGATGAGGACGAGCACGAGCATCACCACGACCACGAGGAGGATGACCACGAGGAGCACTGCTGCCACCACCATCACGATCACGACCATGAGGATGACCATGACGAGCATGAGCATCATCACCACGATGAGGACGGCCACTGCTGCTGCGGCCATCACCACCACCATCACCACGACCACGATGCCGATGAGGTGTTCACCAGCTGGGGCGTCGAGACGGCCAAGAAGTTCAGCAAGGCAGACATCGAGCATGCACTGACCGAGCTGGACGGCGGCAAGTACGGCATGATCCTGCGCTCCAAGGGCATCGTGGACGGCGGTGCCGACGGCTGGCTGGAGTTCGATTACGTCCCCGGCGAGTGGGAAGTGCGTCAGCGCGGTGCCGACGTGGGCGGCAAGCTGGTCGTCATCGGCTCCAAGCTGGACGAAAAGGCCATTGCCGCACTGTTTGGCTGCTGAGCTGCAAGTTGTGTAAGGAGAAAAACCGATTATGGCAAACGAGATCCCGGTTTACCTGTTTGTGGGCTTCCTTGAAAGCGGCAAGACCAAGTTCATTCAGGAGACCTTTGAAGACCCCAATTTCGACTCCGGCGACAAGACCCTGCTGCTGGTCTGCGAAGAGGGCGAGGAAGAATATAACGAGAAGAAGTTCGCCTTCCCCGGCGTGACCCTGAAGGTTCTCGAGGATAAGGCGGAGCTGAACCCCCAGAATCTGGCCAGGCTCGAAAAAGAATCCGGCGCAGGCCGTGTGGTCATTGAGTACAACGGCATGTGGCTGCTGCAGGATCTGGCCAACAACCTGCCCGAGAACTGGATCGTCTACCAGTGTATTGCCACGGCTGACGGCACCACGGCCCTGACCTACGCCCGCGACAACTCCATGCGCTCTCTGCTGCTGGACAAGATTGCCCGCAGTGAGCTGATCGTGTTCAACCGCGCCGAGGCCGTGAACAACGATGCCGCCCGTCAGGAGCTGCACAAGCTGGTGCGTCAGGCCTCCCGCAAGTGCGATATCGCCTATGAGTTCGCCGACGGCAGCGTGGCATACGATGACATCCCCGATCCGCTGCCCTTTGATCTGAACGCCCCGATCGTTGAGATCGGCGAGGACGATTTCGGCATCTGGTATATGGACTGCCAGGACGAGCCCCAGAAGTATACGGGCAAGACCGTCCGGTTCCTGGCGCAGGTCTGCCAGACCAACCGCGCTGGCAAAAACAGCTTTGTGCCCGGCCGTTTTGCAATGACCTGCTGTGTGCAGGATATCCAGTTCGTGGGCTTCCCCTGCAGCTATGATGGCTACAAGGCACTGGAGCAGCGCGCCTGGGTCACTGTGACCGCCAAGGTCAATTACAAGTTCCACAACATCTACCGGGGCAAGGGCCCGGTGCTGACCGCCATTTCGGTGGAGCCCGCCGAAAAGCCGCAGAACGATGTCGTAACATTCTCTTAATCCTATCTTATACAGGGAGGACTTCACCATGAAAACTCTGTTCCGTGTTCTGGGTGCCGTTGCCGCTGTGGCTGTTACCGGTGCCGCCATCGTCGTGCTGGACAAAGTTCTGAACGACAAGGACCCGCTCCACGTCGAAAACGTGGAGTTCCCCGAGGAAGCTGAAAAGGACCCCGCCGAGGCCGAAAAGACTGCCGAAGCCTACGCCGAGGGCGAGGCCAGGGAGACTGCACCCGGTGACGCATGGCCCCCTGCCTTTGAAAAGGCTCCTGCCGAGCCCGAGACTGCGCCCGCAGCCCCGGTGGTGGAAGCTGCCCGGGCAGAGGAGACTGCCGAGGAAAAGCCTGCGGCAGAGGAAACGACCGTGAATCCTGTGGAGGCAGGCCCTGCCGTTGCCCCCAAGGATGAGAACGGCAAGTTCGATACCACCAAGATCGCGGAGGCCAGCGATTTCACCGGCATCGAAGAGGAATCCGGCTGCAAGAGCTGAGCAAAGCAATAAAAGGACGCTGTGCCGCAGGGCACAGCGTCCTTTTTCTGTCTGGGTCATTTCCGCAGGGCTTTGGCGGCTTCGGTGCCTGCCACGGCACCCTCGTACACGGCCTTGGCGACCTGCAGCAGCCCGCCGGTGCAGTCTCCGGCGGCATACAGGCCGGGCAGGGTGGTTTGCATGTGGTCATCCACCACGATCCGGCTGCCGTTCACCTCAGCCCCCAGCTTGCGGGCCAGGGCGGTGCTGCCCGCCACGCCCAGCGCCACGAACACGCCGGAGACTTCCAGCGTCCCGCCGTCTTTCAGCTGCACGCCGGTGACCCGCTCCTCGCCGAGGATGGCTTCCACGGCTTCCGTCCGCACGGCCACCTCTGGCGGGAACTGTGCCGTCAGCGGGGCCCCGTTCGTGAGCAGGGTGACGCTGTGGGCCACGGGCAGCAGGGCCTGTACCTCATGCAGGGCGTACTCTCCGCTGCCCAGCACGGCCACATCCCTGCCGCGGTAGAAAAAGGCATCGCAGGTGGCGCAGTAGCTTACGCCGTGGCCCTCCAGCCCGGCAAGGCCCGGAATGCGGGGCGCTGCCCGGGAAGCCCCCGTGGCCAGAATGACGGCATCGGCAGGGAAATCTCCGGCCAGCGTCTCCACGGTCAGCTTGTCGGTGTAGGTCAGGCCCACGGCCTCGGTGGTGACGAACTCCACCCCCACGGCCTTGGCACCCTCGATGCCCCGGCGTTCCAGCTCGGCACCGGTGATGGGTTCGGCAAAGCCGTAGTAGTTCTGGATGAGTTCGGCCCGGTCCAGTGCGCCGGGACCCTTGGTCAGAACGGTGGTCTGCACCCCGGCGCGTGCGGCATACAATGCCGCCGAGACACCTGCGGGGCCGGAACCGATAATCACAATGTTAGACATGGCAGTTTCTCCTTATGGTAGGTTGTACAGAGGATAGCTTGATCTTATGATAACTATTATACCTCAACTCCCCGCACTTTTCATCTCCGACGAACTGTGCTATACTGAAAATATCGCAAAAATCGACACCATGGAGGGGAAAAACCTATGTCCAAGCAGCGCCTGCTTTTTATCACCACCGGCGGCACCATTGCCAGCGTGCGCACCGCACAGGGGCTCAAGCCTGTTCTGACCAGCGAGGAGCTGCTGGCCCATCTGCCGGAATTGCAGCAGCTCTGCTGCCCGGAAACGCTCAACCTGTGCAGCATCGACAGCACCGACCTTGGCCCGGAGCACTGGCTGATGATGGCCAAGGCCGTGCAGGAAAACTATGCGCTTTACGATGGCTTCATCATCTGCCACGGCACTGATACGCTGGCCTACTCGGCGGCGGCGCTGTCCTACCTTATCCAGAACGCGGACAAGCCCATCATCCTCACGGGTGCCCAGCAGCCCATTTCCAATGAGATCACCGATGCCAAGAAGAACCTGCGGGACAGCGTGATCTGTGCCCTTGATCCGGGCAGCCGGGGTGTGATGGTGGTGTTTGGCGGGCACGTCATTGCAGGCACCCGCGCCAAGAAGAACAAGACCATCAGCTACGATGCCTTTGCGTCGGTCAACTTCCCGGCGCTGGCGCTGGTGCAGGGCGACCGGCTGGTACGGTATGTGGCTTCGCCCTGGCCCACCGGCCCGGTGGAGTTTGGCCGGGCGCTGAACCCCAAAGTGTTCCTGCTCAAGCTGACCCCCGGCCTTGGGCCGGAGCTTATCCCAGCCATCTTTCAACAATATGACTGCGTCATTGTGGAAAGCTTTGGCGTGGGCGGCATTCCCCAGCGGCTCATGGATGCCTTTGCCGAGGAGCTGGGCGATTACGACAAGACCCACAAGATTCTGATCCTGACCACGCAGGTCACTTATGAGGGCAGCGATGTGGGCATTTACGAGGTGGGCAAGCGGGTCAAGAACCGCTTCCGCTTCCTGGAGGCCCACGATATGACCATTGAGGCCGTTGTCACCAAGGTCATGTGGCTGCTGGCCCAGAACTGCGAGAACTTTGACCAGCTCCAGCAGCGGTTCTACCGGCAGATCAATTTTGATACATTCTATCATTGAAACAAACGGGAGATGCCCCACCGGCACCTCCCGTTTCTGTTATGCGAACACCAGCTGCACCAGCAGCACATAACACACCGGAGCCCGGTACAGCCTGTATGGTTTTGGATCCTTTCATATACACTAACCCCCTGGATTGGTAGTATAACAGATTTCCGGGATTTTGCAAGAAAAATCCCGGGGCTGGATGTTTCCGGTCAATTTGAAAACTTTTTGTCCGCCACTCGTGGACTTTTGGCGAATCAGGACAAAGTTTTGCCAAAAGACTTGCACTTTGATGCTTTACTGTGGTAAAATCGAAGCGTACTTTCATTTGGAAAGACAAGGGGGAAAAAGTATATGACCAACATCTGCATCATCGCCACCATCATCATCTATCTGGTGGCAATGCTGTTGGTTGGGTTTGCATACAGCAAGTCCAACAACGACAGCACCGATTTCTACCTCGGCGGCCGCAAAATGGGCCCGCTGGTCACGGCCATGAGTGCCGAAGCCAGCGATATGTCCAGCTGGCTGCTGATGGGAATGCCGGGCCTTGCCTACCTCACCGGCATCGCCTCGCCCGGCTGGACCGCCATCGGCCTGGCGCTGGGCACCTGGCTGAACTGGCTCATCGTGGCCCGGCGGCTGCGGCGGTATTCGGCCAATCTGGAAGCCATCACCGTGCCT
>OGGH01001468.1_pt1 | contig 15318 bp, 7 predicted proteins | sample 1571161 | NCBI WGS metagenome assembly OGGH01 (sample SAMEA2582053, study PRJEB24529) | metagenome | biome: Human gut stool | place: China | collected 2011 | reverse complement strand
TATCCTGGAAAAGATTGTTGTGTCCTCCTCCCGTGATGGCATTGTAGCGTTCGCTGTAGGGACCATACACATTATCAGCGGTCGATATGATGCAATCATAGCTATAACGAGTTTTCGGCGAGGTCACTCCTTTCTTCTCAACATAGGTATCTCCCTCTGACGTACGGTGCGACCATATAGCCTGTACCAGGTGATACTTGTTATCGTATTTGAAGATAAACGCGCCTTCGACATACGGTTCCGGATTAAATTTCTTCTCTTTCAAGGTTTTCAATTCCTCGGCGAAACCGCTCATATCCGGTTTCATGCGGGCGATGTAATGGTTGTGCCCGACAAAATAGACCGTACCGTCCGTATCTTCAAACAGACTTCCGTCGATGTTCGGAAAGATGGCTTTGTCTTTATTCCCCTCGATATTCTCGTATGGGCCTTCCGGCTTTCCGGTCTTACTCCGCAGGATGAAAGAACCTCTTCCGCCTGCCGACTCATTCATGCAGGCAACGATAAACCAGTTCTTCACACTTTTGATATAATGCATTTCCGGAGCCCATACAGCATGGAAACGGTTGTCCATCGGATCACCGTTGATGGATTTTTTCTGATATTTCTCTCCTGCTTTATATACTTTCGGCTTCTTTTGCCAAGTGCCGTCTTTTTCCATCGACCATATATGCCCCATAGCTTCCCAAGACTTCATGTCTTTGGAACGCCACAGGTACAAACCGTCGTTCCAGTCCCAACAATGTCTCTGTCCCGGAAAATGTCGATCGGGGGTAGAGGTGGTTCCTGTGATATAATAATAGCCGTCGGGCCCCAGTGTAGCCCAGGTGTCCCTCATCCAATAATCAAATGCCGGCTTTACAGATTTCGGAACACGTAGTTCCGGAGCGTTTGTATTTGCCGTTCCATATAACTGCGCTGATGCTGTACAGATGGAAATAAATCCTGTAAGCAAGATCAATCCTAATCGTCCAATCAATTTCATATATTCCTGTTTTATGTTTACGTATTCTTCCTATTTAAGATAGTTAAATGGGTTCTGTTTAAAATGATAGCGTCTTTGCGGAAGGGGTAGTGGGTCCTGCAAACGTAATTCCCATGCCAGCAACCGAGTCAGAAGTTCCGTTTGAATTTCGCTATATTTCTTCTCGCCAAACAGATTATGAACTTCCGAAGGGTCTTTCTTCAAGTTATAAAGTTCACCCTTTCCATAATGATTCATTACCAGTTTCCAGTCATCCTTTCTTATCATGCGTGAAGTGCCGCTTTGTGTCCAAGTGTTCAGTTCGTCAAAGTGGGCTATCTTGCCGGGAGTCAATGCGCCTTCCTGCTCGAAAGTCAGGGAAGCGTCCAGTCCGACGTCAGCTCCGCCGAAGCCTTGTTGAACCACCATGCTGGAGAATTCTTCTTTGGGATAAGCCTTCCCGGTCAACATCGGCCACAAGCTACGTCCCTGAACGCCTGCCGGTATTTTGGCACCGATGGCAGAGCAGAAGGTGGGGAAAAGGTCGGCTATCGACACATGGCCATCCATAGGTGCAGGCTGATTCTTGATCTGATAGCCTGCCCATACCATCGGAATACGTGCCAAGCTCTCGGAGAGTCCGGCTCCTTTACGGATTAATCCGTATTCTCCCCAATAATCACCGTGGTCGGAGAGTACAACAAAGATGGTATTTTCATATTGTCCGCTGGCTTTCAATGATTCGATCAATCTTTTGATCTGATCGTCTATCAACCGGATCATTCCGATATAATTGGCACGGATTCGGGGCAGGTCCTGTTCCAGATTGGGGCAGGATGCATCTTCCAGTTCTGCCAGAACACGGTATTTCTCTCCTTTCTTTGCCAAATCCTTGCGTGATGTCTTCAATACGGGAAGTTTGTCGGGCGAGAACATGGAGTAATAGGGTTCGCATACCTGATAAGGGTTGTGGGGTTCCGGGAAGGATACCCATACGAAGAAAGGATTTTCTTTCTGTTTCTCAATCCATGCCAGTGCTTCGTTCACGATTTTGGTGGGATGCTGCTCTTCCAGGGAGATTGGAGAGGGTTCCAGCCATTGGCCTCTGGCTTGCTGATTCAGGAAACGGGCAGTTTCTTTCTCGGCGGGAGTCGCCTTTTTGTTCTTTCCCCAGTGTCCGTATTCAGACCAAAAGTCCAGGTCGGCAGGTTTCAGGTAAGCATGATTCTTGCCCACCAATGCTGTCTGATATCCGTTTTCTTTCAATACTCCTACCAAATCCTGTTGATAGAAGATGTCGGGAATATTGTGGTTCGTACGTACGTGAGTGGCAGAAGGGAAACGTCCGGTGAACATGGAACAACGAGCCGGAGAACTGGCCGGCATCACAGTATATGCCTTGTTGAACCATACATTCTCCTGTGCCAGTTGGTCTACATAAGGAGTCACTTCCAAAGGAAAACCCTCCCTGCCGCACAAGTCAGCACGTTGCTGGTCGGTCATAATGACCACAATATTCGGTTTGCCGGTTTGTGCTGTGGCTGACATAGCCAGCCCCTGTATGGCAAGTCCTGTAATACAAAAGAGTGTATTTTTCATTTTTGCTTCTTTTAATTTCCTATTTATGTAAACCTCATATTCTTTTGTTTAAATCTCTCATATCCGCTTATTGAATCTTATGGTTCTCCTATTTAAAACGGTACACAGTCATAGAAGCGGCTTCCAGTTCGAGCGGTTTGTTCAGGTCTAGTCCGACTTCAGTCTCCACCGGTTTGATTTCATTCGGAGTAGCCGGTGTATTTTCTTTTCCCGGAACCAGTACCAGGCTTGTCTTATGAGCCTTGACCGGACGTTTGAAACCGGAGACTTCCGGCTGCAAAGTGACTTTCTTATCCTGCAGGTTTATCAGTTTCAGAATATATTGCTTGCTGGCCGTATCATATCCCATTGTCACAAAGATATTCTGTATACCTTCCATATCTTTAATCGCTGCATCCAAGCACACATCAAACGTGTGATCCCTGAACATCTTTGCCAGATAGAAGAAAGAAGTCTTTACGCTACTGTCCACTCCGTTAATCAACATCGGCAGGAAAATACGGTGTTCCAGGAAATCCCAATGCCTCATCACCGGACGTTCGGCAAACAGAGGATTCAAATCGCCGTTACGCTCTATTGACATACGGATTGCCCCGGTAGCCAACAGATTATAAGGGTATTTTCCACTGATTCCCAATTCACCGATAAATAAATCAGCGACGCCTCGTTTATAGTTATCAAAACGATAATGCTGTTGACAGGCCCATTCAATCGAATTATAGTAATGTTCATCGAACACCTTTACATTTTTCGGGTTGATAAAATTGGCAATATCTTTCCGTTTGTCGTCATTCTCCCTCCCCACTACCCGGATAACGCTATTAGCGATATAAATCAAATCGGGATATTTAGCAGACAATGCCTGATAGATCTTTTCATAACGTTCCCAATACACAGGTCCGAAATCTTCATTACCGATCTCGACATATTTTAATGGGAAAGGGGCCGGATGGCCGTTCTTCGCACGTTCGGCTCCCCACTTCGTAGTCGTATCGCCAATAGCATACTCTATGGCATCCAACGCATCCTGAATATATGCATCCAAATCGACGTCAATATGCCTGAAGTTCCATTGCGGACTTTGCTTTACCCAACCGCTGCAAATCATGCCCGTAGGCATGACATACATCGCATCGGCCCCCACATATTCGCATAATTCATAAAACTCATGATAACCGATTCCGTCGGTACGGTAATAAGGCGCCCATTTACTCCACTGGCCCGGACGGTTTTCAATCGGCCCGAGTGTTTTCTTCCAGTGATACATTGTTTCTTCATTGACTCCATGTACAATGCATCCACCCGGAAAACGGATAAAACTGGGAGCAAACTCTTTCAGATTTTGAACAATGTCTTTACGAAATACGGATTTCCCCTCGTTCCAGGTATCGGACGGGAACAGGGAAACAACATCTATCTGAAATTGTCCTTTCGACATAGGCTGAATAGCAAGCATTCCGCGCTGGACATTCTTTTCCGGTTTCAGTTCGCCCGTATATTTTGTCCAGTTCCGGTTTCCGACGTTCACTTCAACAACGTTGCTCACTTTACAACCCAGTTCATCGACCAGAAAGACCCGTAATGGAGCGGAATAATTTCTGTTTTTCAGGAACAGGGAAAGCCGGTAGGACGTATCTGTGTTCAAATTCATTCCATAATATCCCCGGTTGAGAATCATAGCATCCGGATGATTGGCAATATCCTCCGTAACATTCACCAGCATTGAATACTTGTTTTCCTCACTCATCGAATCTTCCTCCGTGCGACTGACAAACACAGGTGCATAAGATAACGGATAAGTCGTCCATCCAATCAACGGATCGGCCTGAAACACTTTCTTCTCTTTAACACGGGGAGCCGGAACATTTTCATACAGCCCGTTCTTTACTGATAACCCGGCAGGCGGTGTTGCTTCTTCAAACGAACGGTTACGTATCAGTTCGGCGTGCAGGGCGCCCTCACCCATCATTCCTATTTCCTCATAATGGAAACCGTACTTTACGGGAGCCACTTTGCGGGTTTTCGATTTATTGATGTACAATGTTCCATCGGATGAAGACGGAAAAGAACTATTCGCATATACCAGAGGTAATGTGAAGAACAGACCGATACCCAACGTAAGGGATTTTAATGTCGGATGATTCATAGCATTGTGTTTTTAGAGTTTCACATTGCAAATGTGGTCTTTTCTATCCAAGAAAAACAGAAAAATAATGCTTAATACCTGCAATCATGTATAAAAATCAGCTGCCGGACAACAATCTGAACATGAGTGCTGTCCGTTTGAACAATCCTACGACTGTTCCAAACAAAAAAAGACGTATCTTTGGTCATGAAATTAAATTCGTAAAGCCATGAGAACCACCGCCCTTAAAATCGTCCTCTCCTTTAGTCTCGTGCTCTTAAACGCCAGCCTGTCGACGGGACAGATACAATATAATAATATACGCTTCAAACAGCTAAGCATAGCCGAAGGACTCCCGCATAATACGATCAATGCGATTACCCAGGACAATCACGGATTCATCTGGTTCGGCACACGCAACGGCTTGTGCCGCTTCGACGGTTATAATATTAACCTGTTTGCACACAATGAGGCCGACAGTACCTCGCTCTGCCACGACTTTATCACCCGTCTGTATAACGACTCGCTGCGCAATGTTCTATGGATCTCCACCGACCAGGGTATTTGCAGCTACGACTACCGGACGGAAGATTTTACCCGTTATCGGATTAAAGGAAATACCAAAGATGATGTTTGTTTCCTGAACACCAGCGACGGGATGCTCCTGGCGGCCTGTAGCAACGGACTCTACCGTTACAATGAACAGGACAGCCTGTTCGTCCCTTTTCTGCTTAATGAAGAGAAACCTTATGTGAGGTATTTTGCAGAAGACGGAGATAAAACCCTGTGGATAGACACCAACAAAGGACTGATGCGATACAGTCTGGAAAAGAAACAGTTCGTTTCGCTCCCTACCCTGATCCAGCCTTTTGCACATCAATGTAACAATGCCGTGTTGATCTCGTCCAACCAACTTTTATTCAATACCAATAATGACTTCTTCGTTTATCACATACAAAGCAACACCCTGTGCAATCTCTCCAAAGACCTGGAAGTAAAAGATTTCCGGTGTGCGTCAACCGACCATACCGGGAATATATGGGTAGGAACGGAGTATGGCATCTTCGTGTTCAATAAACTTTACCAACTGATTGCACACTACGAACAATCCGAACGGGATTTAAGTGCCCTGAACGATTCGCCCATTTACAGTCTTTATCAGGACAAGGCTCATAATATGTGGGTGGGAACCTATTTCGGAGGAGTCAACTATTATATATTCGGCTCCGACCAGTTCCAAATATATCCATACGGAGGCAGTTTCAATCATTTGAGTGGAAAAGCAGTCCGCCAGATTATCAATGCGCCGGACAACGGATTGTACATCGCCACGGAGGATGGCGGATTGAATTACCTGAACAGTAAAAAAGAGATTACCCGCGCCGAACGGCTTCACAAACAGATGCAAATCTACGCCAAGAACATACACTCTCTATGGCTCGACAAAGATAACAGCCTATGGCTCGGACTGTTCCTGAAAGGAGCTCTTCACTATATACCGCATCTGAACCGTACGGTGGACTATAATCTATTATCGGAAGAGGTTTCATCCGGCTTCTGCATCATCGAAGACAAGAACGAGCACGTTTGGTACGGGGGGCCTTCAGGCTTATTCCTGATCGACAAGAAAAAAGCCAATGCCCGGCCGGAAAAGATTTCACCGCTCCGTGTGTTTAACCTGGTACAATTCAATGACAGCATACTTTGGGCAGGAACCCGAAAAGGCAGTATGTTCCAGATAAATACCCGTACGCTGAAAGTTACCTCACTCCCTATCTTGCCGCACACCGATCTCTATGTAACCTATATCTACCCCGATTCACACCAACGGATATGGATAGGGACAGACAACAACGGGCTTTATGTATCAGACCGCAACGGAAGCATCATCGCTTCTTACAGCAAAGAGCAACTCGGCTCCAATGCCATTAAAGGCATCATAGAAGATGAAATGAACAACATCTGGGTAGGAACCGGAAGCGGGCTCTGCTGCATCAATCCACAGACGGAAAATATCGACCGCTATACCACAGCCGACGGACTGCCGATTAACCAGTTCAACTACTCCTCCGCCTGCAAGAAGCCCGACGGAGAGCTGTATTTCGGAACCATCAACGGTATGATTTCTTTTTATCCGGAACAGGTACGCTCCGTCAATCCTCATTTCAATATTGCCCTGACTGCTATATGGAGCAACAGCGAATATATGTCGCCCAACAACGAGAAAGCGTCCATTCCGTCCTCCATCTCCGAACTGACAGAAATTACCCTGACACATGACCAGGCCCAATCCCTGCGTCTCGAATATTCCGGACTGAATTATCAATATACCTACAACACTCAATATGCCATGAAAATGGAAGGCATCGACAAGGACTGGCAGTTTGTGGGCAACCAGCATCAGGTACGCTTTTCAAACCTACCTTCAGGAAGGTATATCTTAAAGATCAAAGCCAGCAAAGACGGTATTCACTGGGACGAAACGGGACAAAAAGACCTTGCCATCAGAATCCTTCCACCCTGGTGGCTATCGCCGGGAGCGTATTTTGTATATGCATTGCTCTCCTTATTAATCATCTACGCCGCCTACCGGTATACTAAAACGCGTATCATCCTGCTCATGCGACTGAAAACGGAACATGAACAGCGTGTCAACATGGAGAACATGAATCAACAGAAAATAAATTTCTTCACATACATCTCCCATGATCTGAAAACACCATTAACCCTGATTTTATCACCTCTACAACGATTGATCCAGCAGCCGCAGATTAGTAACAACGACAAGGAGAAACTGGAAGTCATCTACCGTAACGCCAACCGGATGAATTATCTGATTAACGAACTATTGACATTCAGTAAAATCGAAATGAAACAGATGCATATCAGCGTCCGTAAAGGAGATATCATGCACTTTCTGGAGGAGCTCTCCCATATCTTCGACATCGTAGCCGGAGAACGGGAAATCGACTTTATCGTCAGTCTGGAAGATACCAAAGAAGAAGTTTGGTTCTCGCCTTCCAAACTGGAACGGATTCTTTATAATTTGCTCTCGAACGCATTTAAATACACACAACCCGGCGGATACGTCAGATTGAGCGCCAAACTGATTAAAGAGGAGAAAGAAACCATGGTTCAAATCTCCGTCAAGGACAGCGGCAGAGGAATTCCCAAAGACGTTCAGGAACAAATATTCGAGAGCTACTACCAGGTCGAAAAACGCGACCACCGCGAGGGATTCGGCTTGGGACTTTCGCTCACTCGTTCGCTCATCCACATGCATAAAGGAGAAATACGGGTAGAGAGCGAGGTCAACAAAGGTTCGGACTTTATCGTCACCCTGAACGTATCGGAGGATGCCTACGCACCCGACGAACGCTCTTCCGAAAACATCACGACAGAAGAAATACAAAAATACAACCAGCGAATCAAGGAGACAATCGAACTCATCCCCGAAAAGCTGACCAACAAAGAGAAAGACTCCGGCAGAGAATCTATCATGATTGTGGAGGATAATAAAGAGATGAATGATTACCTCGCCAGTATATTCGGTGAGAAATATGACATCATACGTGCCTACAACGGAGCGGAAGCCTGCAAGAAGATAGCCAGACAACTGCCGAATCTGATTATATCGGACTTAATGATGCCGGTGATGGACGGACTGGAATTCACGGAACGCGTCAAGCAAGATGTAACGACCAGTCATATCCCCGTCATCCTGCTGACTGCCAAGACGGATGAAAACGACCATACAGAAGGCTATCTGCGGGGAGCGGACGCCTATATCACCAAACCTTTCAACGCCAAGAACCTGGAGTTGCTGGTACAGAATATCCAAAAGAGCCGGAAACAGAATATTGAGCACTTCAAACAGGCGGAGGAACTGAACATCAAGCAAATCACCAACAATCCACGGGATGAGGTGTTTATGAAAGAACTGGTAGAACTGATTATGGCGAACCTCACCAAGGAAGATTTTGGAGTAACTGAAATCACAGCCCATCTCCGCATCAGCCGTAGTCTGCTGCACATGAAACTGAAATCACTCACGGGATGCTCCATCACACAGTTTATACGTACCATCAAGATGAAGGAAGCCAAAACCCATTTACTGAACGGCATGAATGTTTCCGAAGCTTCATTCGCTGTCGGTATATCAGACCCGAACTACTTTACAAAATGTTTCAAAAAGGAATTTAATATCACTCCGACAGAGTTTCTCAAGCAATTGAAGTAATTCACCGGAACTGGCACTTGTAAATCTCCTTATACTCTACAAAGTTTGAAAAAGAATACGTAACTTTGTAGTAATTATGAGTGACACTTCCCGAAGGTATGACTATCGAACAATTATTAGGTGACCACGCTTCACAACCTCGGAATCGCCTTATCGCCGAAACTTTTTACCGTGCTGGATTTATTGAATCATGGGGACGAGGTATTCATAAAATTTATGAGGGTATGACGAAAGCAGGGCTCCGCAAACCGGAGTTTATAAATGAAGCCGGTGGCGTTACACTTATCATATATAGACCTAACATAATTAAGAACGATGACCCTTTAAATGACCCTTTAAAACTATCATCATTAGAGAAAGATATATTAAAATTGATAGTAAAAGATAATCAGTCAACATATGATAATCTAGCCATATCTTTATCTGTTTCCAGTGCTACGATCAAGAGAACATTCCGCAACTTAAAAGTGAATGGCTGCATTATTCGAAAAGGCTCGAAAAAGATAGGTTATTGGATGATAACAGAAAAAGGAAAATCTATTCTAAAGTAGAGTCGTAAGCTAACTTAAGCGATATAAACCTAACAGAATATCTAAAAATATCACCGGTAATCAGCCTGCAACATCGTTGATTCAGCTAATTACCGGCGACAGATAGACACCTATAATCGACTAATACCTACTTTCTACCATTCCTGAAAGCGTAAATCGGCTTCCGGATTCTGACGACGAATCAGTTCTTCATTGACCTGATAAGTAACGCCGCCTTTCGTATATTTATAAGAAAGCGTAAACTTAGGCTGTTTCCCTACAAATTCCAGTGATTCGGCTGCAGGATCTAATGTGGCGGATGCATCTGCGATAGCGACACTTCCCCCGGCCTCGATAGTAACACTTCCATCTGAATTGACTGTCAGATTCACCGATTCATTGTTTTCCAACGTTTGTCCGAAGCCCGGTCTGCGTACCTTGTTTCGGCCTAATGAAACAAAGTCGCGGGTCATATTCTGACTCAAATCCTTGTTATTGTATTCAGTCACCTGCTGGGTGGATAAGTTGGTTACTTTCCCTTTCACAAAGTAGGTGCCGTGATACTGGCTGACAAACTTGACAACTACAATACTGTAATCCTTCAAATTGCCATTCACGTCGGTACTTACTTCATCCTGATTGTGATCGACCAACCGGAAAGGGATGGCATAATGCTTATCCAAAGCGGCATCGTCATTATAAAAAGCATCGGAGAAAGTCACTTTCACATCTGCGATTGCCAGGTTCGGGTTGCTGATCGTCATCTTGTTCGGATTAGCCAACTGATAATAGTTTTCCGGCATTAGTGTCAAGCCCGTACCATCCAATAAAGACGGATCGATCTCGAATGTAGCCCAATCATCGGTATGCACTTCTCTTTTGCCGCCAATGGCCACTCCTACCTTTATCGACATATCTGTGTCGGCTACCAGTGTCCGCAAAGGTTTCTGCGAAGCAAAGTACACCGCACTCTTATCGTAGTCCTTTTCATAATCGTCATAACAAGCAGTCATCAGAACGCTTATCAGCCCTATCCATAATATATTTAGTTTCTTCATTGTAAATAAGTATTTATATCAACCACACGTTATTCCCAACCCTGATTATTAATTAGATTCTTATTCTTTTCCAACTCTGAATATGGCAGCGGAGTGAAATAGTTTTTCACTTCATATTTCCGTTGCTCCACCTTCTGCACTTTGAAGCTGAATGTACCGTCTTCATTGCGGGTGACGGCAACTCCTTCCACCTCTTCGTTCAACGGCAATACCCAGCGCCGCATATCAAAATAGCGATGATTCTCGAAAGCAAACTCCAAGCGGCGTTCATTCTGAATCAGCTTTCTGAACGAATCCTTACTTTGGGCTACTTCATCCAGATAAAGATCAAAGTTAATGCCTCCTGCCTGCAAACGGATTGTTTTCATTATTTCATAAGCAGAATACAGACATCCCTCCCCTTTCACCGTCGGGTTGCCCCATGCCTCATTGGCAGCTTCGGCAAAGTTAAGAAGAACTTCCGATTTCCGTAATAAAGGATTGTAATGAACCGAATTTAACGTCTGGATCGGATTCAGCATAGCCGATTTCTTGGATACGAATTTAGCCAGATAATAACCGGAACGTGTAGCATTCTCGCTAAACGACGGGGAATCTTTTCCACCCTCGGACATATCCAGTGACTGACCGGAATCACCAAATGTAGCACTGTGGTAATAAACATTCAATGCAAAACGATTATCCAGTACGGCATAGAGCTGCATCATATCAAAGTCTGGATCAGACAAGTCGATACCCGAACGGACGTCGGTTGCCGGATAACCGTTCTTCGCATAAAAAGCCTTTACCAGATTATGAGAAGGAGTAGCACGGGCACTTCCATAATAAAATGGCGGGAAATGAAAACCCTCCAGCAGATTGTTATTAAAATACCTGCGGAAAGCATAATCGGAACTTTCCGTCTGGACATCGGCTATGGAAGAAGCCGTGACAGGAACAAAAGTACCGAAACCTTCCATACCCAGAATCTTATTAATCTCTTTAGCTACCGCTTCCCATTTTGCCTGGTAAACTGTAGGGTTCAGTATTTCGAATTGTCCCATACCGGTAATCTTCGTCACGTCATCGTCCTGCATGGCTGGGCTGGCACTGTATAAAAGCGCACGGCTTTTCAGAACAGCCGCAGCAGCTTTCGTGGCACGCCCAATTTGTGTATTACCAAACTCCAGGTCATCTCCCTGATAAGCGTTCGGCAACAGTTCGATGGCATTATTCAAATCGTTTACGATAAAATTGACTGTTGCCTGATATGTAGGACGGAGAAATTCACCATTCTGCGCAGCTTCTTCCTGCGAGATAAAATGATCTGCCAACGGAATACCTAATGCTTTTCCATTCTTCCCCTTTCCACCGTACATCTTCAATAGTTCGAAATGCCACCATGCACGCAGGAAATACGATTCACCTTTCAGACGTAACTTGATTTGCTTGTCCACTTCCGTGTCGGTACGGTTGTACTGCACCTGGTCGGTCAAGCCGTTTTCGAGGAAAGAATTTACATAGTTCAGCATGTTGTATGCATTGCTCCAGTTTCCAATCGGATTGTTAAACGCTGTCATACCACCCATACTTAATTTATAGACAGAAGAGCTACGCAAATTGGTCATTGCATTATCAGTAGCACAATCCAAAAAGTTATCTTCAAAGCAATCCGGACGATTGGCTATGCCATTATAAGCTTTATATAGTACGCCTTGAGCAAGCTCCGGGACTCTCCATGTATCGGAGTCTCCGATCTGCCACGTCACCTTGGTATCCAATGTGTCGTCACAAGCACAAAAGAGAAACAGACCTGCTAAAACGCAACTTCCTAATATATGTTTCATATTGCCATCTATTAATTGTTCAAAATTAAAATACAAAAGAGACTCCACCTGTAAAGCTACGTGTCACCGGGTAGTTGGTCACACCGGCATTCAGCAGTTCAGGATCCAGATCCTTCACGGAAGAAAGCACGAACAAGTTAGCACCACGGGCAAAAACCTTGATCTTCTTCACTACCGAACTCGGAGAGAACTGATTGAACGTATAGCTCAACTCGACATTCTTCATACGGAAGAAACTTGTATTCTCCAGCCAGAAGGAAGAATTACGGAAGTTGTTCTCACCGGCAGTCGTCGTCAGACGAGGATAGCTTCCGGTCGGGTTGTTTACCGGATGGTAACGGTCTAATGCCAGTTTGGAGTATTTACTTTCTCCGTTGTTCCAATAATAGGCATTCGTTGCCCAGGTGTGAACACCCAGTTCGGAGTATCCCTGAAGATACAAGCCCCAACCTTTGTAGCTTACACTGAAGTCGATACCCAGTGTAGTGCGCGGGAATGAGTTTCCAAGTTCTTTCACATCACGACCATCGATAACCTTATCACCATTCAGATCCCGGTAGGCGATGTCACCCTCCTGATAATCGGCAAATGTCTGGGTTGCATGTCCGTTGATAGCTACGTCTTTACCAAATAATCCTTCGGCAACCAATCCCATCATAGCATCGGTAGAGCGTCCTACGGTGTAGCGGTATTCTTCACCATGTTTCACCTGATTCCATTTCAGTACTTTGTTCTTTGACCATACGAAATTGGCTCCTACCGAGTAAGACCAGTCGTTGACGCGGTCGCTCCAGGTGAACATTCCTTCTATACCGTGATTCAGGACAGAACCCATGTTATCCTGGTAAGTAAAGTTGCCTGTATAATCCCCGTAAGATGCATCGACAGAACCAATGATGTCTGTATGTTTTTCACGGAAATAGTTTATTTCGGTATATAAGCGGTTGTTCAGGAACAGACCTTCCACACCGATATTCCATTCTGCCGCCTTTTCCCATTTCAGGTTCGGATTGCCTGCACGGACAAAAGTAGAATAGTAAGCCGTAGCACCGTTGTTCGTTGTTCCGAACCGGAAACTGCCGTCCTGTGCCCAGGCACGTTCATACAATAAATGTTCCGTGCTTCTGTCATATCCCAGAATACCGGCACTCGTTTTCAGTTTCAGGAAGTTCACGTATTCATTGTCTTTCAGGAAATCTTCATTGCTTAGAATCCAAGCAAGACCACCCGCAGCAGAGAAGAAATATTTGTTTCCCGGTTTGAAACGGTTGCTTCCCATCAATGCCATATCGGCTTCCACAGCATAACGGTGGTCGTACATATAGTTCAGGCGCAATGCGTAGTTGGCATTGATGATGTCCTGGGTCACTCCCTGATTGGTTGTTTTCGAGTACATATAAGTCAGGCGTGCCGATACATCGTGTTTTTGATTGAATGTATTCTCATAACCGGCAAAAGCATTCCATCCCAATGTCTGTTGCAAGGTAGTCGACTTCCGGCTTTGTGAAGTGGCTACATCTGTTTTCTTCATCTGGGTGTACATAATTTGTTCCTCACCGGCAAAGTCACGATATGTCTTGATGGCATACGTCGGATAGACTTTGCTCAAAGAGAGTTGCAGGTAATCATAGTTGTCGAAAGAAAGGAAAGCACCGGCTTTCAACCCTTTTGTCAGCATATCAAGATCAAATTTCAAACCGATATTGGTCTGGCTGCGTGTATAGCGTTCGTCTGTATATCCTCCGTACATGGTTTCCGCATAAGCATTCATCGGCTGCCGGAGACTTGCACCGAATAAAGGAATCCCGTCCGAACCGCCTGCCAGTCCGGTTTCTTCCGGTGACATTGTCAGCGGGTATTCATTCGGACGATGAGTAGACAAGGCCGTAAATACCTGTCCGCAGTCCAGTTGCCCCCATTTACGCATTTCCATACGTCCGGCCACGTCTGCAGATATAGTCAGGAAATCCGTTACGTTGAAGTCGAGGTTTCCGCGAAGCGTCAGGCGGTGCAATTGCGGAGTATAGGTGACGTCTTCAAATCCGCTACCTCCTACATATCCGGCAATCAAAGCATAACGCACTCTGTCGGTACCTCCCGTCATATCGAACGATACTTTCCGATAATTGGCATTTTTTTTCAACAACTGATCGTACAGATCAACGTTCGGATACAGCAGATCATTGGCTCCTTTGGAGTTTTTATATCCTTCCAGTTGTTTTTGGTTATAGTAAGGAGTCAGTCCATCGTTTGCACGCGCTTCATTATACAGATTAGCATACTGATAAGAATTCAGGAAATCAGGAGTACGTGTCATCTGTACTACACCCACTTCGGCAGTAGCATTATAAATGCGGCGGTTGGCCTTTCCCCTGCGGGTAGTCACCCAAAGTACCCCATTCGCTGCACGTGCCCCGTAAAGAATCTTGGCAGTGGCATCTTTCAGCAACTCGATGCGTTCGATTTCTTCAGGAATCAAATCCGCTGCCGGACGTTCCACACCGTCAATAATAACGATAGCCGTATTTTCCGACATACCATGCTGACCACGGATAAATAAATCAGGCGTATTGTTTCCCAATCCGCTGACTGTGGAGCGAACTTGAAGACCTAACATTTTACCTTGCAACATATTAGTCAGCGTCAAATCAGGGAAGGTTCCGAATTGTCCGTTCTCCAGTACGCTCGTTGCGCCTACTTCATTCCCTTTATACGTCTTGCCACCATCGGCTCTGTTCACCAGCGATTCTTCGGTTAGGAACAGGGGTTCTTTCTTCAGAACAATCTTTTCAGGCACTATATTGCTGCCCGACAGTTTATACACTTTATCTTCATATCCCAAAGCCTCCACCATGACGGTTGCATCATTCTCCACTTTCGTCTGAAAACGTCCCTTTGCATCTGTATATAGAACGACTGCACCTTCTCCACAAATGATAGAAACATTCTTCAACGGGCTACCTTTCTCGTCGGTAA
>OGGH01001460.1_pt1 | contig 15404 bp, 10 predicted proteins | sample 1571161 | NCBI WGS metagenome assembly OGGH01 (sample SAMEA2582053, study PRJEB24529) | metagenome | biome: Human gut stool | place: China | collected 2011 | reverse complement strand
TCTGTTGCAGGCGTAGGGTGAGCTTCAGCGCTATGCTCAAAGAAAAGTTTGGATGCTTTTTGGAATTTGCTCATTCATAGATGATTAACTCAACAATCAGTCCAACAACCCAAAAAATCGCCACCAGCACCAACGTCAGCAGCGCAGGCATAAAAGGAAACCACGCATTGTCCATTTTCTTTGCGGAAAACCAATTCACAAGCGCACCAACGACAAATAGCGTCGGCAAAATCCACCAAAGCGTCTCATTTTGCAGCAGGGTCATAACAATGGCAGCAGGCGCAAGCAGCCACGTCATGGCATATTGTGCCATAATGAATAAGAATGCAAGCCCAAGCAGCACACAAAAGAAAATGCCGAAGCCTGACCCGCCCGCTTCCGGCAGCAGTTCAATCAGAATGTACATCCTCTATTTCTCCCCTATCCGCCTAATAAATTCGCTCCGGGGGCAAAACGTGCTGCCTTGCGCCCGGAGCGTTGTCTTTGGTATGCGGAATTTTATTGCAGGTCGCGGTAACGGTAGTACGTCACTTCGTAGCTGTCCTGCTCATAGCTGACCGTTTCGTTCCACCAGTAGTTTTCATAGCGCTGATGTCCATCCGCCGTTCCGTTCTTAGAAAGTGGCTCATAGCTGCTCATGTATTCCCAATTTCCAGTACCCGGCTTATAGTTGGAACCCGTATACTCAGCATAGGAATAGTACCATTTGTTGTAACCTGTGTTATAGTAGTGCCAACGGGAGTAATGGTACACAGGAATCGAGTACGTTTCCGTCTCCACCTTCGTTTCCACCTGACGGGTAGAACTGCTGCTGACCGGGGTGGTAGACCACTGCGTCCATGCAGACCACTGCGGCGGCGGGGTCGGCGTCGTTGTAATCGTAGGCGTAGGTCCTTTCGTAATCGGCGGCGTCGTCACAGGCGGATTCGTCACAGGCGGATTCGTCACCGGCCGCTTCGTGACGGGCGGCTTCGTCGTCGTGGTGCTTGTGTTGTTCGAGGCGGAATTGCTGCTGATGAGCGCCGTTTTCTCATTCGAGGACAGCTGCCGCCCTTCCTTGGTCGTCGCGGCAACATAGTAGGTATAATTGTAGTTCGCATTTGCTGACGTGTCCTTGTAGGACAGCGCCGAACCGCTGTAAATCAGCTGGAAGTTCTTGTCGTAATTGGTGCGGCGGCGATAGAGGCTGTAATTCGTCGCGCCGCTGACAGTCGTCCACTCCAATCTAACCGCCTTGCCGCTGACGTTGGCATACAGCGTCGGCGGATAGACCGTCACGGTCGTGTTCGCGTTATTCGGCGCAGACGTAGGCGCCGCTGTCGGGGCAGGTGTCGCCGCCGCGGAAGTCTGCCGACTCCACGCCAGCGCATACAGAATGCGGTTCTGCGCGTCCATGAAGTTCAGGCACTGCTGATACTGCTCCGCCGCTTCCGCATAGTTCCCTTCGTTTTCCGCCACACGCCCATTCAAGTATGCCGCCCATTCCGCAACGCTGGGAATGTTGACGCCGTTCGCGCGGAGGTTCGTCAGGCGCTCATCAAAGCTCGTGTTGATGACAAGCGCGTCGATATACATCGGAATCAGCGTGTAGTTATTAGCCGACGCGTCCGCAAGCCCCAGCGTGTAGTAATAGAAGGCGTTGCTGCCCTCGTAATTGCCAAGTTTCTGGAAGTCTTCCGCCAGCGTCGTGATGCTCACCGAATCATCCTGCAGGTTCATCAAGTAACGTTCCAGCCGCGAAAGCGCGTCCTGATACCGCTCCGCAATCGTCCCCTGCGTTTCCGCAAAGACAACGCCCGTCAGCACCAAAGCCAGCGCCACCATAGCCGCTACCAAGCGTGAGAATCTTTTCATTTCCTTTTCCTCCTTTTTCCTTCCGCCCATTTTGCGATTTTTCTCTGCCGTGATCCGCTTCCCCAGACTGCACTCCGGACGCATAGCGGTGCAGGCTGCGTCCGGAGCGTGTCTTTTGTGGGGCGGAAAGCAAACCGCAATAAGTGGAAGGGGGGCGGGCTTTCCGCGGCAGGCGTCGTGTAACCGGTGTATTCGATGCCTGTCCCGAATTTCTTCGGCATTTTTAGCATACCACGAAGCGCGGTTGCATGGTAGTCCACTTTTTCGCGATTTTCTGCCACTTTTCCAAAAACGACAAACACCCCCGCACCACGTTCGGCGCGGGAGTGCAAGGAAACATCAGAAATTACGGGACATATCGTACTTGGAATAAAACTCTTTGCGGAAATCAAGGAAGCAGTCGTTGGCGATGGCTTCGCGAATCTGCTCCATCAGGTGAATCAGGAAGCGCAGGTTGTGAATTGACGCAAGCCGTCCGCCGGTGATTTCGCCCGCCTTGAGCAGGTGACGCACATACGCGCGGGAGAAATGCTGGCAGGCATAGCAGTCGCATTCAGCGTCAATGGGACCGAAGTCGTGCGCGTACTGCGCGTTCTTGACGACGACGCGCCCCTTGCTCGTCAGCACCGTGCCATTGCGGGCGATTCGCGTCGCCAGCACGCAGTCGAACATATCCACGCCGCGCAGCACGCCCTCCAGCAGGCAGTCCGGCGTACCGACGCCCATCAAGTAGCGCGGCTTGTTGACCGGCATGTACGGCGCGATTTCATCCAGCATCTCGTACATCACGGGCTTCGGCTCACCGACAGACAATCCGCCGATGCCGTAGCCGATGAAGTCCATATCCGCCAGCGTCTTTGCGCTCTCAATGCGCAGATCCTTGTAGAACGCGCCCTGCACGATGCCAAACAACGCCTGATCTTCCTTCGTGTGGTGCTTCTTGCAGCGCTCCGCCCAGCGGTGGGTGCGCTCCATGTTGATTTTTGCGGTGTTGTAATCGCAGGGGTACGGGCTGCACACGTCGAACGCCATGCAGATATCCGACCCTAACTTCTGCTGGATATCCATCGACTCTTCCGGCCCGATGAAGTGGCGTGAACCGTCCAGATGGCTCTGGAACGTCACGCCCTCCTCCTTAATCGTGCGGATACCCGCGAGCGAAAACACTTGGAATCCGCCGCTGTCGGTCAGAATCGGCTTGTGCCAGTCCATGAAGTTGTGCAGGCCGCCCGCCTCCTGCACGAGGTCTTCGCCGGGGCGCAGGTGCAGGTGGTAGGTGTTCGACAGCAGAATCTGCGTGCCGATTTCCTCCATCTCGCGGGGCGTCATGGCTTTCACGCACGCTGCCGTGCCGACGGGCATGTAAATCGGCGTTTGAATGTCGCCGTGCGGCGTGTGCAGCACGCCCAGTCGCGCGCCTGACTGCTTGCAAATGTGCTTGAGTTCATAGGAAAAAGGTTGTGTCACGGCTCAATTCCTCCGTTGTCCGGGATGTCGGGATTCAAAATCGCTTCGGCAGAGTTGTTGAAGCGGATGGCCATATCGGTCAGTTCTTCGGCATAGCAGTTCCAAATGGAGCCGCACGGAAGGTTCTGGAAGGTCATGATTTCCTTGCGCGTCGGATGCTCGAACACCAGCCGGTAGCCCCACAGGGCAATCTGCTGCCCCGCAATGCCGCGCCCGTACTTATTGTCGCCCCACAGCGGCGCGCCCATGTTCGCCATCTGCACGCGGATTTGGTGATTCCGCCCCGTTTGCAGGCGGATGGCACACAGCGCCGTGCCGTTCTTGCGCGCAAGGCACTCGCCGGACAGCATCGCCAGCTGCGCGCCCTTCTCGTCCGCGTCGCAGATTTCGACCTTGTTGAGGTACTCGTTCTTTTTCAGGTAGTCGATGCAGGTGAAGCGGTCTTTGACGCGCCCCTCGACGACGCAGAGGTACTCGCGTCCCATCTCGTGCTCACGCATCTGCGCAGACAGCCGGGACGCCGCCTTGCTCGTGCGCGCAAAGACCATCAGCCCGCCAACCGGGCGATCCAGCCGGTGCACCAGCCCCAGATACACCGCGCCGGGCTTGTTGTACTTGATTTTGATGTACTCCTTGAGCTGCGTGAGGATGTCGGTATCGCCCGTCTTGTCCGCCTGCGAGAGCATATTCGGCGGCTTGACAGCGACGATGACGTGGTTATCCTCATACTGCACGTCGATATTCGCCAGCTGATGCAGCGGGAATTCGTTCATTTGGCCGACCACCTTCCGCTTGCGCCGCAGGGCAGCACGCCGCCCGTCGTCACCGGCAGGCAAAGTTCCTGCGCGTCGATGATGCCCCCATGGCAGCTGCTGACGCACTTCATCAGCATATTGCTGAGGACGCTGGCCTGAAAGCCCGTCGTGTAACTGTTGATGAGGAAGAACAACGGCTTGTCGGACAGCACCTTCGCGCTCGTATCGACCAGCCCGAACAGCTCGTTTTCCAGCTTCCACACCTCGCCCGACGGCCCGCGCCCGTAGCTCGGCGGATCCATCAGGATGCCGTCGTAGGTGTTGCCGCGGCGGATTTCCCGCTGCACAAACCGCAGCGCGTCCTCGACAATCCAGCGGCTCCTTTCCTCCGGCAGCTTCGATAACTCGCGGTTCTCCTTGCCCCACTGAATCATGCCCTTCGCTGCATCAACGTGGGTGACGTGCGCGCCCGCCGCCATGCAGGCCAGCGTCGCGCCGCCGGTGTAGCCGAACAGGTTCAATACGCGGATGTCCTTGCGCCCGCTATTGCGGATGAGGTCGCCCATCCACACCCAGTTCGCCGCCTGTTCCGGGAAAAGCCCCGTGTGCTTGAATCCCGTCGGGCGGACATAGAACCGCAAATCTTGATGCTGAATCGTCCAGCGTTCCGGCAGGCGGGTCAGGAACTCCCACTCGCCGCCGCCCTTTTCCGAGCGGTGATAATGCGCCTGCGCCTGTTTCCACAGCGGCGGGTCTGCCTTGGGCCAAATCGTCTGCGGATCAGGCCGCCGCAAGATGACATTTCCCCACCGTTCGAGCTTCTCCCCGTCGCCCGTATCCAGCACCTCATAATCTTCCCATGTATTCGCTAAAAACATAACTTCTCCTTTATTTTGGAGGAGCCCCAAGGGGCGTTGCCCCTTGACCCCACAAGGGAGTTCCTCCCTTGACCCTTTCGCGCGATTCAGTTGGTGACACTTTCAGGCTACGCCCGCGTGTTTATTGTGGAAAAAATACAATTTCCAACATCATTCAAGTTGCATGGAGGGCGACCGCCCGAAGGTTTCCAAAGGGCGATCGCAGGCTTCGCCTGTTTGCATTGCCCTTTGGTCGCCTCCGCAGAAGAGAAATCCCCTGCTGCATAATGACAAAGAAGCAATTGTCAAAACTCTTCATCATCGACTAATCTTGAAAGGATATCCCCATTGAGCTGCACCAGCCGCCGCACAACCTCCTGCACATACAGCCTGTCCAACCCTTCCAGCGCCGGGTCAACCTCCACCGCTTCCCGCAGCGCCGACCAGTCGCCCGTCGCCGCCAAGGCAGCTAAGCGGTTCGTCTCGTCGATGTCCATCATGATTTCCGCCAGCGGCGCAGGGACGCGAATCCCCTGCGGCTGCACCAAGCCGTCCGCCAAATGCAGGTCGCTTTCGATAATCGCGTTCGGCGGCAGCTGCGGCAGTTCCCCGCGATTTTGATGCGCAACCGCCGGAATCACCGCCGTTTCCTTCCGCAGAATCGCCAGCGCAAGGCGAACAGGGCGCGTCGGCGGCGTATCCTTCAATAGCATCAGCTGCGCCGTCATGCCATCGGGCGTTTTTGCCCCCTCGTGACCAATCGTGTTCATGTGGGCAATGCGCTCTTTGCGCTTCTCGATGCTTTCGCCGAACGTCGGGTTCTCTTCGGGGATGTAGTCATCCTCCGCCGCCAGGAACTCCGCGTGGCGCACCACGTCGCCCACGGCAATCGCGTCGTACCAGCCCAGCCAGCGATGCGTCAGGCGACCGAGCTTGTCCTCCTCCGCCATCTGCCGAAGCGCGGGAATCAAATCAACATTCTTGCCCTTTTCGCGCAGGGACACGAGGAACGAGAAGCCCGGCAGACCCGCCGTGACCGCCTCGACCGCATCCTCCTTGCGAAAGAGCGCCTTTGCCAGCCGCGGCACGGTGTTTCCACGATAGGCGGCGTCATCCAGCCCATACGCCTGAAAACCCGCGCCGAGGAACAGCTGCGTCGTGCGGGCAACGGGCTGCCCCAGCGTCACGACAATTGCTTTCGGGCAGGCGGAGCGCATATTGCGGCACAAATCCAGCACCACTTCGCCCTGCCGGAGCGTATGCAGCAGCCCCTCAATGCCGCCGTGGACGCGCGCCTGATCGCTCAGACCGGGGTCATCCTCCTTCACGCCGCCGAGGGCCTCCTGATCCTGCCGGAAGCGCGTCGCCGCCATGCAGTCGCCCGCATAAACGACGCAGTCCGCGCCCATGAGGACTTCCTGCCGATTACCGGAAACGATGATCTGCGCCTTGCGGCCGCTGGCGTAGACGATGGCCTCGGCATAGTGCTGGAGGACATCGCGCATGGCGGCGTTTTTCTCCTCCACCGCGAGAATGCCATCCTCTTTGCCGGCGTAGAGGAAATCGACGAGCAGGAAGGGCAGGTGCATGGGAATATCCTGCCCGATGAAGGCGAACTTAAAAGGCATGGTACAGCCCCGCTTTCTGGATACTTTGACAGTCTATCTTACCATGAAACACGCCAAAAGTAAAGCCCGGAACGATGGTGTTGCGCATCGTTCCGGGGGAAAGAAAGTTTGTTTCGGTTCTTTGGGTGAATTGCTTTTGGATTCTAACTAACAGGACTTGTCCGCAGCAACCAGAGGGCTTTCCGGTCGCCCTCTGGACTCCTTCGGCGCCGCCACTCTTGGGGTTTCATGTTTCTTGACTGATGCCGGAAGTTTATTCCAGAGCATCTAATCCGAACCGCAGGTTCGCCGGATAAACACGCGGGCATAGCCTGAAAGTGTCACCAACCCAATCGCGCGGAAGGGTCAAGGGAGGAACTCCCTTGTGGGATCAAGGGGCAACGTCCCTTGCGGAGTCCAGAGGCAGAGCCTCTGGCGCCTCCCCCTCTTACGCCTTGTGCACCCGCACGCCCAGCTTGCAGTCCTGACCGTTGATCGACCAGTCGCGGACGATGAACGTGTCGTCCATCGGGGCGCGCTCGACGACTTCCGCCAGCGTGCCGCGCTTGAGCATATCGACGCCGCTCTCGATGGCGCTCGCCAGCACGTCGCCGCACTCGTAGCGCACATCCACGCGGTCGGTCACGTCGAAATCGGACTCCTTGCGCATCGTCTGCACCTTGCTGACGACTTCGCGGACATAGCCCTCCGCAATCAGCTCCGGCGTCAGGTTCGTGTCCAGCACAACCGTCACGCCCTTATCTTCCTGCGCGACAAAGCCCGATTTCTGCATCGGCGAAGTCAGCACATCATCCTTGCTCAGCGTGACCAAAGTGCCGTCAATGTCAAACGACACGGTTTCGCCGCGCTCGAACGCATCGACGACATCGTTGCCATCCATCGTCTGCAGGTGCTGGCCAATCTTGCCCAGCAGCTTGCCGTACTTCGGGCCAAGCGTGCGCATCTGGGGTTTCAGCTGATACGTCGTGAACTCGCGCGCGGACTCGGTGAACACAACTTCCTTCACGTTCAGTTCATCCTCGCACAGCGCCTGATAGCTTTCGGAGAAAGACGCGCCCTTGACGTAGAGCTTCGCGGCGGTTTGACGGGTCTTGATGTTCGCCAGATTGCGGCACGCGCGGCCCAGCTGCACCACTTCCACCAGCGCATCCATCTGCGCTTCCATATCCGCGTCGATGGCACTTTCATCCGCCGTCGGGAAGTCGCACAGATGCACGGATTCCGGCGCGCCCGGCACGTTGTTGACCACCAGATTCTGATAGATTTCCTCGCTCAGGAACGGGATGAACGGCGCGCAGACTTGGCTCACTGTCACCAGCACATGATACAGCGTGGTGAACGCGGCGTCCTTGTCCTTCACATCGCCCTTGCCCCAGAAGCGTTCGCGGCCGCGGCGGACGTACCAGTTGCTCAGCTCGTCCACGAAGTCCTGAATCGCCAGGGCGGGTTCGGTCACGCGGTAGTTCCACAGGTCGTCATCGACGCGCTTGATGAGCGTGTTCAGCTTGGAGAGAATCCACTTATCCATCAGGCTGAGCTGCTCGTTCTTGAGGTCATGCGCGGTCGGGTCGAAGTTGTCGATATCCGCATACATGGCGAAGAAGGCGTACACGTTCTGCAAGGTGGCAAGGAACTTGTTCTGCCCCTCGCGAACCGCCTTTTCGGAGTAGCGGCTGGGCAGCCACGGCGCGGAGGTGGTGTAGAAATACCAGCGGAGCGCGTCGGCGCCGAACTTGTTCAGCTCATCAAACGGGCTGACGACGTTGCCCAGATGCTTGGACATCTTGCGCCCCTGCTCGTCCTGCACATGGCCCAGCACGATGCAGTTTTCAAACGGCGCACGGTCGAACAGCAGCGTCGAAATGGCTTCGAGGGTGTAGAACCAGCCGCGCGTCTGGTCGATGGCTTCGGAGATGAAATTCGCCGGGAAGTTCTGCTGGAACTCCTCCTGATGCTCAAAGGGATAGTGCCACTGCGCAAAGGGCATCGAGCCGGAATCGTACCAGCAGTCGATAACCGCCTTGTCGCGCACCATTTCGCCGCCGCACTTTTCGCAGCGGAGCTTTACGGCGTCGATGAACGGACGGTGGAGTTCGAGGTCTGCGCCGGGATCTTCAATCGCCATTTCGCGCAGTTCCGCGCGGGAGCCGACGACGTGCATATTGCCGCAGGAGCACTTCCACACCGGCAGGGGCGTGCCCCAGTAGCGCTCGCGGGACAGACCCCAGTCGTGGACGTTCTCCAGCCAAGTGCCCATGCGCCCTTCCTTGATGTTTTCCGGCATCCAGTTGATGGTGCGGTTGTTGCGCACGAGGTTGTCTTTCAGTGCCGTCATGCGGATGAACCACGTCGGGCGGGCATAGTACAGCAGGGGCGTATCACAGCGCCAGCAGAAGGGATAATCATGCGTGAACTGCGGCGCGCTGAACAGCAGCCCGCGCTCCTGCAAATCCGCCAGCACCAGCGGGTCGGCCTTCTTGACGAACACGCCCGGCCACTTCGTTTCCGCCGTCATGCAGCCCTGCGGATCAACAAAGTTGACGAACGGCACGTCGTTCTCGCGGCAGACGCGGTTATCGTCCTCGCCGAACGCCGGGGCAATGTGGACAATGCCCGTGCCGTCAGTCATGGTGACGTAGTTGTCGCAGATGACGAACCACGCCTTCTTGTCCAGCTTGCCGACGGCGAAGTCAAACAGCGGCACATACTCCATGCCTTTGAGCGCCGTGCCGGGCATTTCCGCCAGCACCTCAAACTTCTGCTCCGGGAACACCGTCTCCATCAGCGCCTTCGCCATGATGTACACGCGGCCGTCCTCCGCCTTAAAGCGGCAGTAGGTGTCGGTCGGGTTCACGCACAGCGCCATGTTCGACGGCAGCGTCCACGGGGTCGTCGTCCACGCCAGCAAGTAGGTGTTTTCCTCGCCCTTGACCGGGAAGCGCACATAGGCGGACGTTTCCTTGACCGTCTTGTAGCCCTGCGCGACCTCGTGGGAGGACAGCGCCGTGCCGCAACGCGGGCAGTACGGGACAATCTTGTGCCCCTGATACAGCAGCCCCTTCTTCCAGATTTCCTTCAGGCTCCACCATTCGGACTCGATGTAGTCATTCTCATAGGTGATATACGGATGCTCCATGTCCACCCAGTAGCCGACCTGATCGCTCATGACCTCCCAGTCATGCAGGTACTTCCAGACGGACTTCTTGCATTCCTTGATGAACGGCTCGATGCCGTACTGTTCAATCTGCGGCTTGCCGTCCAGGCCCAGCGTCTTTTCGACTTCCAGCTCAACGGGCAGGCCGTGGGTATCCCAGCCTGCTTTGCGCAGGACGCTGTACCCCTTCATCGTCCAGTAGCGCGGAATCAGGTCTTTGATGACGCGCGTTTCGATATGGCCGATATGCGGGCGGCCGTTGGCGGTCGGCGGGCCGTCGAAGAACGTCAGCCGCTTTGCGCCGTCGCGGAAATGGAACGAACGGCGGACAATGTCCTTGTCTTTCCACAGCTGGGCGATTTCCTTCTCGCGCGCCGGGAAGTTCAAATCCTTGGCAACCTTGTTGTACATACCATGCACCTCATTCTTGTTGTCTCTGCTGCGGCGCAAACAAAAAAGTCCGCCCCAGCATGAAAATGCACTGGGACGGACGAAAATGCTTTTTGCGATTCATCCGCGGTACCACCCAACTTGACAGGCACGATGCCTATCCGCTCTGTGCAGGCGCACGCACCTGCTTTCTCGATAACGGGAGAACCCGTCTTTCCCTACCCGCTCCGCCGGACTTGCGCCCGTTCCGCCCGCGTACTTTCGGAAAAGCGCGCTCCGGGGTGATTTGTCATCAGGCAGTCTTGACCGGGCTCACACCCTCCCCGGCTCGCTTTCCAAGGCTTGTCCTGCGCCGTCCCCATCCTTGCGCATTCTCATTCATTATAGCCGCATTTTCCCCTTTTTGCAAGGGGGATTTGCAAATTTTCCAAGGAGGCACCAGAGGCTCTGCCTCTGGACTCCGCAAGGGAGTTCCTCCCTTGACCCTTTCGCGCGATTGAGTTGAGCTTTCTTCCATAATATATGCGCGTGTTGCGCGGGGGTTTCGCGCCTGCGGGCGCGACCAGAGGGCTTTGCGATCGCCCTCTGGACTGCTTCGCGTCCCCTTCTAAGTTTATGGACTGTTAGCGCAGCTTTTTTAGTTAGTGTGCCCACCGTTCCCAAAGTTACGGCATAAACCAACCGCAAGTAACCCCAAAAGTAGCGGCGCTGAAGGTTTCTAAAGGGCGATCGCAGACTTCATCTGTTTTCATTGCCCTTTGGTGCGCCTGCGGGCGCAGCCCCCTGCAGCAAGCAAAATCCATCCGCAAAGAAACGAAAAACCCCCGCGGCACACACCGCAGGGGGACACATTTCACTTGCTGGAAGCTGCCGCCTTCTCTGGATACAACCGCTTCTGCAGCTTGCGGATGCAGGTAAAATAGCACGGGAACAGGAACAAATCCGCCAGTATCCACGCAACAGGGTTCGCAAAGCACGCGGCATCGTACCCCAGCGACGGGACAAGCAGCATCGCCACCACCGCGCGGCCGACAAGCTCCATCAGACCTGCAATCATCGCAATCATGGTGTAGCCTAAGCCTTGAATGGAGAAGCGCACAATGTTCACAAACAAAAGCGGAATATACAGCACACTGTTGATAATCAGGAACTGCTGCGCCATGTCGATGACCAGCTGGCGGTCGGCGCTGTCCTGACTGATGAACAAGCCCACCAGCGGCTTGCCGAAGAAATAAATCGCCACAAACGCGAGGACACAGTAGACACAGCCGATGATGGAGGATGCTTTCAAGCCCTGATTGATGCGGTCGAGTCTCTTCGCGCCGACGTTCTGCCCGGCGAAAGTCGCCATCGTCGAGGCGAGCGCATCAAACACGCAGCAGAAGAACATGCTCAGCTTGCCGCCCGCCGTGACCGCCGCAACCGCAATCGTGCCGATGCCATTAACGGCATATGTCACCGTCAGAGAGCCAATCGCCGTGATGGAATACTGCAGGCCGAACGGGATGCCCATCACCAGCAGCCGGCGGACAAACGGCGCACGGATGCGCTTGTCCTCCGGCTGCATTTTGAGGATGGTGAATCGCTTGCGGATGACCAGCAGACACCAGAGGCCGCTGATGAGCTGGCTGATGACGGTCGCCCATGCCGCACCCTCCACGCCCATGTGGAACGCAAGGATGAACGTGTAGTCCAGCACGATGTTGAGCAGCGCGGCAATCGTGATGGCGATAACAGGCGTTTTGCTGTCGCCCAGCGAGCGCATCACGCCGCCGCACATGTTGTACAGCACCGTAACCGGAATCGCGAAGAAAACCGGCTGGATATAGGCGACCGACAGCGGCAGAATATCCTCCGGCGTGTTCAGCATCCGCAGGAGCTGCGGCGCGAAGAAGCCGGTCAGCAGCCCCATCAGCACAGAAATCACCGCGCACAGGTACACGGAGTGCATCACATAGCGGCGCATTTCCGTCTCGTCCTTCGCGCCGAACGCCTGCGCAATCGGAATCGCGAAGCCGGAGCAGATGCCCATGCAGAAGCCGTTGATGAGGAAGTTCAGCGATCCGGTATCGCCCACCGCCGCCAGCGCCTCCGTGCCCAGCACGCCGCCGACAACCATGGTATCCATGAAGCTGTACAGCTGCTGGAACAGGAAGCCGCCCAGCAGCGGCAGGGAGAATGTCAGAATCAGTTTCAGAGGCGAGCCCTGCGTCATGTCACGGGTCACGTTTTTCTGCGCCATGTGGATGTCCTTTCGTTGATGCAGGATGGGGGGGAAAAATCACGTTTCATTGTCTCCTATGGGGAACGCCTATTTATAGCACGTTTTTCGTCGGTTTTCAAGGGGGTTTGACAGGAATTTTTACGTCTTTTTCCCCCGTGTTTTTCGGGCGGAAAAGCGCCATTTTTCACGACTGAAAGCGGTCGTGTAACCGCTATGGTGTAACCTATGTGACGGAATCTGAAAATTCAATCGTATGCTATTGACACCATGCGATTGATTTGCTATAATCACCCCTGTTTCCAATGAAAACATCAGCAAGGAGGTGTCCCATGGACAAGGAATTGGCAGGATTCGGCTGGTACATCAAGCGCATTGACAACGCCCTCGCCCGCGAAGCCTGCCGGAATGTCCAGTCCCACAACCTGACGATGCAGCAAAGTCATCTGCTTTTCGTGCTTTCCGACGCGGAGAATCACACACGGACACTCAAGGAGTTAGAGAGCATTTTCGGCTGCGCGCAGTCCACGCTGGCGGGGCTGGTGACGCGGCTGGAGAAGAAAGGGCTGGTAGAAGGCTTCACCGACCCGCGCGACCGGCGCATCAAGCATGTTCGCCTGACAGAAAGCGGCGCGGAAATGCGGCAGACGTGCCACAAGGACATTCTGCAATCCGAAAAGCGAATGTCCGCCGGAATGACGGAGGAAGAAAAGCAGCTGTTCCTGCAATGTCTGCAAAAGGTCTATGAAAATCTGAAGGACGACATGGACGAAACAGAGCATTGCCATAACAATTACCATAATAATGAAGGAAAGGAATGATTTCATGCTGAAAACACTGGCTGCGCAAATTAAGCAGTACAAGAAATCAACGATTCTCACGCCGATTTTTGCCGCGCTGGAAGTCGTCATGGAAGTGCTGATTCCCATGGCGATGGCGCGCTTGGTGAAGTATGGCATTGAGGGCGGCGACACCGGTGCGATTTACCGCTACGGCTTCCTGATGATGGCGATGGCAATGCTGTCGCTGGTTTTCGGCTCCGTCTGCGCACACACGGCGTCCCACGCCTCCACCGGCTTTGCCGCGAACCTGCGCGATGGCATGTACCGCAACATCCAGCGCTTCTCGTTCGCCAACATCGACAAATACTCCACCGCCGGTCTGGTCACGCGCATGACCACCGACGTGACCAACGTTCAAAATGCCTTCCAGATGATTACGCGCATTGCGGTTCGTTCGCCGCTGACGCTGATTTTCTCGATGATCGCGGCATTCCTCATCAACCCGGAGCTGGCGGGCGTGTTCCTGATTCCGCTGGTGCTGCTGGGCGTTGTGCTGGGGCTGATTATCAAGCGCGCGACGCACCTGTTCGATCAGGTGTTCAAGAAGTACGACGACCTGAACGCCTCCGTGCAGGAGAACGTCTCCGGCATCCGTGTCGTCAAAGCGTTTGTGCGCGAGGACTTCGAGGACAAGAAGTTCGGCAAAGCGGCGACGAACGTCTACAACCTGTTCGTCAAGGCGGAACGCATCATCGCTTTCAACAGCCCCGTCATGATGCTGACCATCTACGGCTCGGTGATGGCGCTGAGCTGGCTGGGTGCGTCGCTGGTCACGGGCGGTTCGCTTGATGTGGGCGACCTGACCGCCATGTTCACCTACGTCATGAATATGCTGATGAATCTGATGATGCTGTCGATGATTTTCGTCATGCTGACCATGTCCGCAGCGTCTGCCCGGCGTATCGTGGAAGTGCTGAACGAGGAGCCGTCGCTGTCGAACCCCGAACAGCCGCTGGAAACGGTCAAGGACGGTTCTATCGACTTCAACCACGTCATGTTCAAGTACCATGCTGACGGCCATGGCGACCCCATCCTGAACGATATTGATTTGCACATCAAGTCTGGCGAGACGGTGGGCATCATCGGCGGCACGGGCTGCGGCAAATCGACGCTCGTCAGCCTGATTTCCCGCCTATACGACGCAACCGAGGGTTCGGTGGAAGTCGGCGGCGTGGACGTGCGCAAGTACGACATGGAAGCCCTGCGCAATCAGGTTGCTGTGGTGCTGCAGAAGAACGTGCTGTTCTCCGGCTCGATTCTGGAAAACCTGCGCTGGGGCAATGAAAACGCCACGCTGGAGGAATGCAAAGAGGTCTGCGCACAGGCTTGTGCGGACGAGTTCATCGACCGGATGCCCGACGGCTACGACACGCACATCGAGCAGGGCGGCACGAACGTCTCCGGCGGCCAGAAGCAGCGCCTTTGCATCGCCCGCGCATTGCTCAAAAAGCCGCGTGTGCTGATTCTGGATGACTCCACCTCCGCCGTTGACACCGCGACGGACGCCAAAATCCGCCGCGCGTTTGCCCAGCGCATCCCCGGCACGACGAAAATCATCATTGCGCAGCGCATTTCCTCCGTGCAGGACGCTGACCGCATTATCGTGATGGACAACGGCCGCGTGGAAGCATTCGACACGCATGAAAACCTGCTGAAGAAGTCCGACCTGTACCGCGAGATTTATGAAACGCAGACGTCCGGCGGCGGCGACTTCGACAGCCCCGATCAGATGAAGGGTGGTGACGCGCAATGATGGGAGGCCCTCGCCGCAGAGGCGCTCCGATGCCCCGCATGTCCATCAAGGGGCAGGGACACATCCTCAAGCGCCTGATGAAAATCGTTTTTGAAAACTATCTGTGGCAGTTCATTGCCGTTATCGTCTGCATTGTGGTGACGGCGTATGCCACCATTCAGTCCAGCACGTTCACGCGGGATCTGGTGGACGTGTACATCGCCGGGATTATGGGCGGCACAAAGACCATGAGCGATTTGGCGAATGCCATGATTCCGCTGGGCTGCGTCCTCGCGCTGGGCGTTGCCGCCAGCTATATCCGCCAGCGCCTGATGGTCAGCGTCGGTCAGGGCACGATGTTCAAAATCCGCACGGACTTGTTCACGCACATGGAGTCCCTGCCGATCCGCTACTTCGACACGCACTCGCACGGCGACATCATGTCCGTCTACACCAACGATGTGGATACCCTGCGCCAGATGCTCAGCCAGAGCATCCCGCAGC
>OGGH01001447.1_pt1 | contig 15593 bp, 8 predicted proteins | sample 1571161 | NCBI WGS metagenome assembly OGGH01 (sample SAMEA2582053, study PRJEB24529) | metagenome | biome: Human gut stool | place: China | collected 2011 | reverse complement strand
GGAGCACCTCCTTGCCAAGGAGGGGGTCGCGGGTTCGATCCCCGTCTCGCGCTCTAGATAATAAAAAAGGATATCCGTCTGGATATCCTTTTTTATTATCTAGAAGTGCGATGCACTTCTAGAACGCATGCTACTTTGCAGCAAGGGTTCGATTTCTCGGAGCGCTAAAGCGCCCCTCGGTCGTGCCAGAGCCAAGGTCCACTGGACCTTGTGGCACCCGTCTCGCTCTCTTGTTATTAAAAAGGATATCCGTCTGGATATCCTTTTTTTATTACCGAGAAGTGCGATGCACTTCTCTAACCCATGCTGTTTTACAGCAAGGGTTCGATTTCTCGGAGTGCTAAAGCTCTCCTCGGTCGTGCCTGTGCCAAGGTCCACTGGACCTTGTGGCACCCGGCTCGCGCTCTTGTCAAAAAGAGCTGCCACACTAATCTGACTAATTAGTGTGGCAGCCCAGGACTCTAACTATAAACTTCTTTATATATTATTGTTCCTCTTTAATTAAACTTTGCATTGAATCTGATATTTCTAAGCCAATATTTATCAGATAAAGCTCCATGTGCATCAAATCTATAGCATATAGCATCCACATCTGAAATATTTATAGAATACGTGTAAGTTAATGTTTTACCATTATTCTTCTTTATATCTATATCTTTATCTGCAAATCCATGCCAGCTCTGGTCAGAGGCTTTCCTATACGTTATATCCATATCTGCAAATCCATCTACATCCATATCAAGCTTATACGTAATAGTAAATGTCATTGTACTGCATACACGTTTTAACTCTTCCAAATTCATTCCATCCATATATATAACATTGGTACGTCCACCATCTGTTGATGAATTGCCCGCCTGGCTTCCACCTATCATAAAATGGAACTTGACTGGTGTTTCTTTACTATCATCTGTAACATGATAGCTGTTATATGTGCTATAGTTAAACTCTACCTTAAGCCAGCTTGCATACAATGTCACTTCACCTTCGCATGCAAGATTAGATGCTGATGTTCCTGGAAGATATATAACTGCTCCACCATCCTCAACACTCCAGCCCATAAATCTATAGCCGCTTCTTGTAGTGACTGGCAGTACATATTCTTTATCATATGTACAAACCATATCATCAGGCTTTTCACCGGCACCTGTATCAAAATGTACAGTATATTCATTCGCTGTCCATACTGGATACAAAGTGATTCTTTCTCCATCACCTGACTTAAGTCTGCTTATAACCTCACCAGCCTCATACTTCTTCTCGCCGCCTGCTTCAACAGACCAGCCTGCAAATGTATAACCAGGTCTTACAAACTTATTATCCTCTATAGCTGCCTCAGCGGTATACATAAGTGACATTTCTTTCATAGAACCTGTTGTTCCATCACCATAAGGTATAAACTGTACAGTATAGCTGTTTTCCTTCCAGTTTGCTGTATATGTCCTGTCTCCTGTAGAACCTGTTGTTATAACTACTTCTTTACTTGTGCTATCTATGCCTGTTCCACTCCAGCCTGTAAACGTATAACCTTTACGCACTGGTGTCTTAAGTGTAATAACACTGCTGTCAACCTCATAAGTACCTGGGTTATCTGCTTCTCCACCATTCAGGTTATACACTATCTTATATACATCTTTACTCCACTTTGCTGTAAGAAGCATATTTTCTGCCGGCATGCGGTCTGGAATATCCTTATCCCAGCCTGTAAATGTGTAACCTTTCTTAACCGGAGCAGCAGGAGCGCTTATAGCTGTATTATAATCCTGTGTTATAGAGTCTATCTTACTTCCACCATCCGTTTTAAAGCTTATAGTAAACTTTGCTATATTCCAGCCTGCAGTATATGTTATATCTTCATCCGGCATAGTTTCTGCTATATCTTTATCCCAGCCTGTAAATATATAACCTTTTCTTACTGGCTGTCCTACAGATAACTTAGTACCATATCTATACTCATAAACTCCATCATTTTCTCCATTGTTATACTTTAGTGTAAGCTTATGTACATTTCTCTTATAGTAGTACTTAATAACCTTTGTACTATCTGTAACCTTTACAGACTGTTTTTGTGGAGATGTAAAGCCCTTAACATTTTCCACATCAGGAGTGACTGTACTTTCTACATCAGCTGTATAAACCTGTCTGTCAGCAAGCTCATATCCACTTCCATCTATGTTTTCCATATAATGTTCAACAGTATAATTAACCTTTGACATATCCCACTTTGCATAAAGCGTTATATTCTCTTTAGGCATAACGCCATTAAAGCTGTTTGTACACTCCTTGTCCGTATACCAGCCAGCAAATGCATAACCATCTCTTACAGGAACCTGTGTAACAACCTTTGTTCCCCACTTAACTGCCTGCTTGTTATTCTCAAGCTTGCCGCCTGTTGTATCATATGTAATATCATATGTACTTCTGTCATAGTATACTTTAAGAACAAGACTGCCATCCGCCTTTACTATACCAGATGGTATATCTTTTACTGTATAACTGCCTTCATCATAATCCGCAGCTGCAGCTGTAACATTCTGTCCTGTTGTTCCCTTTGATATGCCAGCCTTATCTATCACATAGCCGCCATTCTCATCTTCAAGATAATACTTTGTTGTATACACAACATCATCTGATTCTTTCCATATAGCTGTATAGGTCACATCTCTTGCAGGAACTGTATAACTTACTTCTGGTTCCCATCCTGCAAACTCATATCCTGGTCTGTATACGGAAGGTGTCGGCATCTGTGTTCCATATGTATAGCTGCCCTCAGAAACTGTCTCTCCTTCTGATACAAACTTAATATTATACTTGTTTCTTGCATAATAGTAGTTAAATCTTGTGCTTCCATCTGCCTGCACTACATATGATAATACAGGTGGTGTAATAAATCCGCTTCTTTCTGATGGCTGTACTGTTACCGTATCATCAGTCTTTGCAGTTTCTGTACGTATAGATGCCATACTATATACGCCATCTGTACCTTCTACATAGTCAGCAACACTATATGTCATATCTGATGCTTCCCACTTAGCATATACTATTCTATCCTCATTAGGCATAGTATCCGGTATTTCATACTTCTTAGTAAGAGCTTCATCCTCGTACCAGCCTGCGAATGTGTAACCAGTCTTAACCGGATCCTCAGGTTTAGCTACTTCTTTTCCATACTTAGCCACTACTGTGTCTACTATAGAGCCTCCATTAGTCTGGAATGCTATATAATATCCATCTCTTAAGTTATCCCAGTGAAGAGAGATTCTTCTTGTAATAGGTTTAGTATTGAAGGAACCCTTCTGGCTCTTCCATGTTATTATCATCTCTCCGTCCTGCTCTGGTTTATCACCTGGGTCAACAGTTATGACGTTTGTTAATGGATCATATGTAAATGCAGGATTAGTCATTGTAATAGCATAGTATCTGCTGTCATCAGCAAATATCTTGTTGGAATACTCATCATCGTCAAGACCTTCCTTCATATCCAGATACTGCATACTAAAATATGTTTCCGGTATACGCACTGCCTTGATATCACGCTTAAGTTTTATATCCTTATACTCTTCCTGGTCATGTGTGAAATCGCATACATTTTCAACAATACCTACACTGTATAAAGGCCACTGTTTCTCAAAAAGTGTCGGATTATAACTGAATGTTCCTGCCAAAGCCTGTGCTAGGAAATCAACCTGCATATATACGCCTACTTCCATATATATCGCTCCCATAGAGCTGGTGTTTCTTCCCTCTGAGGCTGCATACCTGAGCTGATAGTAAAGATATCCCCATATCTGTGCATATCCACCAACCTCTGCCGAAAATCCTACACTGGCAAGCTTCGTTGATATAAGACCAACACTGACACTCAGACGTATACCAGCTCTTATGCCTATAGTTCCTATGGCATATACAGAGAGCTCATACTTTTCTTCACTTAAATCTATAGTGTCACTTGTAACATTTTTACTGAATACCATTATGCTGTATACATACCTTTTACCATTCTGGTACCAGTATGTCATTCCCATGGATATATTAACATTAGCCGATACTACGAATTCAACATCAAAAGCTACATCTATGATTCCTATAACCCTTACATGTGATGATGTGAGCGACTTCGTGTATAAATCCACCCAGTCAGATTCATTTTCAAGCATATCAGAATATCTCTCGGCAAGACTTTTTGCCACTGATATTTCCTTGTCATCCTCTGAATCATCTTCATTATCATCTTTCTTTAAGTCATTTATATCTTCCAGCCTTGTTGATATATCAGAATTCTCAGAAATATATGTAGTTCCAAGCTCCATCATATTCTTTAATTCTTCTGCTATTTTATTGACTACTATATCAAGCTTTGTTGAATCTTCATCTTCTTCGTCATCGCCTTCTGCTGTTTTTACATCAACATTAAAATTAATGCCTGTATAATCATAAAGATCCAACGAAACTGCAACTCTGTAATCATCTATATAAGGAATTATATCCTTCCACTTTTTCCATACAGCTTTACCGCTTACATTGATATTCATCTTTACTTCCTGCTCAAACGCAGCAGAAACAACTACCTTCATATTAGAGAACTCAATCTCTACACCAATATCAAGTGCAAGCCTTAATCCACTTATATTATCAAAGTGCTTAAGCTTTGTTGAAAGATCTGCTTTTATATGATCGATGCTTACAGATGGTTTATTATCATCTGCATATGCTGCTATACCATCGTCAACTGACTGCATAGCATAATCATCTTCTTCATCATTGACTGCACTGACACTTATATCAGCTGAAAGTTTGTCTGATAAGTATTCTTTCAGCTCCTGGTAAGAATCTGTCATAACAACAGCCTTTGCGACTTCGTTGGCAACACTCTGTGCAAACCCACTATCTGCTGCCTGCTGTTCAACACTTCTTTCAATCTCGTTAACATCCTGGTTCTTTAATATATCATCACCTTTGATGTTGTCTGTCTGATATATATCCATAGCTGCCTGTACTTCTTCCCAGGTAACCATATTGTATAAAATTATATAATCTGTATCTGTTTTAGAAACCTCTGTTATAACTGCATACTGGATATTATCCTCTGTATCACTATATAAAGCCAGATAATCCCCATTATCTATAGTTGTATTTTCACCTAGTGACGGATTATCATCTGTACTGTTAGTATCATTATTATAAGACAGCTTGTCCTGTGCTATCGTGACACTATTGTTATCAGCATCATTGTCTTTATCATCTATCATATTAACAGGAAGTACATCAGGAACAAAAAGTATTTCCTTAGCTGCAAGTCCCCTGTATGAATAACTGCTTCCATCTACCGCAATTATCTCAAAAAATGACACATCATCATCTGAAACTGATGTTGTATCAAGTGAAGGAATAACATTTCCTTCATATACAGCTATCTTATCTCCTAAGCTTAATGTACCCTGTACATATGTAAAGCTTCCGGTAACCTTTGTTGAATCTGTTATAGTTCCATCAACACCAACTGTCATGGCAGAAACAGATATATTATCTACTGACTTGCCATCAACCATAAGATTGCTAAGACTGCCTGAACTTATATACTTTATATCCTTATTCAGCCCGGCATTTTTCACCTCTGGCTTATAAACAGTAAAATCGTACTCTCTTATAGTTGTATCATAACCTGTAAAGTATAATCTGTCATCATTAAGCTCAAGACGATATGAACTGCCCTGCTGCCAGCCTGTATTGCTTTCTACTGAAAATGTATATTCTCCATCTAAAACAGCCTTTGCAGACACAACTGCTGATGTCTCATCAGACAGGTCACTTGTATTCTTTATTGTTATAAGGCTTCTTACATCATCCTGTGTAAGACTGCCTGTCTTATCAGTTACAGTTATTGAAAAACTATCTGCATCAACATCATAACTTCTTGCAAATGATTCAAGGCTTACAGTCCTTAACTCCTGTGTGTCAGTCCATGCTGCATACAACACTACATCGCTTAACAGCCTGTCCTCTGAGCTTACATAATCTGTACATGTCGAATCATAACACCAGCCAAGAAATACTGCACCTTCCTTTCCAGGTGATGGAAGCTGCGAAAGCTTAGTACCAGCTTCAAAGGTCTCTTCCGTCAGTTCTACGCTGCCCTGCTGTTCATCCTTATTCTTTGAATAAAGAGTTCCTCCGTTTGTAACATACTTTATATTATAATTAGTTGTTTCAAAGGATATATCAAATGTAAGACTGTCTGAATATGTACCAGCATACTCCGGTGCCTCTGTTAATCTTACAAAGTACTTACTTGTGTTATCAAGCTTTGTTTTAGAAAGCTCTGATACGATAGAATTATCCACAAGCGCTTCGTTGTTTCCATCAGGATAAAGACCATAATCCAGCATAATATCAGTATATGAAGTATTTTTATTAATAAGCTTCCACTTATTATCTGATGATACTGAAACACTCACCTTATCCTTTTCATATAAACCTCCTGCATGTCCAGAAACCTGTATTTCACCAGTCTCCTTACCAGCTGTATCAACATTCTGAGGTATATCAATATAATAATATCTTTCTATCCATCTGGCATAAAGCACAACTACACCTGTATAATCACCCTGATTAATCTTAGTAACAGGCTCTCCCTCAAACTGTGCATTATCATACCAGCCTCCAAACTCATATCCCTGATTAATTATTTTATCTTTATCAGGAAGTTCCTGAACCGGATAATTCACAGGAGCCTCATATCCACTTACATAGTGGCCTCCATTAAGCTGGTAATCGATTTCCTGTATATCACTGTCGCTTTTTTCCTGTGCATATACAGTCTGACTGCCAAACCCCTGTGCATAATACATCCCCGGTACTGCTGTAATCAGCATTGCCGTACACAAAAGTACACTCAAAAACCTTTTCATATTAACGCCTCCTTATATATTGGTAAATTATATGTATTTATTTAATTCCCGCTTTAACCATCATCTATAAAGATTACAATAAAAGAATAAAAATAAATCTCACCCTTATACTTATCTTTGACTTATCTTTGGATAACAGTTCCCTGATACTATGCTTATAATACATAATTAATCCACGTCTGTGGAACAATCTGCATGAATTACAATTTTTTCGACATGAATAATCATTTTTTTCGTTTTATGTGCTCGATTGTATACATATATATAATGTTTTTTATGAATTTAGACACAATTTTGCATTTTTGATATTTTTACTTGTATATTTCTGACAAAGTGTTAAAATGTAACTATGAATTAAAACGTGAATGGAGGTAAATATTTATTATGGCACAGAGATTTATTCTTAATGGTACATCTTATCATGGAAAGGGGGCTATTAAGGAAATAGCTACAGAAGCTGTTGCAAGGGGATTTAAGAAAGCTTTTGTCTGCTCAGATCCAGACCTTATCAAGTTCGGTGTAACTAAAAAGGTTCTTGATGTACTTGATGAAAACAACTTAGCTTATGAAGTATATTCAGATATCAAGCCTAATCCAACAGTAGAGAATGTAAAGACTGGTGTTCAGGCATTCAAGGATGCCGGTACTGATTATCTTATCGCTATCGGTGGCGGTTCTTCTATGGATACAGCCAAGGCTATCGGCATCATCATCAACAACCCTGAGTTTGCAGATGTTGTAAGTCTTGAAGGTGTTGCTCCTACTAAGAAACCTGCAGTACCTATCATTGCTGTTCCTACTACTGCTGGTACAGCCGCAGAGGTTACTATCAACTACGTTATCACAGATACAAGCAAGAATCGTAAAATGGTATGTGTTGACCCACATGACATTCCTGTTGTTGCAGTAGTTGATCCTGACATGATGTCAAGTATGCCTAAGGGACTTACAGCCGCTACAGGTATGGATGCCCTTACACATGCTATCGAAGGATACATCACAGCTGGTGCATGGGAATTATCCGATATGTTCCATCTTAAAGCTATTGAAATCATTTCTAAGAGCCTTAGAGGTGCTGTTGAAAACACACCTGAGGGAAGAGAAGGCATGGCACTTGGCCAGTATATAGCAGGTATGGGATTCTCTAACGTAGGTCTTGGTATTGTTCATTCCATGGCTCACCCACTTGGTGCTCTCTATGATACACCACACGGTGTTGCTAACGCTATTATCCTTCCAACAGTTATGGAATACAACGCTCCAGCAACTGGTGAGAAATATCGTGATATTGCGAAAGCTATGGGTGTTAAAGGTACAGATGATATGACACAGGAAGAATACAGAAAAGCTGCTGTAGATGCTGTTAAGAAGCTGTCACAGGATGTTGGTATTCCTGCTGATCTTAAAGATATTGTTAAAGAAGAGGATATTCCATTCCTTGCACAGTCAGCTTATGATGATGCATGCAGACCTGGTAACCCAAGAGAAACAAGCGTTGAAGAGATAACAGAGCTTTATAAGAGCCTTATTTAACAGACAACTACTTAAATTTTTTGTTTATCATATTTTACACCTCTAAAAAAGAACCCTGCTATACCGCAGGGTTCTTTTACTATTTACTATTCTTAGGATTATATAACAAAATGCAGATCAGGGTTATAGAACAAAATGTGTTAATAACTTAACCCCATTCTGTAAGCAGTTCTTTAAACACATCAAGTGCGGATTGAACAACATCTGGTTTTTCCATATCAATTCCACACAGCTTAAGAAGCTCTATAGGATGCATGCTGCAGCCACCTGAAAGGAATTTCCTATATCCTTCCTTAATGTTTTTATCGCCCTTTAATATTCCAGCAGCTATCGCAATAGCAGCAGAATATCCTGTTGCATACTGGTATACATAAAATGGAGTATAAAAATGTGGTATTCTTGCCCACTCGTATGCTATCTCATCATCAATAACACACTCACTTCCAAAATACTTTTCATTAAGCTTTCTGTATACATCACACAGATTGTCAGCAGTAAGGACATTGCCTTCTTCGACCATTTTATGGGCTGTCATCTCGAATTCAGCAAACATTGTCTGTCTGAACAAAGTACCCTTAAACTGCTCAAAATAATGGTTAAGAAGATATTTTCTTCTCTTATCATCTTTGTCATTCTTACAGCTTTCCAACAGATAATTCATAAGAAGTGCTTCATTACATGTAGAGGCAACCTCTGCAACGAATATCTTGTAACCCGCATATATATATGGCTGGTTAGAATTAGAATAGTATGTATGCATTGCGTGACCCATCTCGTGGATAATAGTAAATACATCATCTAATGTTCCAGAAAAATTAAGGAATACATAAGGGTGTGTTCCATATGCACCCCACGAGAATGCTCCTGTTCGCTTTCCTTTATTCTCATATACATCAACCCAGCCTGTTTCAAAGCCTTCTTTAACCTTAGCAACATACTCTTCACCCATAGGTGCTAAAGCTTCAAGAACCATCTGTCTGGCTTCATCATAGGTAACCTTCCACTCATAGTCCACTACCATCGGAGCATATATATCATAAAAATGAAGCTCATCAACTCCTAAAGCTTTCTTTCTTATATCAACATATCTGTGCATAAGATTAAGATTGTCATCTACAGTATTAATGAGATTCTTGTATACATCTACAGGAATAAATGAATCAGACAGATACATATGTAATGTTGATTCATATTTTCTTGCTTCAGCATTAAATACTGCCTGTTTTACGTTGCCATAAAAGCAGGCTGCAAGCGTATTGATATGCTGCTCATATTCCTTATAAAGACACTCAAAGGCCTCTTTTCTTACACTTCTTTGCTGGCTCTGCATATATTTTACATATGTTGCGTTAGTCAGCTCAACCTTATTCCCAGATTCATCAATTATACTTCCAAAATGGACATCTGCATTATTAAATTTGGAGAATATCTCATTAGGTACAGACATTACCTGAGATGCTTTTGCAAGAAGAACTTCTTCCTTCTCAGATAGTGAATGTTCTTTCTGGCTTAACATATCATCAATCATATGCTTATACAGCTTGAGTCTGTCATCTTTTAAATATTCATAGAGAACATTTTCATCCATACTTAATATTGCCGGCTCAACAAATGCGTACTTTTCTGCACATTTAGCTGCTGCCGCCTGCGCCCTGCCTGACATATCCTGATACATTGAATTAGCTGTATCCTCATAATATCTCATAAAAGCATATACATATAATCTCTCAACAAGATAATCTGTATCATTTAATTCCCTTAATACATTATAAAGATTATCAGCCGACTCAGTTAAAACAGACTGATATTCACAGGGCTCGCCCGCCTGTTTAATAAGCTTCTGGTAATCTTCCTCCCACACATTATCTGATGAGTAGATGTCATTAACTGCCCATTTGAACTCATTATCAATCTCACTTCTTAAAGGTGCTGCCATTATTCTGCCTCCGGTACATAAGCTGACACTGCTATTGCCAATGAACCATATCCAATATGGCAGGCAACACTTAACGAGAGCGGATCCATATGAAAATCATATTCTGGAAATGCTTCTTTTACAGCCTCAGCCCATTCCTTAGCTTCTTCTTCATTACCAGTATATGCAACTTCCATATGAAGCTTCCCTTCAGTTGCATAATCTTTAAATCTGTTCTCACAGTCATCCTTCATAGCTTTAAGCATAATCTTCTTAGCAGAAGCCTTACCTCTTGCCTTAGCAAAAGCATCAAGCTTCTCTCCCTGAATCTGTAATACAGGATTAAGCTTTAACATAGTTCCGATTGCCGCAGCTGCAGGTGTTATCCTTCCACCCTTTTTAAGATACTTAAGTGTCTCAAGAGTAATATATATGCTTGAATCCATCTTGTGTTTCTCAAGTATGTTCTTAATCTCTCCGGCATTCATTCCTTTATCTGCCAAAGCCTTTGCATCTATGACTGACTGGCGCATAGTTACTGATATACGCTGGTTATTGACAACCTGTACTTTGCCATCATAATCACCAGCTACCATAGTTGCTGTCTGACATGTACCGCTAAGTCCACTTGACATCGGTATAAATACAACCTCGTCATTATCCTTTAACAATTCATCAAAATATTCCTGCAATGTTCCTATAGATGGCTGTGATGTAGATATGTCTGCATCATTTTTCAACTTTTCATAGAATTCTTCCTGTGTAAGATTAATATCCTCAAGGTATTCCACACCATCAATAAAAAAAGGCATAGGTATAACTGTTATACCCACTTCCCTAGCCTGTGCCTGTGTAATACCGCTATTGCTGTCTGTTAATATTGCTACTTTACTCATAAATCGCCCTTTCTATTATTCACATTCCACTTAATATGCTGTGAAACATAGCTGTTTATTCGTATCTGCTTGTAATATAAAACAAATATTAACTATTATTGTACATTATCTTTTAATTTGCTACAATATTTTTCGAATAAAATTTACATCATATTAACAAATTGCGTTACTGTTCAAAATTCAGCCACTATGAACAATAACGAATCAATGTCATCTAAATGATATACAAATAATAAACAATAACGCCAGCCAAGGGGATCAAACAATGTCAGTAAATCATAAAGCTTGCAGCCTTAAGCACAACAACAATTCAAATATTTATAATAACGCATATGCCGATAATATTACCAATTCTAATATCAGTATAGAAAATGTATTCTCATATGATGATGTATTAAAACTTTCCAGACTATGCGGCTACGAACCATATTTTGACGAATATACAGCAGATGATTTAATACAGCTTGCCGCTTTTTCAAGTGATTCCCACTCTCTTGTCGGCTTTATTTCCTGTTTAAAACCTGAGCTAAATAATACAACAGGCAATATACCAGATAATATAACTATAGAAATCACTGCAATGGTTGCTCCTGAATACAGACGCCAGCATATTTTTATAAGATTATTTCAGGCACTTATTAATACAATCAGTTCTATATCTGATAGTCATAACAATTGCAATAAGAATAGCAAGATTAACAATATTAATATAAGATATATCGCATCTATAAAAGATAATTTCATTGATAGTTCCAATGCTGGCACTATTAATATAAAATATGCCTATAGTGATTATCTTATGTCTCTGCACAACACACAGGAATATACAGAACGCGCTACTCTTTCCTCTCTTCCTGATACCTTGGAACTGTTAAAATATGATGACGAATATCAGCTTGTATCAAATACATCTGACGAGCTTATATCATCAGTTGCATTCGACATCTTCGATACACACATATGTATACATGATGTATGGACTGCTCCTGATATGAGAAAATGCGGTTATGCCAGACATTTATTATCAGAATTCATAAAAGATTGGAAAAATAAAAGCAATTATCATAAACTTCCTCTTATTCTTCATGTTTCAGGCACTAATATACCTGCGGTTAATCTTTATAGATCAGAGGGGTTCACTATTGCTGAGGAGATTAAATACTATACGTTAAATCTTAATAATTTAATATGAGCATAGCAAAATAAGTGTCTATCATATGATTAAAATATAATAGGCACTTATTTATTACAAATTTTATAATTCAATACCTGATTATTTGATATTGTTTATATGCTATCTTGCTGCTATAACATCAGACATATCATACATTCCTGCACTCTTACCTGCAAGGAACTTAGCTGCTTCTATCGCACCCTTAGCGAATACTGATTTAGAATATGCTGTATGAGTGAATTCTATAACTTCATCTTCCCCTGCAAAGATAACATCATGAACACCTACAATAGTACCTCCACGGACTGCACTGATACCTATTTCCTTAGGATCTCTTGCTGCTCTTTCCTGGCTTCTGTCATACTTGTAATAGTAGTCATCACCAAGCACTTCCTTTATGGAATCAGCAAGTGCAAGTGCTGTACCACTTGGTGCATCAACCTTTTTATTATGATGCTTTTCAACTATCTCCACATCAAATCCTGCTGGTGCAAGAATCTTAGTTGCATCCTGTAAAAGCTTCATAAGCATATTAATGCCAAGTGACATATTAGCAGACTTAAGAACTGCTACTTTGCAGGCTGTCTTTCTTACATGTTCAATCTGCTCATCTGTAAGACCTGTTGTACATACTACAACCGGAATCTGCTTTTCCTCACAATAATCAAGAAGTGCATCTTCTGCCTTTGCTGCTGCAAAGTCAATTATGACATCTGCTTCTACATCGCAGTCCTTAACTGATGCAAATACTGGATAATCATTATGTCCATCGTCGAATGGATCAATTCCTGCTACTATCTTACATTCATCATCTTTGCTTACAAGGTCTGTAATAACTCTTCCCATATGTCCATTACAGCCATGCATAATAATTCTTGTCATTATCATAGCCTCCATACATTATTTTCTTTATTATTTCAATGTTTGTGTTCGTACATTTCTTTTATCTGCCAAATTATAGCTTCTTACATTACTTTATAAGTCCATAATTCTTAAGTGCTGTCTTTAACTTATTAAGGTTAGCTTCCTCCATTTCGCAAAGAGGCATTCTGAGTGGTCCTACTTCCATACCCATAAGATTAAGAGCTGTCTTAACTGGAATAGGGTTAACCTCACAGAATAAAGCGTCTACAAGCTCAAGCGCCTCAAACTGTAACTGGCGGCTCTTCTCAACATTTCCAGCAAAGAACTCAGCACATATGTCATGTGTCTGCTTTGGTGCAACATTTGATAATACAGATATAACACCCTTAGCACCGATAGACATAAGAGGTACGATAAGTCCGTCTTCACCTGAATACATATCAAGACAGCCTTCTGCTAACATCATTGTCTTAGATTCCTGTGAAAGGTTACCTGTTGCTGCTTTTATAGCTACTATATTATCAACTTCCTTTGCAAGCTTAACTGCTGTTTCTGGAAGTATATTACATCCTGTTCTGCTTGGAACGTTATACATGATAATAGGAAGATCGATTGATTTGGCTATTGTTGTATAGTGTTCTATAAGGCCCTTCTGTGATGCCTTGTTATAATATGGTGTAACTACAAGGCAGGCATCAACACCAGCTGCCTGTGCCTCCTTTGACAGTTCTACTGCTGTCTGTGTACAGTTAGAGCCTGTTCCTGCTACAACTGGAACTCTCTTCTTAACATAATCTGCTGTAAACCTTATAGCTTCAACATGCTCTTTTTCTGTCATTGTTGCAGATTCACCAGTTGTTCCGCAGATAACTATTGCATCTGTTGAATTGTTAATCTGAAAATCAAGAAGCTCTGCAAGCTTATCATAGTTAATCTCTCCATTAGCTTTCATAGGTGTGACAATAGCAACACCTGCACCTGTAAATATTGACATAAATCCTCCATTCCAACGTTTATCCGTTGTATTATTATATTATTTCAATTCTATTCCGGTAGCACCCAAAGCCAGATATAATGAATAAAAGTTTATTTTCATTCATCAGCATTAAAAAAAGCCGGTTCCATGACAGACCGGCTTAAAAGAATCCATTCAAAAAATCAGAAATCCTTGCGTAGCCCTCCATCATATGACATAAACATGTCTATAATGACAGTCATAAGATTATTAATCTTACGCCCAGCAGATAACTTCCCACATAATCTGCTTCGGCACTCTCCCCTTTCGCTGCACATCATATGCTTGGGGACATCAGTACAGTTACTATTGAATCGTGCGACCTCTACTTCGTAGAATTAAAAAGTTAACATGAATATAACACTTGTATATATCATTGTCAACCATTCTGACTTTTTATTTCTTATTTATATATGCTTTGTACATAGTCATACAAAACCTTATTCTATTCTTCATCCTCAACAAGATCTATCTTGCTTACAGACACTTCATAGGCTACTCTCTTTTCAACCTCTTCTTCACCTATTTTCTTTGTATATTCTCTTGACTGTACTCTTCCACATATCTGAAGATGGCTTCCTACTTCAAGACCACCTGCAAATCTTGCATTTCTTCCCCATGCTATACATGGTATGTAATCAGACTTTCCATATGGTCTGTTTACTGCGACAAGAATATCAGCGATTTCTCTTCCAAGCGGTGTCTTTCTATATATAGGTGGTTTACATACATAACCATCAAGAAATATCTGATTTGATTTTGACTGTTCTTCTGGAACTTCGTCATCTTCTATAAATCTTAACTCTCTTACGAAAATAGAAAGTACAAGCTTATTCTTAACACCCTCATGGCGGTTATAAGATCTGAACTGACCTGACACCTCTATTTTTCTTCCTCTGTAGTCTTTAGTGACATCTATAAGTCTTTCACTTATCATAAGTGGAATAATATCCACCATATCACTAAGTCTGTTTACAGATACATTGGCAATATAAAAGCCTTCTCCAAATACTTCGTGGCTGAACGTGAATTCTGATACCACTTCTCCTATGATGCATACCCTGTTGTTTTCAATTACCTTATCAAGCATAAGTATTTCTCCCTTCTTTGACTGCTTCCTGATGATTAATATGATATATAGAAGCAATCATGTGCTTTATTTTTATTCTCCATATGTATATGTTTAATTCAGCTGTAATATTACACATTTTTTTTGAAGAAGTTGTGTACAAATTATTATTTTTTTTTAAATATTATTAAATATGTGGGTTAATAATTACATAGATTA
>OGGH01001422.1_pt1 | contig 15856 bp, 13 predicted proteins | sample 1571161 | NCBI WGS metagenome assembly OGGH01 (sample SAMEA2582053, study PRJEB24529) | metagenome | biome: Human gut stool | place: China | collected 2011 | reverse complement strand
TTATAAATATATAGCGCAAATTATCAGAGAGTTTCGCTACCTTTGTAGCCGGATAGAGACAACTCTATCCAATATAATATTTAAGATTTAAAAGAAGCGTTATGCTTATCTTGTAATTGGAAACCTGAGAAATTTTCAAATGAGCAAGGATAGCATAGTGGTTCTCACGCATATAGCGTGGGCTGCTATTGTTGTATCTGCTCATTAGGTTTTCTCAGGACCTCCAATTAAGATATGGTATTGCAGTTCCACGCTTGAACCGAAATTGTGATTATAAGTATCTAAATTACAGAGTTTATAATTTGACATATCATATAAATGATACCAAAATATTCCCATTAAAAACATATGTATACTCAATGATTCGGTAAAATTTGAGGTTGTTCAGCCTTGGCTAAGCCGCTAACTGAGCCAACCGATGATTTATTTTCTGAATTATTTTGAGATGCGGAGATTTTCCGCAAGTCGAAATAATTGTTGAGGCGAGATAAGATTCAAACATAAGCCGTTTGAACTGCGCTACCGAAAGATCCGGATAATCCTTCCTTATGACCTCTTTGCAGACATTGAGGGCTGTGAAGGAAAGATTGAACGCAAAGTCAAGCCGCTCCCTGTCGCGGGTCTGCTGTGACTGAAGTCCGGTAAACTGCTTGGCATCGCGTATACCGAACTCAATCTGAAAGCGGGTACGGTAGAAACCGATGATCTTTTCAGGCCTCATGTCGGTGTCGGTAGAGAAGTAAAGAAGAGGCTCTGCGTTTTCAACCGGACAGACCACGATACGGATGTCGCGTTTCAATGCCCTCGAATGTACGACCGCCGTGTGACATCGGTTTTTGTTTCCTTTTGAATCCTCATATATGAATGAAGTGAACACGGACATATCAAGGTTGGAGAAATCCACTTTCTCTCCATATTTTTTCTTTCTGCCGCGTCTTCGCGGGGCGGAGGAATCCGGCATGGCCAGATACCTCAGATATGAGTTGGCACGTAATCTCCCGACAAATCGGAATCCCATGCCAATCACTTCATTTACAAACTCATATTTGGAGAAAAAGGCATCTGCGACCAGAATATCCGTCAGTGAGAGCAACTCTGCCGCCTTTGACCTGACAAGTGCCACATACCAGTCAAGCATTGACATTTGTTTCTCAGATTCAAGAGTCATGAAGTTCGGTGACTGGACAGCACCGAGCATCACGCATGTATGTTTACTCAGACTTATTGCCCCAATCGCCATTATCTCCAGACCGCGTTTCACACGTTGTGCCACCCCTGACCAGAAACGACCTATGCCATACGTCAGTCTGCCTGCTTTTGAAATGAACGACGGATCGATTGCCACTGCCATGTCATCGGCCGGCCCAAAACAATCCTGCGCCATACCTATGTTGACTTTCATCCAGTCTACGGATGTCTTGAAATTGGAAGCAAAGGTCTTGGCTGTACGACCGCCATAGCGCGACAGCCGGGTAAAATTGACTTTGCCCGGAATCAACGCCACAGTGCGTATTGTTAAAATCAGCCAGTTGAGGAACCTTTTGCTCATCTTGGTTGTAGTATTTTCAAATACCGACTTACACCGAAAGGTGAAGTCTTTGAGAATCGTCAATACGTTCATATTGTCTAATGTTTTTATAATGAACGTTTTGGCGATTCATTTGTATTTGACAATTCGACATATTAACTTAAGTTTCAACTACTTCGGTAATTTTTACCGAATCATTGTATACTATAACTTTATCCATTGTAAACAGTTTGGGATACCTCTCTATTTTAAATAAGACACAGGGATCATAGTATGTAAGAATTGACATAAACAATAAGAAAATTTGCCATTTCATCTGCTCCCTGAAAATTAGATGAAAAAATCAGGAAACAGTTATGTGTTTATCAATTGCTTAATTTTAATCATATTGATTTTAACAAAAGAGCCATATCCTCTGAGATAATCAATATCATAAACAAGTGCGTCTAGCCTCAATACAAACGCTAATATAATAATGCATTGTGGTTAAAATGCATTCCTAATGTATTGAACTCTTTAGCAATATCTTTTTTCCATGCGCCTCTATCATCATATGTAACATAGACGATTCCATCAACATCCCCAGGCCTTTCTACCTCTTCTTTAATTAAAGCACAAACTCTTTCTCTCCCGAGTTTTCCTATAAGATATCCATGCTCAAAAACTACATTCTGCCTTGCTCTAGGTAATAAATCTTGATTATTCTTAGACGCACCTTTATCACACGGAGTATATAATACTATTGCATAACAAACGTTTGTGAAAGCTTCTATTTTTTCAATTATCGTTTTACCTGTATTCGGTTGTTCATGCAGAATAATGGGATTATAACCCATATCAGTTATAAACCGTGCAACCTCATTTTTCAATCCACTATCGTGGCCATGAATAATAAAAACATCTTTATTTCCCATATTAACTTTTACACTTCTGTCATTATTATCATTTGGTGCTGTCTGTGGAATTAAAGGTAATTGACCCATTATACTCTCAAGGCAGACAACTTTTTCATTTATTTGTTGCTTAGCTTCTTTGATAATATCTTCACCAAATAATCTTGTTGGATCTCCGGTACGACCATATACGCTATAATAGGATTGAGGCGAATCGTTATCGTCAAAAGAACGGCTTATCAATTCGCTATTATATGAATCCCATTTTTTATAATCTGCAAGAAATGAATTTTTCTCATCTTCGTCATATTCCTTTATTTTAACAATCGTTCTGTAGCGCACAATGGTTGTGTCATCTTCGCTAACTTCACGTTTTAGCAAGTCGCAACCTTTTGCAATCTGAGACTTCAACCATAATTCGAATTCTTCCTTTTTCTTGATAAGATTTCCTGTAGCCATAAATCCAAATAGTTTTTTGCAAAGATACGAATTTCGCAGAACAAATTGATGATTTAATCACTTTTTTGTGTTCTTCTGCAATATATAACCTGATAAATCAAATACATTCCCATATAATTCGTATCTTTGTAGCTATATTAGATAGGCATATAAATATGGAGCGTAAATTACTGAACCGAATCAAAGTCGTTCTTGCAGAAAAAAACAGAAGTAATAAATGGCTCTCGGAACAATTGGATAAAGATCCTGCCATAATCTCCAAATGGGTTACTAATACAACACAGCCCAATGTGGAGACGCTAATTCAAATATCCAAAGTTTTGGGTGTAACTGTGGATGATTTGTTGAGAACGGAATAATAAATTTATGGGAGCAGTCAAATTATATAAATATCTGGATTTTAATGGTGGATTGATGATGCTATATCATAGTAATCTTCAATTTACCAATGCTACGCAGTTGAACGACCCGTTTGATTGCCACCCGTCATTAATTGATTTCTCCAATGTTCCAAAAGAAGCCTGTGGAGGCTGGACTCCGGAAATAATTGAAGAATTAAGAAGAGATCCATTTCGTAGAACCAGAGAAGAGGTGTGGATATGTAGCCTCTCCAAAATATACGATTCAATCTTGATGTGGAGCTATTATAGCAAGCATAAAGGTATCTGTATTGGTCTGGATATGGAGAAAGCCCAAAAGTACCTTTCGAGAATACATGGAAAAATCATGATTGGTTGTTCTGAGGTGGAAGTGCAATATAAGGATATTGTAGAGAAGCCTGATTATTTCAGGGATGCAAAGGATTTTTTCCATTATCAATTATCCACAAAGGCAAAGGCTTGGGAGCATGAACAAGAGGTCAGATTGTTTATTTTAGACCCTTGGCCGACATATATGAGTTTATTGCCGGGGCAAAATGATGATAAGGGTCCGATTGATTGGAAAGAAGTTCGGGCTTTCCCTAAAATCGGAGGAGAGTGCTTTGAGTCTGTCTATTTGGGAATCAATATGGATACAGATGAGAAATCAAAAATAATAAGCGTTGCACGAAAGCTTAATCCTGACATTAAGATTTACCAAATGGGCATTGATGCAAATGCTTTTAAGTTGAATACTGAATTGATAAAATAGTAAAATGGCTAAGAAACAGAATAAACCGGTAAAGGAAGAAACCCTTGAAACGATACTTTTCAATTGTCGTAACAGTCTACGTGGGCGTGCAGCCATGACAGATAAACGCGACCTGTTGTTAACCCTCGTGTTCTTGAAATTCATAGGAGAACGGTTCAAACAGCAAAAGGAGAAAATCAGGCATGAGATAGTGGAAGTTCAAGGCATTAATGATACGGATTTCATTGAGCTGCAACTTTCACGTCCCAATCAATATATGCAGGACGGTGTGTTTTTCCTGACAGATGAAACGTTTTGGGACAAACTGATTCTCACATCACCAACAGGCATGGCTATCGCTTTCGATACAGCTATAAAAACTTTGGATGACAACGAACCTAAATTGAAAAATGCTCTTCCGCAGCAAATTTTCACGAAAACAGCCCTTGAATCGGGAGTTTTGAAAAGCGTAGTGGATGAAATAAACAAGATAGACCCACAAAAATTTAATGATCACGACCTCATAGGACGTGTATATGAGTATTTTTTGCAGGCTTTTTCCATCAACGCAGACAAAGAGGAAGGAGAATTTTATACGCCTCACTCTATCGTAGAGCTTATCGCCTCACTTATTGAACCTTTTGATGGGACAGTCTACGATCCTTGTTGTGGTTCTGGAGGTATGTTTGTTCAAGCCGCAAAGTTCATAGAAGCTCACGGCGGAAATACGAAAGCCGTCAATGTGTATGGACAGGAGTCAGAACCGGCAACCTATCGTCTTGCAAAGATGAATCTGGCTATCCGAGGTATCTCTTACCATTTGGGCGATAGAGCTATATCCACATTCTCCGATGACCAGCATAAGGAACTCAAGTTTGATTATATCATGGCGAATCCACCGTTCAATTTGAAGAAATATGCCGAATACGGAGGTTTTGAAACTGATCCTCGCTGGCAAGGCTATGGAGTGCCTCCTACCAGCAATGCCAACTATGCATGGATTCTTCATATTCTTAACAAATTGAATGTCAGCCGTGGAATAGCGGGCTTCCTACTTGCTAATGGAGCTTTGGATGACAGCGATACGCAGGAAATACGTAAACAGTTAATCGAAAGCGACAAAGTGGAGGCTATTATCGTTTTGCCACGAAACATGTTCTATTCTACCGATATATCCGTAACTCTTTGGATATTGAACAACAACAAGAAAGGCGGGCCGTGGCATGGAAGGCAACTTCGCAACCGTACAGGTGAGATTTTGTTCATCGACTTGCGGACTTGGAACAGTAATATATACGAGAAGAAATATGTCCGCCTGGCAGAAGCGGACATAGACAGAGTACGTCAAATATATTTCAACTGGCAAACCGAGAATTTTGTTGAGTATGCCGAGTCGGAATTGTACTATGCTGCGCGTCGTGACGAAATTCAAAAAAAGGGATATTCCCTCGTACCCTCCAGATACATTGAGTTCATTGACCTCGATACAGAAATAGACTATCAATCTGCTCTTTCCGAAATGAGTCATAAATTTGATGCGCTGAAGAAGAGATGGGATGCAAACGAAACGGAACTCGTAAACGCTTTCAAAATTTTAGGGTATGGAAAAGAATAAGTTGCAACATCATAATATAACAACCGATACACTCTTTGATGACATTCGGAATATCATAGAACAAGGTCGGAGACAAGCATACGCAGCAGCCAATCAAATTACGGTACTTACCTATTGGCATATCGGGCGGCGTATAGTGGAAGAAGAACAGCATGGAGAAGCTCGTGCGCAGTATGGTACTCGGTTGATTAAAACATTGGCCGAACAACTGATGCCTAAATACGGCAATACGTTCAGCAAGCGAAATCTCGATTACTTTCGCCAATTTTATCTGTGCTTCAATGATTTGGAGATTGTGAACACGCGTGTTCACAATCTGACTTGGTCGCACTTCCGCTCGATTATACAGGTTGCAGACCCTAAGGCCAGAGAGTGGTATGTAAAAGAGGCATCGGAACAGATGTGGAGTGTGAGGACGCTTAACCGCAACATTGGTACGCAATACTATGGACGCCGTATGGCTTGTGTAAGGGAAGGATTGGCGTTACCCTCTCCTGATATTGAAGCCAATGATCCATTGGAATATATAAAAAGTCCAGTGGTCGCCGAGTTTTTAGGCTTCCGCAAGGATAGCAAATATGACGAAAGCCAGTTGGAACAAGCCTTAATAGATCACCTGCAACAATTTATCATGGAATTGGGACGTGGTTTTGCATTTGTCGATAGGCAGAAACACATTTCAACGGACACAGGTGATTTTTACATTGATCTTGTGTTCTATAACATCAAGCTCAAACGTTACGTGTTGTTTGAATTGAAAACACATCCTCTGACACACGCAGATGTGGGGCAATTGGATATGTATGTTCGGATGTATGATGACCTTGTAAAAGATGAGAATGATAACCCGACAATAGGCATACTGCTTTGCACCGAGACCGATAAAGTCTTGGCTAAATACTCTGTACTTAACGGTAGCGAGCAACTTTTTGCAGCCAAATATATGGCTTATATGCCGACGGAGGAAGAGTTGAGCCGAGAGATAGAACAGCAAAAACGTTTCTTCTTGGAACAACACGGAATGGAGGAGTGATATGGGAGCGAGTAATGTAAAATGGGTTCGGATAGGAGATTACATTGAGCAGTGTGATGAAAGGAATACAGCAGGTAATGATTATCCGGTAATAGGTATAAATCGAGACAAAACATTTATGCCTACTGTTGCAAATTTGGATGGAGTAGATATAGCCAAGTATAAAATTGTCACAAAAGGAATGTTCGTATTTAGTGGGATGCAGACTGGGAGAGACATTTGTATTCGAATCGGATTATACGACAATGAACAACCAGCGTTAGTCTCTCCTGCATATACAACATTTGTCATCAACGATGATAAAAAAGTTTTGCCAGAATACTTTTTCATGTATTTTAATCGAGCCGAGAGTGATCGTTATGGTTGGTTCATTAGCGATTCCAGTGTTCGAGCCAACTTGGATTGGCCGCGTTTCCTTGATATTGAATTTCCACTACCATCTCCAGACGAACAGCAAAAAGTTGTAAATGCGTGGAAAGCATTCCGGGAAATCAAAGAACAAAACGAAGCTAAAGCTGCTCCGCTTATGCAGGTCTGCCAAAGCTATATTCAGGAATTGAAACACAAATATCCGATGCAAGAAATCGGACCGTACATTGAAGAGTGCGATGAACGAAATGTCGATTTATCAGTTCAATTGTCGCAAGGTATCGCAAATACAAAAGTTTTTCAGGCTCCGAAACAAGTCGCATTAAATTCTAAATCAGATAAAATTGTGAGAACTGGACAGTTCGGGTATAATAGAGCAACAACAAGGAATGGAGAAAAAATATCTATTGCGTATAGAACTGGAGCTGATTGTACGGTTTCTTCTGCTTATGGAGTCTTTAAAATCACAAATGAGGAAATAATTGAGCCGTATTTTTTATGGATGTGGGTGTCACGACCAGAATTTGATAGATATGCTCGTTATATGTCCAAAGGAAGTGCGCATGAATTTTTTGAATTTGATGAGATGTGTCGTGTGAAAATACCTCTTCCTCCCATTGACGTTCAACGTGCAATCGTCAATATATACAAATGTGCAAACGAAGCAAAGCAAATAGCCGAAGAAGCCGACCGGATTTCACGCGAAATTTGTCCGGCATTGCTTCAACATGTCATACATTCTTAAACAGCAACGATTATGACAAACAAAGGGAAATATTACGAAAGCCAGTTCGAAGAGGCAACTATCGAGCTTCTTCATGAATTGCATTGGCAATATGCATTTGGTGATGACATTCACAGGAAATATACCGACCCACTCATTGAAGAGGACTTAAGGAATTTTCTCGCCGTTCAATACAAAAACAAGAATTTGACCACCTCCGAGATGGACAGTATCGTCGCTAACCTGCGCAATACTGGCGGACAGAATGACTATTATGCTCTTCGGAATGCTTTTTTGCTTTATCGTGACGGTTATGATTTTGCATATAGCGATGGTCGGGATAATCCGTTCCGTTTGGAATATATCGACTTCGAGCATCCCGATCATAATATTTTCCGTTGTGTCAATCAGTTTGTTATGGAACAGGGACGTGAAAATCGTCGTCCCGACATATTGCTTTTCATAAACGGCATACCCGTCTGCATCATCGAATTGAAAAATCCGACCAAACAAAACGCTACTATACGTGATGCACATACGCAGATTTGCACGCGCTATATGCGGGATATTCCGGCATTGCTGAAATATTGCGCATTGGCGGTAATCAGCGATGGAGCAAAGAATGCTTTGGGTACGACATACACGCCATTTGAATTTTTCTACGAATGGAAAAAGATTGAGAATGAGGACAAAGCCGGAAAGGGACTTGACACACTTCGTACACTTATTCGCGGAGCACTTTCTCCAGAACGCATATTGGAGATATTACGGGATTATGTCTATTTTCCCGATCCTACAAAAGAAGACGACACGACTGAAATCGTATGCCGTTATCCGCAGTTCTTTGCTACACGCAAACTGCGGGATCATATCCTGAATCATTTGCGTTCTGTCGGAGGTGATGGTAAGGGTGGTACATATTTCGGAGCCACAGGGTGTGGAAAAACATATACCATGTTGTTCCTTGCCCGCCAACTGGCTTTACGATGCAGGAAGCAACTGGGTAGCCCAACTATTCTTATCATAGTAGACAGGGAGGATTTGGAGACACAGACCGGAAAGCTATTCTGCCGCTCGAAACAATATCTTGAAGACGAAGCTGTAAAAGTCTTTGAAACAAGAAAGGAACTTGCAGAAGAGATGAGTATGCGCAAGACTGGCGGGGTCTATATTACCACAATTCAGAAATTCGCAGAGACTACAGGATTGCTTACAGAACGTTCCAATGTCATTTGCCTAAGTGATGAAGCCCATCGTTCCCAAAACAATATAGGTTCTAAACTGTCCATCCAAGCCGAAGGAAATGCCGACAAGATAGGAGCGAAAATCACATACGGCTTTGCCAAATATCTGCGGGATGCATTACCGAACGCCACATATGTAGGTTTTACGGGAACACCCATTGACGAAACCGTACATGTATTTGGGAAGGTTGTAGATCAATATACGATGAAGGAGTCGGAGGATGACGGCATCACTGTCCCAATCAAATATGATCCCCGATTGGCTCGTGTATTCCTCAATAAAGAACAGGCAGAGAAAGTAGAAGAATATTATCGCCTATGTGCTGATGAAGGTGCAACGCCGGAGGATATTGCCAAAAGCAAAGCTGCCATGTCAAGTATGGAGGTGATTATCGGTGATGAAGATGTCCTGCGCCGTGTTGCAAAAGACATTATCGAAGATTACAAGCGTCGAACTGAAACAACAGACCGTCTGCAAAAGGCTATGATTACCTGCGCAGACCGCAAGATAGCATTCAGGCTGTATAAAATCATGAGGGAGATGCAGCCCGAATGGTTCGAGAAAAAGAAAGCATTGAATGAACTTGTATTGACAGCGGACGAAAAGAATAAGCTGAATGACATCGCATTTGTCAATATGGTTATGACCAGGGATAAGGACGATGAAAAGGAACTTTACAATTTGCTTGGAGACAAAGACTATCGTAAATTTCTTGATTCTGAGTTCAAATCGGAAAAATCAAATTTCCATATCTCTATCAATGTAGATATGTGGATTACGGGATTCGATGTGCCTTGCTTGACCATGCTTTATAACGACAAACCGCTATCTAAACATACGCTTATTCAGACTATTTCGCGTGTAAACCGTAAATTCGGCACAAAAGAGTGTGGCTTTATCATCGACTACATCGGCATCCGCGAAGAGATGAAAAAGGCCATGAAAAAATATGGTGGCGAAGTCGGGCCACAGGAAGATTTGGATGTTGCACATGAAGTATTGCAAAACGAACTGCAACTTTTGCAAGAGAGACTGTCAGGGTTGGTATTCGACCGTTTTTTCGGGAACAATGACCTTGCCCGACTTCAGTTCATTCAGAAAGCGGCTGAATATATCCTTGCCAACAGTGTGGAACGGAAAGGCGAGGTGTCCTTCCTTAAACTTTTCAAGGAACATGTCAAACGTCTGCGCTCTGCCTATAATATCTGTAACCCTGCCGGCATTCTAACAGAAGACGAAGTAGCATGGAGTCAATGTTTTATGGGTATCTGCTCATACGTGACTAAAATGACCGCTACCGAACACGATACGGAAAGCATGAATCGGCATGTAGAACAGTTGGTTCAAGAAGCAATTCTTGCCAGCGGAGTAGAACGGGTAATGAATGAAGGTATTGAAGAAAATATTTTCAGCGACTCATTTTCTAAAGAGGTGGATGAAATAAAGATGCCATTCACCAAGTTCCAGATTCTCTGCAAACTTGTTGCTAAAGCCATCAGAGCATATAGCCGGACAAATAAAATACAAGCCGAGCACTTTCAGAAGATGCTTGAAGATACCATAGATGCCTATAATACACGGGATAAGCTGACATTTACCAACGAAGTGACTCAGAACGTAGTAAATGATGTGTGTGACATTGTTTCATACAAAATCAATGGACTCTCGAACAAGTTGATGAGCATTCTGAAAGAGTTAAAAGCTGATAGCGAAAAATTCAAAGTTTTAGGTATCACTTTCGAGGAAAAAGCGTTTTTTGACGTTCTTGTCGAAGTCAGAGACAAACATAGCTTTGAATATGCGGATGAGAAATGTATAGAGTTGGCAAAGAAAATCAAGACCTTGATAGATGATACTGCTATTTATGCTGATTGGTTAAATAATGACAACCTGAAAAGCAAACTTGCCAGCCAACTTACCTATCTTCTTTATAAAGAGGGTTATCCTCCTCAATGGGACGAAGAGGTATTCCTGAAAGTATTGGAACAGGTAGAGAATTATAAGAAACATGAATAATACAAATAGAATAGATATGCAACCAATATACATAGATTTACACATACATACTTCAGAGGATGCAAATAATCTGAATATTAACTACGATATAGCAGAATTGGTCGGTCAAATAAAGAAACTGAATGGAGACAGTCCGTTTATGATTTCGTTGACAGATCACAACACCATTAACAAATCAGCCTATTTGAAGGCAAAAAATCTGGGTCTTAACTTAATTATTGGTATAGAATTACATATTCAAAATCGGGCTGAGGCAAAATCGTACCATTGTCATATATATTTTAATGCTCCTATAGAAGATGCAGTAATAGATTCGCTAAACGAGATTTTAGATGAGTTATATCCTAATAAATTACCTGACCGAAATGATCCAAATACGCCAGATATCCAAAAAATCATTAATAGTTTTGACACATTTGATTTCATCTTATTACCACACGGCTCACAGAAACATGGAGCATTTAATTATAGCATCAATGATGGCGAAAATTTAGATAATGCTATCAATAGAAGTATATATTATAATCAATTTGATGGGTTTACATCAAGAAGTACCAAAGGACTGGAGGCAACTCATCGATATTTTGAACGACTAGGAATATCAGAGTTCATTAATCTTGTGACTTGCTCGGACAACTATTCTCCTAGTATATATCCTCGCTCACATAGTGGCAATGACGATGATTTTATCCCAACGTGGATGTTTGCACAACCAACATTTGATGGATTGCGACTTTCGCTTTCTGAAAGTACAAGGCTCGTTGCTAGTTACGAGAAACCAATAAGGCGAAGTGATTATATTGGACATGTGGAACTACAGAATGAACATATAGATGTGAATGTAAATCTAACCGAAGGTCTGAATGTTGTAATTGGTGGCTCTTCATCTGGAAAAACTTTATTTGTAGATTCGTTGTATCGAAACATTCATCAAGACTTCTATGGCTCAAAATATACAGAGCGTTATGGTGTAGATAATATGATTGTAGAGAATACAAGCGGAATGACCCCATATTATATATCTCAAAACTTCATAGCAGAAAACATTTCGGATAATAATGAAAAAAGCATTGATAAGATAGAGATATTAAGGAATATATTTCCTGCAGACGATGAAATTAATCGTAGCATCACAACAGGTCTAAATAAATTGCATGAGGTAATTAGTGAAATGTTGCAGTACGTGGAGAAAATAGAGGACTGCGAGCGAACTTTGAATGCGTTACCTAACCCTGGACAGCTGATTGTTACTGGCATAGTGAAGAAAAATGTATTAAATATATTGATGCCAACGTCAGAAGAAGAAAGTGCCGTTAAGTATCCCTTGAATCAATATAAAATCGATTTAGAAGCAATAGAAACTATCAGAGCTTTTTTAGAGAATAATCCTTTGGTTGATGATGCAAATGAAGAAATTGACTCTATAAAAATGAAACTTGCTTTAGCGGCAAAAGCCTATACTATGTTTGATGATGTGTCTACAATCGTAAAAGAGCATAAACAAATTGTGGACAGAAAACTAAAAGATGAACTTGGCCAGCAACAGTCTCGCATTACAAACAAGGATAGTTTGCTTAAAACAGTAGGTGAATATACAAAAGCACTCGCAGGATTTAATCATTGCAAACAAGAGTTGATTAAAACAAAATACTCTTTCCAGACTAGAGAGATAGAAGCGAGAGGGCATAAATTGTCTGTGATTAACAATTTTAGTTTTAACGAAAAGGTACTAGTGGATGCATTGAAATACTGTTTGAAGTCTAATATTAATTCTATTGCAGATGTTACTCCGTGGAATTTGATGAGCCGCTATTTCAAGAAAAATCCAAATGTCGAATCATACAACGATATGACGCAGAAGGTATATACGAAATTAATGGAGTTAAATACGCGTTCGTATAAAATTGTAACAAAAGATGGAAAAGATTTTAATAGTTTGAGTCCTGGATGGAAGACGGCAATTTTGTTAGATTTAATACTTGGATATGAACAAGATACTGCGCCCATTATTATTGACCAACCAGAGGATAATTTGGCTGTGAAATATATAAATTCGACATTAACAGAAACTATCAAAGCTGTAAAATGGAGCAAGCAAGTGATTATGGTAAGCCACAATGCAACAATACCTATGATGGCAGATGCCCAAACAATTGTTGTTTGTGAAAACGATGGTAACAAGATAACCATTCGCTCTGCATCATTGGAAAGTGAAGTCTTCGGACAAAAAGTATTAGACTATATTGCTGATCAGACTGATGGCGGTAGGACATCGATCAAAAAAAGAGTCAAGAAGTATAATTTTAAAAAATACAATTAAATATGAAACTGAAATTCAATAAAACAGAGGATGGTGATATTGCTGCTGTAATTCTTGATAATACCAAGCAGGAGGTGTTCTCGTACATCAAAATGATTGCCGCTCTTCTTGATGGGCAGCCTATCGAATGCGAATATGGTGAAGGGATAATTCCCGAAGAACAAGAACAGATAAAAAGTTTAAATGATGCCATATGGAAAAAAGTACATCCTGAAGGAGAAAATGGCGGGATGAGTCTTTTTAATTAATATTTGAATATGCATAGTAAACGAAGTAGCATCTATCATATTGGCATATATATGAAATATAATCAGAAAATGGAGCAAGATATTTCTCCATTTTCTGATATGCAAGTGCTAGTTCAATTATCTATTTCTACTTCGAATTTTGGTATGTTTTACTATTCGTGACGTTTGAAGTAAACATCTACGACGATATGTCTCTTCCTCCTCGTCAGGTCTTCGGCCATCCCAAGGCAGGTCAGAGGTTGAGCCTCCGCCACCGGAAGAAACCGGTACGGGTTGCCCACCGATGAGCGCATCGGCAACGGCAAAAATCAAGTTGCGAATTGACGGTATAGCCAACTGATCAAGCAATGCATTCAGCTCGGATTCCAGATTTTCATTTGCGTCAGAAAGCAATTTGTTCTCCCGTCTCAACTGATAAAGTTCCCCGTAGTCCACCAGTACATTATGTTGGGCGGCTTCAACCTGCCGTGCCGCATCATTTCTGTATAGGGATTCTATCTTGCGGACAATTTCGGTGAATTGTTTGGCGATATGCTGGTTCTGACGCTCAACCCACTTATCCGTACCAAACAAGGGAACTTTCTCGGTAATTCGAGGTGGCGTGAAATCTACCTTGTGATTGCGGAACGACTGGACAACCGAACGTGCTTTTGCCGCATCTGCAGTCAGTCGCTCCAATTCCTGCTCCTTTACGTGGAGTTTGTCAGCCTTGTCTTCAAGTTTGGTCTGATATTCGGCAATGAGTTTCTGTATATCCGCTTTCTGTTCTTCATATTTGTCAAGTGTAATCCTGCCGGAAGCCAACTCCTTTTCAGCCTTTTCAAGTTGCAGCTTATAACTGAAAACATTTGATTCCAGATTCCGTATCATGGATTGAAGCCCCTTGACCGCTTTCTCAGCCTGTTTCGCCTCTTTGGTCAACTTGCGGATATAATCACGCTTGTGAAGATGTTGCACATTACGTCCGTCAATACTATCTCCACGTTCAAGACCGTATTTGCTGCCGACATCTTCATACAAAGAAGTGTGCATATCTTTTAAAATCTTTCCATACTCAAACCTGTCTTTCCCGAACTTTGCCGACCACATCACACACTCTCGTCCGCTTTTTCGGCGGATTCCGACCGGAACAATCAGAGCATGAATATGCGGGCTGCTCTCGTCAAGATGTACCTGAAATCCTACAATGTTTTCCTGTCTGTATCTGCGGACACACCAGTCATAGACATCCTTTGCCCAATGTTCGACTTCTTCACACCGATGCAAGTGGCTGTTGTCTGCATCTTTCTCCAAGCTGACGGTCTGGTTTCCGAACGCCATTTCAAGCGTCCGGTCATGGTTGCCGCCAAAGATAAACTTTGCACAACAGTTCGGCTGAATTTTGCTATCCGGCTTGAACGGCTTCCAACCCAAAGCGGCCAACCGTTCCTGTAAACGTACTTCGAGTGACTTCTCCTGATAACCCAACGGATGGATTTTACCGTCAGGACCGATCTCGAAATTCAGTTTCATTCTGGTCTTGTCGTAGTGGTTGGTCGGATCCTGATTCTTCCTGTCAATCTTATTCTTGTTCCAACGCCGTTCGTTCTCGTTAGCCTCTGCCGTGCTGAATGATTTGCAGGCGTCAACATGCATGGCCTGTTTTATATCTACTGTCATAATGAATGTTCTTTTGATAAATGATTGATGTTTGTTTTGAGCTTGCTCACTCTAATTCGGATTCTGCCGGATTCAGATGGACCTTTATTGCTGTCAGGCAAAAAGTCCTTATTGTGTTATGGACTTTTCTGTAAACTCCAGAAGCAAGCCTTCAGATTACTCCACCAGTGCCAGATCCAGTTCGTCAATAAGCAACCGCAATGCAGGATTGCGTTCCACCATCCTTGCTAGAACCATCTGCGGCGTATCTTCCATCAGGAGGAAGTCGGCAATGTCCAACCCGGCTTCGCGCTGCCTGTCGGTCGCTATCTTCTCCAATAGGTCGGAACAAGTGGCATGCTTGCAAATGGAGTGAAGCATCGCTGTCTTACGTTTCCATTCCTCTGTTGCTTTTAGGTCGGGGAACAAAATCACCTTACGCCCACACAACACCTGCATGGATTTGCTGTTGAAACTACCGTGCATTCCACCTGTGGCAAGCCAGACGAAATCCGGAATAAAAAGGGCGGCAATCAGTGCTGTCTTCTCGCTTTCTACAATGGCAATAGTACTTGCCGGAATTGAAGTTTCGGACAACAGATGTTCACCGAACAGACATTGCTTCATATGGAAGTCCGGTATCTTTTTGACCGAATGT